>Ga0315289_10009965_pt1 | contig 13643 bp, 19 predicted proteins | sample YL17G11_40_MG_FD_203452 | JGI IMG/M metagenome (GOLD analysis project Ga0315289, IMG submission 203452) | Sediment microbial communities from Yellowstone Lake, YNP, Wyoming, USA - YL17G11_40 | ecosystem: Environmental > Aquatic > Freshwater > Lake > Sediment | place: USA: Wyoming | collected...
GAACTCAACCTTTCGGCGAAGGTGCACCTGCATAACGCAGCAGAAATTGTGGCTATGGATGAATTGCCTTCGATCGCCATGCGAAAACAGGAATCCTCCATTGCAGTCGGTCTCCGGTTGTTGAAAGAAAACCAGGTCGATGCCTTCGTCTCAGCGGGCAATACTGGCGCCGTGATGGCCCTGGCCCTACTCATACTGGGTCGGTTGAACGGTATGAAACGTCCTCCTCTGGTGGTTCCGCTGCCCGGAAGGGAAGGAACGGTATTGTTGGTGGACGCTGGAGCAAACGTGGACTGCACGCCAGAACAGCTTTGGCAATATGCCCACTTGACCGCTCTCTTCGCCCAGAAAGTACTGAATAAACCAGATCCGCGAGTGGCATTGTTGGCCAATGGCGAGGAAGCGAGCAAAGGCAACACCTTGATCAAAACTACGCATGCCCTGTTATTACAAAGCGAGTTGAATTTTATCGGTAATATAGAGGGGAAAGACTTGCTAGGGAGTGTAGCCGAGGTGGTCGTTGCGGACGGATTTAGCGGCAACATTGCGTTGAAATCGATGGAGGGTATAGCCACAACAATGCTGACATTGTTAAGGGACTCCATTGCCCATGCCGGTTGGCGGAAGTTGGGAGGGCTGTTGTTAGCACCTGTATTTCGCCAACTGAAGCGGCGTTTCGATTACAATCAAGTCGGCGCAGCCCCACTGCTAGGCGTGGATGGCCTGGTGCTGATCGCGCATGGCCGCTCGAAAGCGGAGGCGATTCTAAATGCTGTTCGTCAGGCGCAGGTTGGCATCAACAATCATCTGGTTGAAGCCCTGCGCCAGCCATTGCCTTCGATGGAAAGGAGTACGCGATAGATGGACCTGGAAGAGATCTTTACAAAGGTCCAAGAAACAATTGTTGATCAACTTGCAGTAGAGCCGGATGAGGTCACCATGATTGCTTCATTCCTCGAGGACCTGGGCGCAGACTCCTTCTACCGGGTGGAGTTCGCCGAGGCCATCGAAGACCTCTTCGCCATTCGCATTCCCGATGAAGACCTGGAAACCCTGGAAACCGTAGGGGATGCTGTGAGGTACATCAAACATCGTCTGGAAGAATAAAAAAGCGAAGCTGCACCCCATCTTTGGCCTGCGTAACAAGCAGTTGTTACGTTTGGCTTTAAGCCACCTCTCCTATATCAATGAAACGAACGAAGGGCAGAGCTGGGAACGGCTGGAGTACTTGGGCGACGCAGTCTTGGAGCTGGTGCTGTCCGAAGCCTTGTATGCCCTTTACCCGGAAGAAGATGAAGGATTCCTCACTCAACGACGCTCTTCACTAGTGAACCAGACAGCGCTGACGCGGAAAGCACGGGAATTGAAGGTCGGAGAGCGTCTATTCATTGGCAAGGGGGAAGAGAAAAATGCGGGGAGGAATAAAGATTCCATTCTCAGCGACTGCATGGAGGCTCTCTTCGGTGCCTACTTTCTAGAAAAAGGATATCTGCGCACCAAGAACATGATCCTCGCCCTATTCAAACAAGAGTTGACTATTTCCTTTATTACACAACTGGATTATAAAAGCCTCTTGCAGGAATTCAGCCAGAAGAACACTCCCTACTTACCGGTGTATAAGGTGGTGGAGGAGCGCGGCCCATCTCATGCGCGATTTTTCACAGTTCGTGTCTCGCTCAAGAGTTATCATAGCGCTCGAGGCTTCGGCACCTCTAAAAAGATTGCGGAGCAGAACGCCGCCCGCAGTTTCATGGAAAAGAATGGTTTGATGGATGAGCTGGGCCACCAAGCTTAAGCAAACGCTAGCCGGTCTGATTGCCCGACGCACCCCCTTGAGTTCATCGCAGTGGGAGGAGTTGCAGGTTCTACTGTTGGAAGGCGATCTGGGGCCGGAACTGGCCGAGCAGAGTTTAGAAAACCTGAAGGCATCACTGGAACGGGACGCCAACCTGGAAAAAGCATTGGCGAACCTGCGGGCGATTCTCTTATCCCTTTTGCCTGCAGACGAGGGATTGCGCTTGGTCAATCCACCCGCGGCGATTCTCTTCGTCGGCGTCAATGGTACCGGCAAGACAACCTCCATTGCCAAATTGGCGCATTCGATGAGAGAGCAAGGTCACAAACCATTACTAGTCGGAGCGGATACATTCCGCGCAGCTGCCGGTGAGCAATTACAGCAATGGGCGACTCGGCTTGGCTTGCCCTTTATCGGTCACCAGATCGGTGGTGACCCCTCGGCGGTTGTCTTTGATGCGATGGAGATGGCCGCCAGCCGCGGACTGGACCCGGTACTGATCGACACCGCCGGACGACAGCATACCACCCATAACCTGATGGAAGAACTGAAAAAGATCAAGCGGGTGCTAGGGAAGAAAAAGGCGGGAGAGCCGCAAGAGGTCCTGCTGGTGCTGGATGCCAATGCCGGAATGAACGCGATTGCTCAAGCGCAGGTATTTCACGAGACATTAGGGGTAACAGGCTTGGTTTTAGCCAAGTTCGACTCACCCGCTCGAGCCGGCTTCCTCTTTTCCATCGCCAGACAATGGCAGCTGCCGACGAAATTTGTGGGAGTAGGGGAAAGGGCAGAAAACATCCGTCCATTCTCCGCAGTCGAATTCCTGGACCAGTTCCTCTCCTAAAAGCATTCGAGTAGATCTTTTGGATTTTCAGATCACAAGCGAAGGCGCTTGACTTTTCTCTAATGTCTAGTAAAAATACTTGACATGCTTTCTGAGAAGATTACCCTGGGGTACCTTCATTCCCTCTACGGACCGCTGCTGACAGAACGTCAGGAGCGTGTGTTGGACTGGTATGTAAATCAGGACTTCTCGCTAGCGGAGATCGGGGAGCAATTGGGAATCAGCCGTCAAGGAGCTCACGATCTACTCCGCCGCTCACGCGAAACGCTGGTTCGCTGGGAAGCAAAACTCGGGTTCGGTCACCGATTGGCAGCAATCCGACAAGCCTTGGGAGAGGAATTGACCCGCACGATCCGATTGCCGGAAAAAGAACGAGAATTGTTGGAGGGCTCCCTTTTTGTTTGAAAATCTCAGCCAACGATTCCAGGACATCATCAAGAAATTAACTGGCAAAGGGAAGCTAAGCGTGGAAGATGTGGACGCTGCCCTCAAGGAGGTCCGCATCGCTTTGTTGGCTGCAGACGTGCATCTAAGCGCGGTGAAAGCGTTCTCGCAAAACGTCCGGGAGAAAGCGGTGGCCCGGGAGATCTTGGAAAGCCTCACGCCTGGGCAACAGGTAGTGAAAGTAGTGCGGGATGAATTGACGGAGATGCTTGGCCCCGGTACCGGCGGAATCACGGTCTCCAGTTATCCCAATTCGTTGATGTTGATCGGCCTGCAGGGGTCGGGCAAGACCACCACCTGCGCCAAGCTGGCACGGATCTTCAAAAAGAAAGACAAGAGCGTGCTGCTGGTCGGACTGGATCTCAAGCGACCGGCTGCCCTGGATCAGCTCAAGTATTTGGCCAAGCAAGAAGGGATCCCTTGTTTCGCTGAACAGGGTGCCAGCCCGCAATCGACGACCCAGAAAGCACAAGAGTATTTCCGCGCGCATCACTTCGATCTGGCGATCCTGGATACGGCCGGACGCTTGCATACCGATCAAGATCTGATGGCTGAAGTGAAGGACGTGCAGGATACGTTCCGTCCTACCGAGTCAATCCTGGTGCTGGACGCCACCACCGGTCATGTCGCCCTCAGTGTGGCGGAAGAGTTCAAGCGTTGGTTGGACTACGACTCGATCATTCTAACCAAAATGGACGGTGACGCACGCGGTGGCGCGGCTCTTTCCTGCCGCTATGTTACTGCCAAGCCGATTCGTTATGTTGGGATCGGAGAGAAGACAGAAGATCTGGAACCATTTTACGCGGAGCGGCTGGCTTCCCGCATTCTCGGCATGGGAGATGTCTTGACTTTGATTGAAAAAGCCGAGGAAGCGTTTTCCCTCAAACAGCAGGAGAAAGTGGAGCAGGCTCTGCTGAAAGAGAAAATCAACCTGAGTGATTTTCTGGAGCAAATGCGGGGATTGGGGAAGATGGGCGATATCAGTGGGCTCTTGCCTTCCATACCTGGACTTCCTCAATTGGCCGGCGCAAAGCTTGACGAGAACATGCTCAAGCGGTGGGAGGCCATCATTCTTTCGATGACGCTGGAAGAGCGTCTCTACCCGGAAATCATCAACTCCAGTCGGAAGAAACGAGTTTCTGGCGGCAGCGGCACATCCGTCCAAGAGGTGAATATCCTGCTGAAACGCTTCGAACAATTCAAGCTGATGTCCAAACAGGTGAAAAAAGGGGTTTTACCCAAATTCATGCGAAATATCAACTAGGAGGAAACACGAAATGTCAGTAAAAATGAGATTGGCTCGCTACGGTAAACTGCGAAAACCCACGTACCGCTTCGTGGTGATGGACTCTCGCGCTCCTACGGATGGAGCCTACCTGGAGAGCATCGGATCCTACGATCCTCGTACCAATCCCGCCACGATCAAGCTGGATGAGGAGCGGGTGCTGTATTGGCTGAAGAACGGTGTGCAACCAACGGAAACCGTGCGCGAGCTGTTGCGCAACCAAGGCCTATGGGCACGCTTCATTGCCGGCAAGAAGGAGAAGTCGGTTTGAAAGAGTTCTTAGAGTTACTGATAAAAAACCTGGTGGAATTCCCGGAGCAGGTATCGATTGCGGAGTCAGAATCGAGCGATGGCGTGGAGTTAACAGTGACTGTGGCCAAGGAGGATTTAGGCCGGGTCATCGGGAAAAACGGCCGTGTGATTAAAGCCATTCGCGTGCTGGTCAGGAACATGGCGAGCCGCGATCGCAAGAACGTCAACGTCCAGATTCAATAGAAAGGGTACACAAGCATGTTGTTGAAGCAAAGCGTATTGGTCAAAGCGATCATCACCGAGGATTTCCGGACGGAATTGTTGAGCAAACTTCGAGGGGCGATTGGCGAAATTGACCTCAGCGTTCAGCAGTTGGAGAACCAGGGTCAACGCTACCTGCTCGGCATTGACCGCTCAAATATCCAACAAATGCTGGCGGTCCGGCAGGAGATCGAGGAAGAGAAGAAAAAACAGGAGCTTTTAAAGAGCCAGCTAAACGAGAAGATCAAGGAAGTCGAAAGTCTTCCCGCGGGGGTTGAATACCCGCAGGGAAATCTGGAAGGATTGGTAGAAGTCAATCTGGGAGACGACCTGACGTCCAAAATCACTCACCAAGAAATCGTGATCCGGGATGGGATCATTATCGAGATTCGTTAAAGCAGAATCGGTTGCACTAGCAGAAGTTGTGGCGATTCATGGGCTGCGCGGTTGGCTCAAGCTGCGGCTGCTTGTGCCTCCAGATCGCTTCCGTGACGTGACTTCCGTATCCCTGGGGGTTCGTTCTTATTTGGTGGAAGCCTTCAATTTTCAAGCGCACCCGGTGATGGTCAAGCTGGTGGGTGTCGACACCCGGAATGGGGCGGAAGCGTTGATTGGTGATTTTGTTTCGGCGCCGCGCCAGGAACGTGATCAACTGCCGCCCGGTTCCTATTCCGTGGAAGGAATTTTAGGGTTTCAAGTCAATACTGAGGATGGGGAGCTCCTTGGTACTCTATCAGAGGTGTGGAACCTGCCGGCCAATGATGTCTGGATTGTGCGAACGGAAAGCAGCAAAGACCTGTGGATCCCAGCCTTGAAAACGGTGATCCTGTCTGTAGACCTAAGCTCGCGGTTGATCGTCGTCGCTCGCTGGGGTTTACCGGAATGAGATTTGATGTCCTCACTGTATTCCCAGAGCTGTTCGGAGCCCTGGCTGGTTATAGTCTGATCGAACGAGCGATTGCAGGGGGCATCCTATCCTTGTGGGTGCACAACCTGCGCGACTTCACCACGGACCGTCACCGTACCACCGATGATTACCCTTTTGGTGGCGGTCCGGGAATGGTAATGCGGGCAGAGCCGGTTCTGCGCGCGCTGGAACAAGTGGCCGAAGACGTTTTGCAACCGCATGTTGTCCTGCTCGGTCCTGCCGGCCAACGATTTAATCAAACCAAAGCAGCAAATTGGTCCCATCTGCCGGAGCTGTGTCTGATTTGTGGACACTACGAGGGTATAGACGACCGTGTGCGCCAGGTGATTGCCGAAGAAGTATCCTTAGGAGATTTCGTCACATTGGGAGGAGAATTACCGGCAATGGTGATGATCGATGCGGTAAGTCGTCTGCTACCGGGTTTCGTCGGCAACTCGGAATCTCTCGATGACGAAAGTTTCGCCCACGGTTTGCTGGAATACAGTCAATATACCCGGCCCCAGAGCTTGGAGATCCCCCCGGTACTGGTATCCGGGCATCATGCCAATGTGGCGCGACACCGACTGACCGATTCGTTGCTGCGCACGTTGCTTTATCGGCCGGATCTGTTGGAAGAGCGAGAGTGGAGCAAGGACGAGCGCAAGATACTGCTCGAACTGAAGAAACGGATCGAGTCTTTCTTGCTTGCCCCATGAACCTAGCGATTGCCCTGGTGCACTACCCCATCTACAACAGAAAGGGTGAGGTGGGCTGCACCAACGTCACCAACTTCGATCTGCATGACTTAGCGCGCCTGGCGCGCACGTACGGCCTGCACCACTACTATGTAATTCACCCGTACCAGAGCCAGCGAGACATGGTGACTCGCATCCATCAGTACTGGACGGAAGGTTTGGGCAGCAAACTCAATCCGGATCGGAAGGAAGCGATGGATCTGCTTGTGGTCTTAGCCAGCCTGGGGGAGGCCATTCAGCATGTAACGAACAGCTACGGTAGAGCTCCTTGGCTTGTTTATACTGATGCTCGTTCCTTATTTCCACCCTTGACGTTTCAGCGGTTGCGCCGAATGTTGAAAACGCGTAAAGCGCCCTGTTTGCTGATTTTTGGCACCGGTTGGGGCATCCAGCGCGAAGAAATCCGACGGGGAAACTATTTTCTGCAACCCATCGTTACCTCCTCAAATTACAACCATCTCTCCGTCCGCAGTGCAGCCAGTATTATTCTGGACCGCTTGCTGGGGGAGCGATGATCCGCTTCCCGCTGATCCTAGCTTGCGTTCGTTTGCTTGAATCCCGCAGGGAAAGTTGATAGCATAGCTAACTTAGAACACATTAAAGGATTGCGCAGGTGAAAGGAGCAGTTTGCATGGATCTGTCCCAATTAGGTGGCGATAAGCGGCAAGATCCGGTCGACTTTAACATCGGCGACACGGTCAAGGTGTATGTACGGATCAAAGAAAGCGGCAAGGAACGTCAGCAGGCTTTCGAGGGCACTGTAATTGCTCGCAAGGGACACAGCAGTCTGGAAACCTTCACCGTGCGCAAGATTTCCTATGGCATCGGCATCGAAAAGGTATTCTTCATTCACTCTCCGACTATCGCCAAGATCGAAGTAACACGTCGCGGACGGGTCGCTCGGGCAAAACTGTATTATCTGCGGACCAAAATCGGCAAAGAAAGAAAGATCAGTGAAGCCCGAAAGCAGCATCCTCCTGAGCAGTAATCTATCCGACCCACCTACGTCCGAGATTCCAATGCCCGCTCCTGTGGCGGTGATCATTGCTCCTCCTACCCGCAAACATTCCGTTTTCTGGGAATGGGTGGAGACGATCTTGGTGGCACTCATCCTAGCGCTGGTCTTACGCACATTTGTCGTTCAACCGTATCAAGTACACCTCCATTCCATGATCTCCACATTGGAAGAGGGGGATATGATCCTGGTGAGCAAACTATCCTACAAACTGGGAAGTCCCAGCCGCCAGGATGTGGTTGTGTTTTTACCGCCGGTGCAAGGGGCGGAGAAAGACTATGTCAAACGGGTGATCGGGTTACCCGGTGATACGCTGGATATCAAGGACGGCAAAGTCTACATCAACAACAAAGAGTTGAATGAGCCCTATGCCAAAGGCCCCACCAACGGCGGAAAGTATAATCATATCCAAATCGACCCCGGGACCGTGTTCGTGATGGGAGATAACCGTACCAATTCCTCGGATTCCCGCATGTTTGGTCCAGTATCGATGGACAAATTGGAGGGAAAAGTTCTTCTCGTCTTTTGGCCGTTCAACCGGATCCAGTGGGGTTTCTAGACTCTCCGCTCTGGCAGTTTGACCGTCTGCTCGTACAGGAATATCAACTCGTTGCCGGCGTGGATGAAGCAGGTCGTGGCCCCCTAGCCGGACCCCTGGTAGCTGCTGCTGTCATTTGGCAGGAACCGCCGGATTGTGAATGCCCCGTCAACGATTCCAAAAAGCTATCGGCCAGGAAGCGGGAAACCCTCTATCAGATCATCGTCCGCGATGCCACGGCTTGGGGCGTGGGAATCGTCACTGTGGCAGAAATTAATCGCCGCTCGATGCACCAAGCCACCTTCCTGGCGATGCAGCGAGCTTTGCGCGCTTTGTCGGTTCCCCCCCGACTGGTCTTGGTGGACGGCTTATGGACGGTTCCCCGAATCCCCTTATCCCAGCGCGCCATTGTCGCGGGGGATGGCCAGAGCGCTTGTATTGCCTCTGCCTCCATTCTGGCCAAAGTCACCCGGGATCGGATGATGAAAGCCCTGGACCGCAAACACCCCGGCTATGGCTTTGCCAAACACAAGGGCTATGCCACGCCGGAACATCTCGCCGCCTTGAAACGGCTGGGTCCTTGCGTGGCCCACCGAATGAATTTCCGCCGTGTGCGCGACCAGTACGATGGCCTTTTCCCGACAGGATAGCGGACGGCGAGGAGAGGCAGTCGCCGCTTCGTTCCTCCGCCGGCGGGGTTTCCGGATCCTGGTGCGGAATTTCCGTCTTGTAGGCGGGGAACTGGACTTGATCTGCCAGAAGGGTGCTATATTGGTCTTCGTGGAAGTCCGTTCGCGGGCGAACCTGGCGTTCGGGCATCCCGTGGAATCCATCACGGCAGCCAAACGTCGTCATCTGGTGCGTGCCGCGCTGGTATACTTGAAAAAACAGCATTGGGAGGAACGGCCGTTTCGCTTCGATCTGGTGGCCATCCTTTGGGATGAGCGCGGCCGGCCGAAAGAAATCATCCATTTAGAGAACTGCCTAGAAGGGGGAGCGGATGCCTAGTAAGGTCACCAGCTTCGTGCTGGACGGATTGACCGCCATTCCGGCGGAAGTGGAAACAGATATCAGTGGGGGTTTGCCTTCGTTTACGGTGGTCGGCTTACCCGATACCGCAGTGCAGGAATCGCGCGAACGAGTACGGGCTGCTGTCAGAAACACCGGTTTTCGCTTTCCCTTATCCCGCATCACAGTAAACCTGGCTCCCGCGGACCTGAAGAAGGAAGGGCCGTTGTTTGATTTACCGATTGCCATCTCCCTGCTGCTTGCCTCCGGTCAAATCCTTTCCCGCCGTCATGAAGGAACCGTATTTTTAGGGGAGTTGTCTTTGGCGGGAGAAGTGAAAATCGTCCGTGGGATCCTGCCAATCGTGCGCAGAGCAAAACAACTGGGGTTTCATCGGTTCATCGTACCAGCGGAGGGCGCCGCCGAGGCCAGTTGGGTGGAAGGAGTAGAAATTACTCCCGTAGTCGATCTGCGCCAAGCAGTGAATTACCTCAACGGTGAGACGGAAATACCTTTGCAATCTCGTTCCGCTGTCGATCTGGCGGAAGCACCATTGGAATTGTGTGACTTTGGCGAGATCAAAGGGCAGGAGGGAGCCAAGCGCGCACTGGAGGTGGCAGCAGCCGGAGGTCACCATCTGATCATGATCGGCAGTCCTGGTGCCGGCAAGACGATGCTGGCCCGTCGTTTGGTGACGGTGATGCCGCCCTTGACGTTGGCGGAGGCGGTGGAAGTGACCGAGATTTATTCCATTTGCGGACACCTGCCCACCGGCCAGACCCTGATCAAACGGAGACCCTTCCGCACACCGCATCACAGCATTTCTTATGCCGGATTGGTGGGTGGTGGGACCACACCCTCCCCCGGTGAGGTCTCTTTAGCCCATCAAGGTGTGCTGTTCCTGGATGAGTTTCCGGAATTCCGCCGCGATGCCTTGGAAGCGCTACGTCAACCGTTGGAGGAAGGGGTGGTCCATATCACCCGAGTACGTGGTACCGCGGACTTTCCGGCTCAGTTCATGCTGCTGGCAGCGATGAACCCTTGCCCCTGCGGATTTGCCCTCGATCCGAAGCATGACTGTCGTTGTGGCGGAGGCGAAATCCGTCGCTACCGGCACAAGGTCTCCGGCCCGCTGTGGGATCGCTTCGATATTCACCTGCTGGTCCCGCCATTAACGGTGGAGGAATTGGTTGCCACCGACGGAGCCGATCAAAGTGGCTCGATGAGGGACCGGGTCACCCGCTGCCGCCAACGACAAGCGGAACGCTACCAGAATCTGGGATTGCGCTGTAATGCACAGCTTTCCGGAAAGCTATTACGCCGATTCTGCGCGTTGGAACCAAGGGAGAAGTCCTTTCTGCGGCAAGCGGCCGATCGCTTGCATCTGACCGCTCGCGCGTACGATCGCTCGTTAAAACTGGCCCGGACCATTGCGGATCTTGAAGGCCAGGAACAGATCCACCTGCCGCATCTGGCAGAAGCAATGCAACACCGAGGCAGCGAGGATTGGATGTAATGGACGAACTGCGCGTCGCTTTTTCCTTGTTGGCCGAGACCTTGAGTCCCCGCCGCATGAATCAGATCTTGAAACAATTCTCGCTCGGCCAAGTCTTTTCCGAATCGAAGCAAGTGCTGGCTCGATTTCCCTTGCCGGATTCCACCTATCGCCTGCTGGCGCAGCCGGACGAGCGGCAGATCCGCGAAATCATTGGATGGTGCCAGGCGGAAGGGGCAGAGATGCTTTGGCGGGGCGAGAGCGGCTATCCTCCCCGGTTGGAGGCCTTGGCCGATCCGCCGCCGTTTCTCTATGCGCAGGGAAAGGTCAAAATCCTGGAACAGGATGCCATGGCCGTGGTTGGCACCCGGCGTCCCACCGCCTACGGCCGTCAGGCGACATTCCGACTCAGCGCCGATTTGGCCCGAGCCGGTTTGGTGATCGTCTCCGGCCTGGCCCGCGGTTTAGACACCGAAGCGCACAAGGCCGCCTTGGAGGAAACGGGTCTCACCGTGGCCGTCTTGGGCTCCGGTCTGCAAAAGGTCTACCCGCAAGAGAACAAAAACCTGGCGAGCCGGATCCTCGATTCCGGTTGTCTTCTAGCGGAAGTGGCCCCGCCGGTCGGGCCGATGCCCTGGCGGTTTGTCGCACGAAACCGGATCCTGGCCGCGCTGGCGCTGGGCGTATTGGTGGTGGAAGCAGGAGAGAAATCGGGCGCCTTAATCACCGCCGACTTTGCCTTGGACCTGGGATTGGAGGTCTTCGCCGTTCCCGGATCGATCTTTGCCGCCCAAAGCCAGGGTTGCCTGCGCTTATTGCAGGAAGGAGCAAAGCTGGTCCGCACAGCGGAAGACGTACTACAGGAATTGGGCTTGGCGTCACCGCCGGCACAGCCGTCACTGATCTTGTCGGAAGAAGAAGAGAGGGTGCACGCATTATTGCAGGATGGGCCACTCGGCTTAGACGAGCTGATCCAGCAATCGGGCTTGGCCGCTGCCCAAATTCTGGCGCTGCTGACCCTGCTGGAAGTCAAAGGCGCGATTTGTCCCCTGCCCGGTCGCTTCTATTGCCAAACCTGAGTGCTAGAGGTCCAGTTCGATCCCGACGCCAAGTTCGGTCGCCCGCCGGTAGATTAAAGGGGCGGTGGCCATGTCGTCCAGCGCCAGTCCAAGATTGACGGCAAAGATCCGTTCCACGTCGTTTTCCCGTCCGGGGACCTTCCCGGCGACCAAGTCCCCCAGGTCGAACAGCTTAGACGGGAATTGCTGGAAATATCCGACCCCACGGTGGTATTCCAATTGCGCGATATCGTCGGTAAAGACCTTATCCGCCCGGGCAAACACCTCCGGTTTCCAATAGGAATCGTAATCCACCGGGGAGGCGAACGCTCCGGCTGCCAGCCAATCGTCCTCGATCACGGGAGTTGGGTGTTTCAAGATGGGCCCGGCGGTGACCACCAGATCCGCTCGGCGCACGGCTCGTTCCGGGGAAGTCGCTATTTCCACCGGGATTTGTAAAGACGTTTCTACCCGTTCTTTATAAGCCTGGCTTTTTTCCGGGTCCAGATCATAGGCCTGCACACGCGTAAGGGTGAACTGGCAAGCCAAGGCCTCCAGGTTGCTGTACCCTTGCACACCGCACCCCAGGATCCCCGCGATGCCGGCATCCGGCCGAGCCAGGTATTTGGCTGCCACCGCGGTGGCCGCTCCTGTCCGCTGGGCGGTGACCCAAGTCGCATCCATCACGCAGATCGGAATCCCCGTTTCCACATCATTTAACACGATCAGACCGCTGATATAGGGCAGGCCTTTGCTGAGGTTCTGGGGAAAGCCGCTGACCCACTTGATCCCAGCCACTGCCATGCTCGGGATATAGGCCGGCATGGCATGGATAAATGCATCCGTCTGGGGGTGGATTCCCGGCTTTGGCGGCATTTCCGTGCGACCCATTCCCTTTTCGAAGAACATCCGTTCCAGACTGTGGATCACTTCCGGCATCGGCACTGCCACTCGTTCCACGTCCGCGCGGGCCAGGTAGAGCATTTTCATTAAAGTCTGCTGCCTCCTTCGTCTATGCTGAAGTGAACCCATTGTAACGCGCTGGAAGGTTCCATGGGGGAACCCAATCAACTTTCAACCTCCCGCAGACAGCGGGCCAGCCGCGCATGGAAACTCCTTTGCTATAATGGCTGGCGATATGCCAACCGACAGCGAAGAGCAACTCTACCGGTTTTTGTCCGATGCCGGCATCGACTTCCAGCGGCACCAACATCCGCCGGTATACACCGTGCAGGAAGCGGAGCTCTACTGGGAAGGGATTCCGGGAGCGCATTGCAAGAACCTTTTCCTGCGCAACAAGAAGGGGAATCATCACTATTTGGTGATCTTGCTGGGGGAGAAAAAGGCGGACCTGCACCAATTGGAGCGGCTGCTGGGCGAAGACCGGCTCAGTTTCGGCTCCCCCCAGCGGTTGATGGAGCACTTGAGTTTGGAGGCCGGCGCAGTTTCCCCTTTTGGTTTGATCCATGACCGCGGCAAGGATGTGCGGGTGGTGATCGACCAGGATTTGAAGACCTACCAGCAAGTCAGTTTTCATCCCAATGTGAACACAGCCACGATCACCATCAGCGTGCCCGATTTCACCAGATTCCTGATCTTGAGCGGCCAGCACGTGCGGTATTTCGCTTTCTAACCGTAACCCCTTTTCCGCAAAAGAAGCTGTTTTGTTGATGGATCGAGGAAGCTTTGAATCAGGTCTTTGCTGTTGGCTCAGTTTCCTTCCTTAGCTGTCAAGAATAATGAGCGGCTATCCGCAATTCCTAGTCGGAGGAAGACCCTAGCGAGAAGCAGATGGAGGACTTGATGTTCAAGTGGGTGGAGTATTTCAGATGACCAACCACCAAATCCATGTTTCGGGTCATGCCCCCGAGGATGAAATCCGCGAGATGGTGGAACGGATCCAGCCCAAGTACCTGATCCCGGTGCACACCTGCCACCCAGAAGGATTCCGGGGATGGGCTCCGCAGGTGATCTTGCTGAAATTGG
>Ga0315289_10009966_pt1 | contig 13641 bp, 38 predicted proteins | sample YL17G11_40_MG_FD_203452 | JGI IMG/M metagenome (GOLD analysis project Ga0315289, IMG submission 203452) | Sediment microbial communities from Yellowstone Lake, YNP, Wyoming, USA - YL17G11_40 | ecosystem: Environmental > Aquatic > Freshwater > Lake > Sediment | place: USA: Wyoming | collected...
GCTTTAGTGGCTCAATCTGACATCATTCTGGCGATGACGTTTGGAGACAAGGAATGGGTCAAAGATGGTGGTGGGATGGATAAAGAAGGAAATCCTAAACTGGGAGGAACTGCCCACACCATCATGACATATCTCAATCGGGTTAAGAAACATGGGTTCTTTGACAAGTCTTTTCATTATGATTTGAACAGCGGAGAGATTTTCTGCGGTGCCAGAGTTAAGAGCATGGTGTTAAAATAAGTCTCTGATTGACTTTCATTGATAGTATTTATAGGCATGAAGCTACCATGCTGCCTTAAAGAAATCTGTTGTAAAATAATGGCGGTGGTGTTTATCGTTTTGATTATTCTCTCCTTGGTGAATATGAAAAACGATATTCAAAGAATAACCCATTCCAATCAAGCGATTGCTGAGAATAATTCCATTGCCGCTTTCGACACGGTATTTGTTGGGAAAGAGAAGTATGTCGGAGTTGTTGAACAGATTACAAATACGCTGTATCATGTGGTATATCGGGATACATTGGGACATGCCATTCACGCCATTTATCCTAAAGAACAGCTTCAAAAAGTTTTAGTAGTTGTGCCTCATACACACGAATAAGATTTTCACTTGATATTTATAATCATGTGGAAATTCGCACAAAAAAAACAACACCCTAAAACCCCAGATGAAAAGCAAATTCGATCTTTTGAGATCTGGTATTTTGTTCTCGTCGGATTTATCGTGATTTGGATGATGGGGGCATATGTTTATTTGGACAAAAAAACCGATGTCACGCTTTCCAATCCTCCCGTCGTTGTCTTGGATGCAGTAAATGGGATTGATATGACAAATTTCTTCCAAGTCAAATCAAATCAAACCCAACTCTTTCCAAAAACGGCTCGTCCAATGTTTGAGATTCGAGATAAATATGAAGTGGGAGAAGTTGTCGTCGTGAAGTACTTCTACGTTGAAGCCGTGGTTTTGGAAAAGCAAGCAGGCGACTCCTACGTGATCATGTATAAGGACCACAACCACACCTTGCAGAAAATCGCCATCCCGAGGACTCTGCTCATGTGCCCCGCCGAGGGGGTCTTGAACCCGGTCTCTTTGCTGGTTGACTAAGCTGTGCCAAACGGCGCTGGACATTCTCCAAGAGTTCCCGAGCCATGTAACGATCATCTTCCAAGTCTTCGGCATCCAACTCTTGTAATTTGTAAATCTCCGCAACAATCTTCTTGTTGAGGAAAAAATTCAGAGCGTCCTTTATCTCAGTCAACTCTTTGAAATCTTTGATTTCTGATACATCAATCATGGTGGGAAAAGAGATAGGCGAAAAAAATGGTAAGCGGCATCCAAATGAACAGAACAATCGCCTGCTCCATCTTCCACTTTAATTTGTTCCAAATTTCACCCATCTTCAATAAGTATGACACATTTGGGCCTTGAAGTCAATCTAAAAAACAGACTTGACTTCCCCGACCAGATGCGTATAATACACCAATATGAGACATGTAGTTTGCCTGATTCACCGAGATCATCTGACCATTGAACGCAATGGTGCGGCCATTGGCAATGTGTATGAACTGTTCGGAGAACCCACCATTCAATTGAACAATGCATCCAATGGTCAAGTCGTTCGGTTGACTCAGAATGATACCGAAATGATTTGGGACTGCTGGAATGCTATGAAAGAATTGCAAAGGGAACTTCCAACTGCTCTTGACAATCTCCAGAATGCGGCTGACAACCTCCAGAATGCTCTTGACAAACTTCCAAAATTCAATAAACTATCGGTATGACTGAAACAGACACATTTATTACTCTTCCTGTTCATGTGAACATCACGGTGGAGCGAGTCAAAGACCTTCTCTGCAATACGATTGAAGGTGGTGGTTCGAATTACTGGTGCAACACCATGGACCGCATGGGCGGCATCACCCGAGAACAGGCACCATACCGCCAAGATGTGCCCTTTGTGGAAGGTGGATGGCTGGATGTGGTGGATGACGATGGTGGCCAGCATCGGCTCGACCTTGAAGCGATCAAGAAGGGGCTGAATGTCTTTGCCGAGAAGTGTCCCCAACAGTTTGCGGACTTCATTGCCGAGAACGACGACGCCGAGACGGGCGACTGCTTCTTGCAATGCTGCCTCTTTGGCGAAGTCATCTACGGCTAACCCATGAAAAAGTTCCTCTATTATTTTCTGATATGGTGTATCCTTTGGGGTATCCTCGACTTAGCAATGGCCCTCGCAAGTCTATGGCGCAGGGATTATGGGTCATTTTTCTTTTGGTTGGCTAACGCCCTCATTCAAGGTGGCTGTGCGGGGATTACCTACAGAAACCACAAGGAAACAGCATGAAACCATTTTTGATACATTTCTGGCATGGGAAACCGTCCGAGGGAAGCAACAAACTCTTCATGTTCAAGGTGAAGAAGTTGTGCCGACTGGACGCTCAGAACAATTACTATTGGGATGGTACGCTGGACGCCTTTGCCCACCAATGGGGTGAGAAGTTCATGTACCTTCCGGCAATCGACGTAGAGAAAGACTACATTATCGGAAAGATTTCCATCACTCAGCATAATGGATTTGGACAACGATAATGGCAAAACGATGGACGGTAAACTGTGTCGTCTGCGACAAGAAGGAAGCATTTGCTGATAGCCATGACATTCGACAGGCCAAGTGGAAGATACTGGCATGGATTGTCCCCTCTGGGGAACCACGTTGCGTCTGTGAAAAGTGTGTGTATCACCCGATTGAACAACCAAGTAAGAAAAAGAAAGGATAAGTTATGGATAGACTAATAAATGAAGTGATTCGATACCTCGTGTTTTGCGGGATGATGTTTCTCCTGACGATTGTTGGCTGTATTCCAGTGGAAGGATCAGACTTTTGGACGACTTTGTTCGTGTGTATGATAGCAGGGTTTGTGACTTTCGTTTTCTACTGGATATTTCGTGGGATTCTTTTTATCTTTGACAACCTTGATTGATGTGAAATGAAACCTTTAATTTTCAGTGACGTGTTAAGAACCCGAATCTGTCCAAAGATGGTTGTGGCCTATGCCCCTAGTGAGAATCCATCCATGTCCAGTTATAACACTCATCCCTATAAAATTTCTGTTCAGATGGTGGATGGGTTAACTCCTATTCTTTTATCCTATGCGGACAAGACGGTTCGGGATAAGGATTTGGACCTATTAGACACCATGGAGTTCAATTGAATGAAAGCCCCAGACCCATCCAATCCACCAGCTACCGCCCCATATCACAAGTTTTGGTCCGAGAAATGGGACCACGAGTATGCCCGCAACGTTTTGTTACACTTCATCAACCAAAAGAAACTGAACAAGACTCTTGACAAATGGCTGGAAAAGTACTATCCTGATGACCGTGATTGAATACCCGACAATTTTACATAGCTCCCGAGCCCCGCATCAACCGTGCATAGCGTTTGACAAGCTCGATGGCTCGAACATTCGCATCAAGTGGACCCGCAAGCGTGGGTTCTGCCAATTCGGTAGTCGCACCCAAATGCTCGAAGAATCCCACCCAGTTCTGGGCGGGGCGATCACTTTCTTTAGCAACAACTTTGCCGAGAAGCTGGAGCAAGTCATCAAGGACAATTGGAAGAACGAGCGGGAAATCATGTTCTTCGGGGAATGGCTTGGCCCGAATTCCTTTGCAGGCTGGCATTTCCCGAGCGACGTTCAGGCGGGCACCATGCGGTTTGTTCTGTTCGATTGCATGGTGAGTCACAAGTGCCGCAAGTTCCTCCTGCCCCAAGAGTTCATCAAGACCTTCGCTGGCGTCGTAGAGACGCCCAAAGTCATATACGAGGGCAATCTGAATGAACAGTTGATTCTCGACGTTAAGGCCGGGAAGTATGGCGTCAATGAAGGCATCATCTGCAAGGGACGGGAACGCACGGGCGCAGCCTGTGGCAACGTCTGGATGGCGAAGATCAAGACCGATGAATACTTTGTGCGACTAAAAGGTAAGTTTGGTGAAAACGAATCCAAAAAATACTGGTAAATATGACAAAAAAACCTTTGAAGATATTCTTTGTTGGGGAGTCGATTGACTTCTACTCCCAAAGTGGAACGTGGATGAGCAACATCTATGAAGTTGGCACAAAAACCCGTTTGACATGGGCCGATGCTGATGTAGCTTTGAAGGAAGGTCGAACAGTGTCCGCTCGCCCCGCCACCCCAAAGGAAATGCTGTGGGCATATAAAAAGCTCGCCGCTATTCAGGCGGATAATGCTCGTCGGTTGAGGGAAAGAGCATGAAAGACCCAATCAATCACGCTAACGTCATGGAGTTCAAGGACATCCCTGATGGGGCTCACTTCAAAGAGCTTGGGGAGAAACCAAGAGTTTTCGTCAAACTTAAACTGACTTTTGCTGGTGGAGATCCATTCAAGGTTCATCGTATCACGTTGGGGGAAGATGATAAACCTCAAATATTGATGGGACATGAAATCAACTGCGTGGACTATCAGGGGATCGGCGGCAAGTGCCCTCCATTCGTACAATTTGAAGTGATACCAACACCATGAGTCTATTTGTTACCGCCATCGCCTACTATCCTGACAAGGAAGAGTACAATAAACCATACAAATGTACGAGAGTCTTTGGTCATTATTTTGACATTGGTGGAGCCAAGGATGCGGTAGCAAAGAATTATGGTAACATGTGTGAGTGCCTTTACAACTACCTTGTCATCGAAGACATTGGGTTTGGGATTCATGCGCTGGCCGAGAAGGAATGGTGGTACCGATATTCAGATCGAAAGAATGGATGGGTCAAGATGAAAAGACCTGAGTGGTCTCAGGGAACAATCAATTGGGCAATAGGATAAACATGAAAAACAAATACGAACTAATCGTCACGTTCAACGAATACACCGGGAACTTCCATCGGGAGTTCAACGCCTTTGTGTTGGCGTGTGGAGGGGAATATAGCCGAGAAGAGACGAATGGGCTTGAGGCATTGGGTACGACGGCATTTCTCAAAATCAACCAAGACCCAGATGACGTTATAGATGACCTGATGGAATTTTACCATCATTTCTATGACGAATACGGCAGCAACGTTTCCGAGCTTACGCAAGTCAAGAATGCCAAGGGCAAGTACGAGTGTAACGGCATCACTGTATTTTTTGACAAAGATCCCGCCGATATCATGCCCATCATTCTCAAACAGCTTGCGGCGTTTCCTGCGGCGGTGGCAAAGGCATCCTCGTTTGCTCCCAAGAAGTTGAAGGTGTTGAAGGTGGAGTTTGCCAAAGAAACTATCACCCGAGAAGTGAAGGAAATCAAACTATGAGAAAACCAATCGCCATGCTCGTCGCCTGTATTGCCGTAGTCGGCATGGGCAACTCTGGATGTGACCAAGTGCCAACTGACAAGCTCGTTGTCACACCCAAGGTTCAGCCATCCACCAATCAGGTGGAATCCGTTGAACAATTCACCGTGACTTCCAAGGGGACGTTCAAAGCGGGTTACGATGATTGCACCCGAGAGATATTCATTCTCCGTAACAACTTCACGGGCGAGGAATACCTTGGGGTTACAGATTGCACCTTGATTCGACGAAAGAAAGCCAAGGATGAAGCAATCTCCGATGCCATGGAATCGGCAGTGGCCATAGCGGTGGACGCAGCAAGTCAATAATTAACATGAATCCAAGAGCAATATTCGGAAAAAATAGCAAGCCCGAGGGAATCGTCCCTGCGGTTATACTCTGCAATCCCAAGTACTCTGCCAACGTGGGAGCGGTACAGCGAGCGGCCTCATGCTTCGGCTTCAAGCAAGTGTGGTGGACAGGCAATCGAGTGCGACTTGAAGAAGGTCAACGCTTGCCGAGAGAAGAACGATTGAAGGGCTACAAGGATGTGGAACTGCGCCAGTTCGATTATCCTTTCGAGCATTTCCCCAGAGGCATTACACCAGTTGCGATTGAATTGGTGGAGAACGCCGAGTGGCTTACGGATTTCGAGCATCCTCAAAATGCGGTGTATGTCTTCGGTCCCGAGGATGGAAGCATTCCCCAAGTCATGCGGCAACACTGCCATCGGTTCGTGAAGATACCAACCCGCCATTGCACCAACCTTGCGGCTGCGGTGTACATCGTCATGTATGACCGTATGTTCAAGCATTGGATGACAACCAATGAAATGCCCGCCATGGCCGAGGAACGTGGGCATGTGGGGTTTGCAGACGACGACACCACGTATTCAAATGGATTGGCATTCGTATGACATTTATGAAAAGCGAAGACGCACACGATACATTGATGGAACAATCGGAACAGATTGATCTTATTGCAAAAGAACTCCGGTGGATTCTTGAAGAGTGCAAACGACAGAACGTTCAGCCGGGAACGCCAATCGGAAAGGAAATGCTCCAGAAATTCTTTTCGCTCTACAAGGACTACCAGAAAGTTCGAGACAATACCTTTGAACTTGAAAGGCAAGTGAAGCGGCTTACGTTCGATGACCTTACCATGGGAAAGATTTACTATGCCACGGCGGATTTGCTGACTCGCAAGGTGACCCAAGGCATCTTTGAACAGTTCACCAGTGTAGCCGAGACCGGAGAATTGCCCGAAGGCGATGTTTCCACTTGACATCGGCGGGAATGTTCGTATAATCATCACCAATATGGGAACACGAAATCTTACATGCGTTGTGCTGAACGGCGAATATCGCATCGCCAAATACGGTCAATGGGACGGCTACCGTGAAGGTCTGGGTACCGCCATTCTCGAATTCCTCCGAACCGAGTTTAATCGGGAGCAATTCATCACGGGGCTCTCCAAGGTCTGCATCGCCGGGGAAGCCCTAATCCAGAAGTTCTGGGCTGAGGCAGGCGCAACAAGTAACATGGTGAGCATGGACGTGTCCGAGAAGTTCAAGCGGGCTCATCCTGAGTTGAGCCGTGACCCTTCGGGCGCTGACATCCTCCGTCTGATTCAAGCGGGCAAGTGTGAATGGTCCAAACCCGAGGTCAATTTTGCTGCCGATTCTCTTTTCTGCGAGTGGGCCTACGTCATTGATTTGGACAAGAATACCTTCGAAATTTACGAAGGATTCAACAAAGCACCCTTGCCTGCGGGGGAACGATTCGAGTTCCTTCCCAAAGACCAAGACGGCGATAAGCCTTCGGAATACTATCCGGTGCGGCTACTCAAGTCTTACAGCCTCCGTCGTCTGCCTACGGCCAAGACCATGTGCAAGGCTACAACGTGGTATGACAAAGCAGAAAAGGCCAAGGCTACGCTCAAGAAGATGCGGGCAACTGTCACCGTCTAATGAAAACCTATCGTTTAGGCATCAACATCAGTGGAAGCGTCGTTTCTGTCTTGGAAGTGACAGCGGTGACACCCCGCAAGGCAAAACGAGAGTGGGCACGCCTCACGGGGCATCTGGACCCAACGTGGAACGATAAGGAAGGGGCTTATTTTGGGTTTCCTGTCATTGAAACTGACATCCCTGCCCTGCAACGAAAAGAAGTTCATGGTCTGTACATGTATTGAGTATGAAAGCAATTCTGAAACAAATTCTCGTTCAAGCAATGGCTCTGTTGGTGCGTGGGGCTAAGTTGGCATGGTCTATTGAGTACCGCCTCTATTTTGCCCGATGGGTGCAGCGGTTCGCCCGTTTCCTCGATAAGACCGAGCCGGGGCCGTTGTTCATCGTATGTTTCGGCTGCGTGGTCGGCTTCACCGTGGGCTTCGTAGGCTCAGGAATGACCCATCCTAACGTCAACCTTCCTTTACTCCAATATGTGTGGTTAGGAGCCGTGATTTGTTTCAAGTTCGGCCTGACTGGATTGATTCTCCTGTACGGAATATGGGAGTTTATTCAAGGCTGCAAATGGCTGAACAAGTGGGCGGAAAGATACCAATATGGCAAAAAATACACGCAAGCCAAAAGCTACAACTAAGCTGGAGAACCCCGAGTTCGCCAAAGCAGTTGGTACAACCACGTTCCTTCGTTTGGATTGGAAGGGGTGGGATACGCTGCCTCCACAGAACCAACAGATTTTTGTCATTGTTCGACTGGACAACGGCTATTACCCCGTGACGGCAACCTATCTGGATGAGTTTTTTGAAGCCAAAGGGCCATTCACGGCGTCTCGCTGGCAACAAGTCAAGTTCGATGATTCAATTCCTATGATTTTTCTGGGAAGCAAGGATGCCAAACGCCTGATTGCGTGGGCCAGATTGATCAAAGTGGATGAAAAAAGGTCTTGACTTCTTGATCGGAATGCGTATAGTGGCGTCATGAACTTCTACGAATTTGGACAGAACAACAGCGGTGGTTCGTTCACTGTCAATGACAAGCTGTGTCACCGCCTCTTCATCGAAGCTGAGTCCGCTAATATGGCCAATGCCAAGCTGGAAGACTTCGGTGGCTACTTCAATGGCGTTGAAAATGACCGGGATTGCGATTGTTGCGGTGATCGCTGGTATGAGGTTTCTGCGAGCGATGCCATGGAGTTCCCAAAGACCTATGGTACTTTCACCGAAGAGCGAGCCAAGGAACTTTCGGAGAAGTATAACGTGGAAGCTCGTAAGTGTAAGCAAGTGACCATCATTGGGGATGAGAAGCGGAATTGGGAATTGGTGTTTACGGCTATTGACCAGTATGCTCAGTGGGTTGCTGATGAATATGGCTGGACTTCTCCCGACGCTCGGATATACTATGCGGACGGGAAGGTGTTGGAAATCAGTTCGGTGAAGATTGAAGAGCAACGCAAGAAGAATCGCCAGAAATGAAAACTTTCAAAAAACTATCAGCCAAGCTCAAGATGAAATACATCTTGGAAGTGAAGCTCATGTTGGCGGCTCATAGGGATGGGCTATGGAATCGATGGGAGACCTGTTCCAGTGCTCAAGCCGTTGATCCGACGAAGTGGCAAGTGGTGGCGATGGATTCTTGTTATGGCGAGGCATTCGGCATCATGCGGGGTGCCCTGATTGAAGGGCGAGGATATTTCGGTTCGGATACCGCAGATGCGGTTGAAGAAGGTCGCAGTAACGTCCCCGAGCACAATCTCAAATGGTGGTTTCGCAAAATGCAAAACGAGTTTTTGGATGAAGAAGGGTTTTTTAACGGCACCTGCTCTCAAGAGAAGTGTTTTGAACTACTCCAGAAATACCGTTTGCTTGTACGAAAATGAACGAAGCACGAATTATCATCAATGGCGTTGAGTTGACGCTTGGACAGTCAATGACTCTGCGGGTTGCTTTGCAATCGTTTGCCATGGACCTGAAAGAAAATGGTCTGGGCTCCGATGAAATGGGCAAATCCATTGCCAAGGGATACTTGGCCCGCATTAGTGAAATGAACAATCTAATCATGCGAGACGAAAATGAACGACGCACCAACAACTGAACAACTGAACAAGTTGCCTGTCTGGGCACAGAAGCATATTGAGGACTTGGCCCGCCGAGCAATGATTGCCGAGCGGACCTTGAGAGAGTATCGGGATGACCAAACTCCCTCTGAGTTCTACGTCGAAGAGTCGTTCGAGCTTGGCAAGATGAAAAAGAAATTCATTCAGACCCACAAGATGACGGTGGAGCGGAATGGACTCAAATTGGACGTATTGCTTCGTGAGGACGAGAAGGGAATTGACCTGTCTTGGTCCGATGACACTCGGCTGGTCCGAGAGATAGCGATGGTGCCAATTTCTTTTAATAGCGTTAGACTCCTAAAGAAAGATCACATGCGATGAGTTGTGTTAATTGCAATAAGGAAATCGATATTGAGTTTGGACCGAGACAACATGTCCTGCTCAATAGCGACGGCGACTTTGCTTGCTCCTCGGCATGTGCCAGAAGTTGGAAAGCCAAGCTGCTCGAAGCGGCTGATTTACCGTACAACCGGGAAGACATTATTCCCAGAGAATATTTTAACCCCCTTGACCCATGAATAATGATACTAAAGAAAGATCACATGCGATGAAAAAAGAATTACTCAAAGCGGTTGTTTTTATCGGAATGGTTGCGGTCATCACCGTTTTGGGATTCGCCATTTTGGGATGCACCGAGAAGGCTGAAATCTCGGTCTACATGAAGCAATTTAAGCAAATTAGCATTATTGAACATGGAGTTGTCGATGGGTATAGTTACAAACTAATCCAAGACAACGAAACTGGTCGGAGGATATTATATTTCGGCCAAGCCATGGTGGTTCTCCCTGAAAAAGAACAGTGAGTGGTTTTGGCTTCTGTGGTATATTTATACCATATGAAGCATAGCCAACTCAAAGCCCTTGTCAAAGAAATCGTGAGAACTGTTATGGAAACTCGACCCACCAAACCCGTATTGTCTTACGACACGTTTACCGTTGATGGTGAGCATAGCGTTACCATTGAAGGCATTGATTTGCCCGATGGGAGACTCATTGGAGCCAGCTATGACATTCGAGGGAATTGGGACGATGGCGCATTTGATTGGGAACAAGGTAGCCAGAAAGGTACGCATCGGTATGCGTTGGCATTCACCGTTGATACCTCCCAGTTGACGAATGTTTGGGATATGACAACCCAGACCCCCATTCAGGTTGACGCTGCCTTGAAAGCTGAATTGGATGCCCTCATGGAAACCATTGAAGATAAAGTAGAAGAAGAAATCAGTGCAGAACCCCCGTCGCCCAGCGATTCTGGTCCCGACCCCGATTACGAACGAGACCAAGATATCGATAGATCTTTTGATCGCTAACATGTTTGAGGTTAATGACAAAATAATCTGCATCGACGCTTCACCAGATTTCGCAGCGTTTGGTCCCCTGCCCAACAATCTTGAAGTGGGCAAGGTCTATGTCATCCATGAGATTGTCAAGACCAATCTTCGCCGTGGCGAGTGTATTCGTATTGATTCAAATACTCTCCACAGTTACGAGAAACGTCACTTCCGCCCTTACACCCGTCACTAAATTTTCCGCTTGACTTTCTCTCCCACATGCGTATAATGTTGGGCATATGAATAAATACATCTGTGGTTTAGTGGCGGCTCTTGCGTTGGTATCCTTGCCGACCCAAGCGAGTGTGACGGTTATCGATCAATCCTACAACGAGCATAACGGGAATTTCACCATGACCGTTGAGGCAACGGAACAGTGGTGTGTATGGCGCACTACGGACTTCGTTCATTGGGTCAAGGTATCACCCGTCTATCAGGCGGGGCGAAGGAAGTTCACTGATAGGAAGGTTGGCCGAGATTTGCAATCTGCTTTCTATATGGCCGTTCCTGCCAGCGGCAAACCGGGAAACCGTTACGGATGGGCGCAACCAAATAACCCTCATAGCGCCGAGTAAACTTTCAGCCAATACCCGGCCCCGCCCGCAAGGGCGGGGTTCTTTTTTTACTTGACAGTCCCGAAGCAATCGGTATAATATCACCAACATGAAAACCAATAGCGACAAGAAACGCACATCGTCACTGGGTCCGTGTGGGATGTATTACGATTTGGCACTGTTGACGTTCTACACGCCTTACTGGCGCAAGGTGGCTCGTTTGCTTGGCAACATTCGGCGTATGAATCACATCGACTTCAACGGCACGTCATACCAACGTATGACCACGTATGCCCGCCGTGCCTTCAAGGATACCAAGTTGCCACGACTGGTCAAGTTCTATTTGCGGGAAGGCATCAAGTGTGAATTCAAATTTGATATTGCGTGGAAAGACAATCCCGTATATGCCAAAAAATCCTAAGAACCTGCAAGCGATTGGCGACTGGGTACGAAAGCATCGGCCTGATCTGGCGGGCTATCTACCCATGGCTGAGACCAATGATGCCATGCTCCTGTTGCTCACGGTGGGCTTTGAAGCTGGCCGACAGTTCCAGCATGACAACCCCACAATGCCGTTGAACGAAGCTCATCTTTATTTATCATGAAACTCATTGAAAAACTTATTGCTCAAAACCTCAGACCACTTGCTTTGATCGTCCTGACCACGGCGATAGGTGCTTTGTTCGGATACGCACTCACAGGATTTTTGATTGGAGTTATTATCACTGCGCTTGCGACATTATTTTTATGAATCCCCTACTCGAAGAACAAGTGAAGAAAGTAGTTACGGAATTTCGCCGTCTCAAAGAGATGACTATCCCCCACTCCATGCAAGACGTTACGAGCGGGAAATTCAAGACTTCGATTGAGGCTCAGAAATTCATTCTGTCTCACATGCTGTTTGAATTGCAAGACCTGTATTGCGCCGAGCATGGTTGGACAAGCACCAACCCCTACGCAGGAACATGAAACTCGCCGCACTCGATTCTTTAACATGGGAGGGGCATGGTGGCCATCACTGGATGGGGAAGATACGTCACCCCGATGGTACTCACGAGCTTATTCGCAAACTAAGTCGGAGCGAAGCCAAGGCATTGTCTCACGTTGAAGATTCTCGTTTCTGGCCCAAGGAAACTGAGCGATATGAAACCGAGGCGGATTTGGAGAAGGCCGCAGTAACATGGTGCCAGAACAATTTGGGCAAGGTCTGGCTGTTGCTTCACAACGATATTGACAATCCCAATTGGGTAGTCGGCAGCAAGGGTTTCAGCAAACATCAAATTGCTCGCATCAATAAGTATGAAAAATGGTGGTGGGAGCAAGAAGAATCTTATCGGGAAGCAAACTGGAAACAAGGTTACAGAATTTGGCACAAACTGCTAAAACCTGCTTGACTTTTTATACCACATCGGTATATTGAAGTCATGATTAACTCACCAGTTGAACGAGCGGATAGAGCAGTGAAAAACATGGCGGAATTCGTGGTAGCCATGAAGCATCTTTCCGAGAAAATGAATCGGAAGTTCATTGTCACTGATCAAGATGCCGATCAAGTTTCTTTTACTCTGGATAACTATCCCTTCACCCTTGCATGGGGTGAAACTACTCGCCCGACCATTGGCGGGATTGCATGGGTGGTTCAGTTTTCCTTGTCCATCTGGCATACCACTTCGGGAAGCCGAGACTACCCGCCCGAAGATATTGACACGACGTTAATTACTTCTCAAACGATAGTGGATTGTGTCCGTGTCGCCTTTGAAACCATCGCCAAGGAAGACATTCGTCTTCACATGGAAAACTATTCCTATAAACAGATGGTCGAAGCTGATTTAGAATCGGGTTGGTAAAACTTGCTTGACATACTCTAAACCTTTCGTATAATAACCCTATGAATGAGAACGAAACAGCAATCGCCAGTCTGATTCACTGGAAAGACGGCGTGGACAAAGAACGCATTGAACGCTGGCTCAAGAAATTGCAGGAGCAGGGGTTCATTCACGCTCAAGAGACCCACGAATATAAGACCATGTTCGGCTCACCCTGCTGGTACATTCCATAACCTTCACAAATATGCAACCAAATCCCTGTAATCCTAATTGGGCAAACGAAGTGGAAAATGCATGGTTTGCCGAAGCCGCCGATTTAGACAAAAACGGATGGAAAGACCCGTGGGGAAGGTACTTAAACAAAAGAAACCTTTCCAAACCAAAACCATCAGCCATTCAAGGTTATACCGTTCAACAATGCAATCGTTCCTGTTTTGCGGGTTACGTTGTGCTGGCAGTTTACACCCGTATCAACTGATATGAAATACGACGACATTAACACAAAAAAGTTTC
>Ga0315289_10009967_pt1 | contig 13640 bp, 6 predicted proteins | sample YL17G11_40_MG_FD_203452 | JGI IMG/M metagenome (GOLD analysis project Ga0315289, IMG submission 203452) | Sediment microbial communities from Yellowstone Lake, YNP, Wyoming, USA - YL17G11_40 | ecosystem: Environmental > Aquatic > Freshwater > Lake > Sediment | place: USA: Wyoming | collected...
AGGTGAACTCAGATCCGGCGAAGGAGTGCATGGGCTTTGCAGGGCTTTTCAGATGGCGGGTGCTCGGATAGTCGTCAGCACGCTCTGGCCCGTGGCCGATCAAGCAACGGCAGACTTTATGAGGCGATTGTATCCTGCCCGACGCGGAAATTTGGCTCTTCAGATGCAGAAAGCGGACACTGAGCGTATCGCGGAACTCAGAAAATCGGGCCAATCTGACCATCCCTTTTCGTGGGCAGCTTTCATTGTCCTTGGTGACTGGAGAATCAAGCAGGAACTCGAGGAAAGCGAAGCGGAAGGATCGTCGGGCAGGAGGAACTTTGGCAGAAAAAAATCCGATTGAATGGAACTGCCTCTTGGAGAAGGCGAAATCAGGAGACCGTGACGCACTCGAAGCCTTGTGCGAAAAAATTCGCGTCAGATTGCGACCGGTTATCCAATATAGATTGTGTGGGCGGCCACAAGAGGACCTTGAAGATATACTTCAAGATACTTTGGTGATATTTGTTGAAAAATGGGCTGTCATTCACTCGAATCCATTACAGTTTGCACTTTCCATACTCCGAAACAAGATCGGAGATGCTCTCAGAGCGCAGTCAGGCACGAGAGACACATCGCTGTATCGTGATGGATCGCGACATGCCGCTCGAGAAATGTCTTTGGGAGAACACGATCCGGAGATCGCTGATGCCGGAAGCAGTTTTTTTGATGACATTTCGGCGGCGGATTTGAGACCCCACATCGTTCAAGCCATAAAGAAATTGACTAAGTTCTGCCAAGTATATTTCTTGGCCGTCTTGGAGGACCGGGAGTTAGGAGAGGTGTGGCAATTCGCCAAAGCATTCGAACCCAGTTTGACGCGGTGTACTTTTGACCAGAGGACTCGCCGTTGTCGCGAGAAGCTACGACAGTTAGTAAGTCCTTTTGTTTGAAAGAAAGGAACTGCATGACCCAATGTGTTAATGAGGAATTTGGAAAACTGATCTCTCAATACGAGCTGGGCTGTCTAAGCGACGAAGAACGCGACCGTTTCGAGGAACATCTGATGGAATGCGATTTTTGCCTCCAGGAGCTGGAACAAATGCGGCCAATAATGTACACTTTGAGACGGAACCGCGCGGAAATCCTTGAGGCACTTCATCAAGAGGGCATTAGCTTTGAGACTCTGAAGAGGGAGCTGCTATCTCATTCTCGTGCCAGGCAATCCTTGGTCAAGAGGCTTCTGCTGGCAGCGACGCAGGCTCTGTCGAGTCTGCGACAGGCTCAAGTATTGGTACCCGCCATTAGTATCCTATTTGCGCTCGTTCTCATCCGCGCATTCTACTGGACTCACCACTTTGGGCCCTCAAGAACAGAGATTTCAGAGAAACCCCACACGGCTCCCCCTGGTGGCGGCATCTATTCCAAAGGAAGTGCACCGCCTGAAACCGTTGGAGTTTTTGAGGTACTTGGCTCTATAGCGAGCCCGAGCCTCTCAGCAAAGACTCTCTACGCGTCTATTCTCACCTTCGACAGTTTGACATACCAGCCTCTGGAACTTCGAGGCACAGCAGGCGAGGCAGACCGGTCGTTCAACGAAGGTATGGAGTACTACCTCAAGGGCAATTACAAGGACACGATCTCCCGTCTTACTAATGCGGTGGAGAAGGCTCCGGAAAATGGAACCTGGTGGCTGTATCTCGGCGTATGCCACTACCTCGAACGAGACGCCAAGGCCGCCGTCAAAGCATTGACTCGGGCAGATTCTTTGTCCCAGTTCTCCGACAAGACGCGGGCTCGATGGTATCTTGCCCAAGCGCACCTTCTGAATGGAGATGCCAATCAAGCCGTTCCGCTATTGCAGTGGCTCATTGACCAGAGAAAAACCTATGCTGGCAAAGCAGATTCCTTGTTGACAAGGGTGCAATCCATTCAGGCACTGAAGCAAAAGGAGGCGACCCCCAAATAGCCTTTGCCTAATCAGGAGTCTTCGGAATGCAGAATCCCCGACCGGATGGTCGGGGATTATTTTTGGACATCATGTCACAACGCAATATTTGCATATATAAACCGCGATTTGCGCAGCGTCAACGAATTATTACATTGATTTATAGAGAATTACCTAAGGTATGCAATTTGCAATTCTATCAAATTGAAAGCTTTGTAATCAAAAGAGTGAATAGGCGATTTGTCCGTGAACTGCACGATGATTTTCCAGAGATTTTGCCGACGCTTGGGATTGCGGCTTGCCATTCGGCTACCGGGCGATTTTCGTGCGTACAAATGCGCATGGCGATTTGGGGACGCAGCCACAGACCCCGGAAAAACGAAAAAGTGCTTTCCAAGCTGTAAGATTCTTCATCTTTCTACAATACATTATATAGAAGGCGGAACAACGCGACGCGGTTTGGGGGGATTATCTCAGCAACAACAATATGTCATCCCGGCTCTTTCACAGGAACGGAAGGAGAGGTTCATGAAAATCATTACTCTTGGAAGGAACTTGGTCATTGGAGCAGCAATCCTGCTTCTTATGGCAGCCTTTATTGCGTCGGCGCAAGAGGTCTTTGAACCCAGCGATGATGCTATGGTAAGTCGCGGCGATCCAAATGCCAACTATGGCACTGGCACCGACATGGTGATCCGCAATCGCTATGGGCATCCGTCGCATCCTGACCGGTGGGAGTGTTACCTCTTCATCCGCTTTGATCTTTCCTCTATTCCGCTGGGAAGCCCCATAGAGTCGGCACGACTGCACCTCTACCTCTACCGCCGCTGGGACTCCGACCCCACCGGACGGAATCTGAACATCTATGCGGTCAAGAAGGACTGGGACGAGAATACCATCACCTTTGCCAATCAACCTGTTTGTCCTGCCGATTCATCGGGATACGCTCGGGTGCCTCCGAACAACACTTGGATGGCCTGGGATGTGACGGAGGAAGTTCAGGCTTTTGTGAATCAGACTCTACCCAACTACGGATGGAAGATCATGGACAACACCCGTTGGGGGGACTTCGACATCCCGATGATGTACTTCTACAGCAAGGAATTTGGCAGCGCCATTCCCTATCTGGAAATCGAAATAGGAACTGCAAATCAAGCACCTACCGCAGTCATTGACCATATCAATCCAAATCCAGCGAGCCAAAATGATATGGTCTCATTTGGAGGCTATGGAACGGACGCGGACGGATTCATTGTTGCTTATCGCTGGAGCTCGAGTCTTGACGGCCGTTTGAGTTCTCAGCCATCATTCAGCACGCACAGTTTGTCGCTTGGAACACATACGATCTATTTCATGGTGCAAGACAACAACGGTACTTGGTCCGAAGAAGTTGCCCAGATTCTTGAAATCGAAGCGACTTCCGCCGTACCCGGCAGAAACGGAGCTCAATCGTTGCCAAGTGAGCATGCGCTATATCAGAATTATCCGAATCCCTTTAATGCAGTTACAGAGATTAGCTACGACATCCCACATGCCGAGAATGTGAGTCTGCGTGTGCTTAATGTGCTCGGTCAGGAAGTCGCCGTATTGGTAAACGAATCGCAGCCGGCAGGAGTGTACCGGATTCGGCTTGACGCCACGGGTCTGCCGTCTGGGATCTATTTCTGCCAACTGACAACTGGGAGCTATTCCGATTGCCGCAAGATGGTGTTGCTGAAATAGACGATAACGGAAGGAAGTAAAAGCTGACATTCTCAGTCCTCGACAAGCCCGAAACGCAAAAGCGAAGAAATGGAGGTAGCAATGAAAGCGTCACAATACAATAAGTTCTTCGATTCCGAAGAGGGAACAAAATTGGCGTATAACTGCGTGAGCAGCGGCTTTGCGACCCTGACCGAGAAGAAGTACCGTCAAGTGCAGGAGATGTTGGCCTCGCCCGATACCTATCGGTTCAATACGAAGGCGAAAAAGGAGCTGCGGGAGAAGCTGCTTCAGGGAGGTTTCCTGCTTCAGGATGGAATGGATGAACTCGACATCCTGAAAGTGAGGAATCGAAGCGTCCGGTTTGACCCCCGGCAGTTCACCTTGACCGTGTTGACGACGCTGAACTGCAATTTCCGTTGCACCTACTGCTACGAGGCACGAAAGAATATCACGATGAACGCGGAGACTGAGAAAGCCCTCATCGAATTCGCGAGAAAGAAATGCGAGAACGCAGACAGTTTCGCGACGAGCTGGTATGGGGGCGAGCCTCTGCTTCGGATGGACGCTATCGCTCGTCTGCGCGAAGAATTCGGAAATATCTGCGAGGCCAATGGGCTCAAATACTTCCCGGGAGGAATCGTCACCAATGGGTATCTTTTGACAAGGAGTGTGGGCGAAAAGCTTCGGGATATGGGCATCGAGACGGCTCAAGTTACATTAGATGGACCGAAGGATGTGCACGACCGACGCCGACTCCTTCCGAATGGGAAGGGGACTTTTGACCGAATCATGGAAAATCTGTGCCAAGTTGTGGATTGCATGAAGATGATTTCCATAAGAGTCAACACGGACAAGACGAATGCCGACCGAGCAGTGGAGGTACTGGACGCCATCGAGGAACGCGGTCTCAAGGGCAAGGTCTCTGTCTATTTCGCAAAGGTGATGAGCAATACGGCGGCGTGTGCGAATATTGCGGGGAGCTGTCTGGTAGGCCAAGAATATGCAGATTTGGAATTGCAATTGACGAGGCAGGCTTTGGCGAAGGGGTTCAATGTCACCAAATATCCGCGAACAAAATATCATTACTGCCAGGCCGACCATGTCAATTCCTTCGTCGTCGGCCCGGATGGGTATTTGTATAAGTGCTGGAGCGATCCGGGCAATATTGAAGAGGCCGTCGGCCACATCAGCGACGCCGCAAAATATCAAGAGAAAAAGAAGAATGCGTTCAAGTGGCTTGCCTGGGATGTCTTTGAAAAAGAAGAATGCCGCGAATGTGACCTTCTGCCGGTCTGTTTGGGAGGATGCCCCTACATGGGGCTCAGGGCGAACTCGCACACGAAGGGTGCTTGCGATGATTGGAAGTTTAATCTCCTTGACATGTTGAAACTCTACTATACTGGCCGTATTCGCGCTTCGCAGAAGACAAATGCAACTGTAACCCAATAAGGGTAGAAAGGAGAAGAGTCAGATGGACTGGATTGAGGTACCGGCTGCGGAGATAGCACATGCTTGGCGCTGCCCACCGCAGGAACCCCCGCCCCCTGTATGTCCGCCGTGGGCCTGCGGTTGCATCATGGACGCTTCTAGCTATGACATCTGCGTACTGACATCGGGTTAGCCACATCAGGGCAGACATGGACTGGCCGAGAGGGGTCTCCCTCTCGGCCAGCCGCCGGACCGACGCGATTTCAAGAAAGTGTTGCCGTTGCCTGCCGAAGCATGGCGGTAACAAGGCTCATAAACAAACCATCAGAATTTTGCCACTCCGTTGCTGTCACTCCTTGAAGAAGACCAGTGACGAAGCCAAACAGAGAGAAAAGGAGGTAAGTCAAATGGAGTACATCGTCAATCCCATCTCGATCGAGCTACAGGACCCACCAGAGCCCATTGACTGCAAATGCCCACCGACTTATTGCTGCGCGGGTGGGTACGAATGCTCGAACTTGGCATGCCCGCCGGTGTGTCTTTACGGTGGCTTTCCTCAAAACACTTGAGCGTCAGCGCTATCCTTTGAAAAACGGAAGGAGGTGATCAAAATGGATTACATCGTTATGCCGATCTCGCTCGAGCTACCGGATCCACCGGAATCCATTGAGCGGAAATGTCCACCTGTCTTCTGTGCAGCAGGTGGATATGCACCTTGCAGTTGCCTTTGCTCTGGAGTCATGAATTTGTCTCCTCCCCACCCTCCGGAGTACGTTCAGTAGGCGCTGCACGATTCAGTACAGAGGTCTTTCTCAGTGCCTCGTGGAGGCGAGCTGCTCTCGCCAGGATAGGTGAGACAGCAGATAACCACAAAAGAAGGAGGTAAGGAAAATGAACTACATCGTCAACCCAGTGCCCGTTGAGGCGCCGCTCGATCCAGCCGGTTTGGAGGGCCATCCCTGCTACATACCGTGTAACGGTCTGTGCCCGCCGGTCTTTTGGAATGCAGGATGTGGCCAAGATGTCTGCAGTCTCTGTCCTACGCAGATCGAGCCCTAATGCGGGATCAGGACAATTGACTCAGGCTGAAAGTGAACCGCGCCACCTGTTGTCGCTCCACGAATTGTGACCGAGAAGGTGGTGCCAATGAAGGAAAAAGGGCATCCATGTTCCGGCGGCATTTGGGATTGTGGCTGCATCATGGACATGAATACCTTCCCCAACAGTTAGGCACACGCGGGGCCTGACTATCCTGATGGCAGGGAGGGAGATTTCCCTTCCCTGCCACCATGGACACGCGCTCGGTTTAGAAACCGTCGCGAGGAATTCAAAGATACTCCCGATTGCCGACACCAAATGATGCGGCAACGGATTTCAAAGAAGAGGAAAGGGGGTGAATCAAATGGTGTGGATTGTTGATCCAAACAGCATGTTCCCGGCAGAACCATTGGAAACTACCAAACAAAATGGCGAGGGCTGCGGCGTGGAGGCGGTCCCTGTCTGTCCTCCCGTGGTTTGCTATGGCAGTGGTAACGGTTAGGCTCAAATGAGCTCTGAACAGCGGCTTGGCCGGGAGTCAGTCTTCCCTCTCGGCCGGCCCCATGCCATGCAGGTACGATTGCGTTGAAACAGAATTCCATTGCCAGATGTTCCTGAATTCGTCTTGATTGAGGAGGTTCAAAAATGAGAAGACCACTGAGACTCATGGGTTGGATCGTCTTTCTCTTTGCACTGGTTCTGCTGTCAGCTCTGTGCGTTTTGGTTTTCGGAAGAATGGATGAGGGCGTCAAGGCCTACGGATTCACGAAACCCGCCGCTTTTGAGAAGGCAAAAGCCAGGATTGGCGGGACAATCGCAGAGGTTCGGGTCAAAGAAGGAGATGAAGTGGAGGTCGGCGACACTCTGCTCATTCTCCGCAGGGACGAATTGATACTTCAGTTGGCGCAGGCGGGGCAAGAGTTGGATGGAGCGGAAACAAAACTCGCGGAGCTGAGAGAAGATCTCGAAGATCTCACTTCCAGTGAATCGGCTGAAATAGGGCAAAACCTGACCATTCTACAGAATGCCCAAAAAATCATGGAGGTTGCCAAGAAACAGTACGAGAGAGAGTGCGAGCTCCATACGGCGGCTTTGACGAGCGATGACGATCTGGAACAAACGCGCTTGAACTACGAACTCAGCCAATCCAATTTCCATACACTGGAACTCAAATTGAATTTGCTTAAGAGCCGTTATTGCCATCGGATAGAGGAGGCAGAGAAACGAGTGGCCGTAGCGAAAACGGGATGTGAACTGGCCGAAGGAAGATTGAACAAGGCCGTGGTGTTGGCTCCGATTTCCGGCGTTGTCATGACTCCCAATCTGAATGAACTTACGGGAATCACCGTTTCAGAAGGTCAGCCACTTATGGAAATCGGTGATCTCTCGGAGATGAACTTCATCGTGAAGATAGACGAAATCCATGTCCCTGAAGTCCAAGTGGGACAGCGGGTGCGTGTGACCATAAACGCTTTTCCACATCGCCGATACAGGATATTTTCAGGAGAATTGGTCCACATTTCCCAGAAACCAGAGGTGACTCCCAAGGGAGTTGCGTTTGAAGCAAGAATTGAGATAGCCGAACCCTGGGTAGAGCAGAATCCATCGAGACTGCACTTGAAACCAGGTCTCTCAGGAGAAGCCAAGATCATCACAAAACAGGATGTGAAGCTCATTGTGATGTTGCTCGGCATGGAAAGGGGATAATATGCGCCGAATCTCCAAAAGGAAACTCCTAAGACTCCTTGGCTATCTCAGACCTTATAAGCGGGAAGGATCCCAGCTTCTGGTCTGCATGATTTTCGGCGCGGTTTTGTCTCTAATTGACCCTCTCATCATCAAGGTGCTGATTGATGATGTCTTCGTCGACAAAAATTTCGGATTGCTCAAGCTGCTCCTTGGGGGTCTGGCAGCGCTCATTCTGTTCCGAGCAGGACTTGGTTTCATCACTTCCTACCTTTTCAGCTTCATCGGATATAGAGTGTTATTCGATATTCGGAACGAACTATTTCAACATCTCGAAAGGCTTCATCTGGGCTTTCATATCGAGACCAAAACCGGCGAGATAATGTCAAGGGTGCACAATGATGTGGGTCAATTGCAGAATGTGATCACAACCACCTTCGTCTCGCTGATTGTTGATCTTGTAACGCTGATAGCGATACTCGCCATCGTTTTTGCCATGGACTGGAAACTGACTCTTGTGTCCCTTGCCGTTTGTCCCCTCTTTATCCTCATCGTTGCCCACTTCAACCCGAAAATCCGGCGAAAGAGCAAGGAGACCCGAGAAGTAGCAGCCGACATCATGAGCTTTTTCCAGGAGATTTTCTCCGGGATAAAAGCAGTTCAATCCTTTGTCAGGGAAAAGTACGAAGCCAGACGCCACCTGATGAAGAGCAAAAAAATGATCAATCTTGGCATGGAATTGAATGTCCTGGGATCTTTCTCCAGCGCGATATCGGGCATTGTTGCTGCTTTGGGTCCCGCTTTCCTTCTCTGGTTCGGAGGGCTTCAGGTTATCCAGGGCGCTCTCACTTTGGGTGGTCTGATTGCCTTTTATACATACATCGGGCGGCTGTTTGGCCCCATCTCGCGATTGGCGCAAGTGCATGTTACAATCCAAACGGCGATGGCTTCCGTGGACAGAATCTTTGAGTTTCTGGATATTGAACCTGCGATAAGAGATACACCAATGGCCATTTCAATGGGAACAACATCCGGGAAGGTGACCTTTGAGGGCGTGGACTTCTCGTATAGGCCGGACAGAGCAATCTTGAGGAATGTCTCCTTTGAAATTGAGCGGGGAGAAACTGTAGCGATTGTCGGGCAAAGTGGCGCAGGCAAGACGACGATTGCCAATCTGATTTGCAGGTTCTTTGATCCAAAAGCGGGGGCTGTCAAGCTCGACGGACTTGATTTGAGAAGAATCCGGTTGAAGTCTCTGAGAAGACTCGTCGGACTTGTTTCACAGGAAACCCTCCTCTTCAACGACAGCATCAAGGAGAATTTGAAATACGGCAACCCCGAGGCTACGGAGCAAGAAATAGAAGAAGCGGCAAGAATGGCCAATATTCATGATTTGATTGAGAGCCTTCCCGAGAAGTACGAGACGGTCGTCGGAGACAGCGGCGTGAGACTTTCAGGCGGGGAGAAACAGAGAGTATCTATAGCGAGAGCCATTCTGAAAGATCCTGCGATAATGATTTTCGATGAGGCTACATCGTTTCTGGATTCCGCCTCGGAGAATGATATCCAAAGAGCGCTCGAGCCTTTTATGAAGAATAGAACGACACTGATTATCGCCCATAGACTGTCTTCCGTCGTTCATGCGAACAGAATTCTTGTGTTGAAAGACGGGCAAATCATTGAGCATGGAACACACGCGCAACTGCTGCAGCGTGGAGGAATGTACAAAACACTATGGGATAATCAGAACAGAGAGGTACCTCTTGTCGTTCATTTGGTCGGTAAATTGAGCAGTCTGCGGGGAGAAATGGGGTCCTGACGCTAACATGTTTTTGGAATTGGGCGGATTCCAATTGTGAGCGTCAGTAGTATTCACCTTTGGCCGATTCCGATGTGGGATCGGCCTTTTGCTCTCTTTCTTGGGCGAGCATTTTGTCGTGAATTTAAATGGCTGCAATGCTTGATATTCCGCGCATATTTCCATTTTGAGCAAGAGTGATCCGAGTTTTGAACGGAATGAACGGCCTTGATTCCACTTTGAAGGCATACTACAGCGGCCCTCTTTATCACCGTGGACAGTCGTGTAACCGTGATAAATCCGCGGGATTTGCAGTCTGAAGTGAAAGAGCTGCAGGGATCCGAAAGTGACAAACTAAAGGGTGAGATCACCTTTCAAGGCGAGACGAGCAAGATGAAGATTGCCAGAAGCGATTGTGAGGAACTTGTACAATGGAAGGCGCAACGGGCTTGATCGAGCCGGACAAACGGCGTCGCATTCTCCCGGGCCCGAGGGTCTAAGCTTGCACGCCTTGCATCGGCCGTAGAAAAGCAACCATTGACAGAGGTCAGCACATGGTACTCGTTGAGAATTGCATCGAACGGACTTTTGACAGTGTAGGAGTCATCTATCAGCGCGGGGCTTGTTCCTGCGTGTATTCAAGGCGGAGCGCATCCTCGAAGTGTGAGCCACCGGGGCATCAGATTCTGTGTACCAGCATGTAACGGATTTCCCTATCCATTCTGCCTCGTACTTGCGCATCTGAGCCATGCCAAGGTGCCTTATCCCGGCTCAAGGACTTCAACGAGACACTGCCTGCCACTTGGCCTCGTCTGATGGCACCTGATTTCACTTGGCGCGGGGGTACTTGGTGGCAAATGGGATAGGTGAGTTAATACAAGTATTTACAAAGAATTAAACAGAGGTCTCTCACGTCAGCGACAGGCGTTCGAATCCCCTACGCGGTACATAAAAACAACGGGTTAGGAAGTGCTCCTGGCCCGTTTTTGTGTGTCAGGTCAAAATAAGCTCTAGTTTGTGGCAAGTCAAAGCTCGGAAGCACGCGTCGGCAACCATGGCTTCATTCCTCGGTCATGTCGAGATATTGCTTCTCGTTCACAGGAGCGACACAAATGAGACCTATGTCCTCCTATGAATGCGCTGGAGAGACTACCTTGAGTCCGCCGTATTCCGTCCGTAGCTGAGCTGATTGACCGCCGAACGAACATGCTGAGGATCCAGCGTCAGATAGCGTTTCTCCGTGACCTCTACGCTGCTGTGCCCAGCGACGGAACTTCATGGTAATCTGATTAGACGAGTAATATGGAAATGGAAATAGTGGTCTTCGGTCGAAAGCAGCACGATGATCTGCTCTTCGCTAAGCCACTCTGATGCTAAGTTGGCTCCTTGCGCTGAGATCAGAAGTGCATCTCTGCGGGCTTCAGTTTGCCTTTTCGCAACTGTGACTCCTTCATTAATGCGAAGATGACCGGAGTGACGATGAGAACATGTATCGCCGAAGTCAACAAGCCGCCAATCATCGGCGCCGCGATTGGTTTCATCAGATCCGCGCCCGTGCCGGTCGCCCACATGATAGGAATCAATCCGATCATGGAAGTGCCCACCGTCATTAGTTTCGGTCGCAGCCTCGCCACGGAACCTTCGAAAATCGCCTCGTAGAGCTCCTTCGGCCCAACCTCGCCTGCCCGCAGCTTTTTGTTTAATGCCTCGTGAAGGTAGACCACCATCACGACTCCGGTTTCCACCGCTACACCATACAAGGCGATGAAGCCCACCCAGACCGCCACACTCCAGTTGTATCCCAATATGTGAATGAGCATCACACCGCCCGTCAGCGAAAACGGGACGCTGAGCATCACGAGCAGAGCTTCCGTGAACGAATGAAAGATGAAATACAACAAGATGTAGATCACGACGAGCCCGATGGGAACGATGAGCGTGAGTCGCTGCTTGGCTCGCACCTGGTTTTCCCATTGGCCTGACCATTGAAGAAAATATCCGGGTGGAAGCTTGAGCTCTTGTCCAAGCGTCTTCTTGGCTTCTTCCACAAAACTCCCCATATCCCTTCCGCGAACATTCAAGTAGACGATAGAGCGCGGCAGTGCGTTCTCCGAGCTAATCATCGGCGGACCATCCTCGACGCGGATGTCTGCAAGCTGCGCTAAAGGAATCTGCTGACCGCCGGGTGTGTCAATCAGTATGCGTCCCAGCTCGTCGGGTGAGTCGCGGAAATCGCGGGCGTAGCGCAATCGAATCGGATAACGTTCTCGGCCTTCAACCGCATCCGTGACCACCATTCCCGCGGAGGCCGTTTCGATCACGCTTTGCACATCACCGACATTCAATCCGTACCGCGAGATGGCTTGGCGATCAGGGTAAATATTGATATAGTTCCCACCGACGATTCGCTCCGCGTACACATCCGCTGCACCTCGAATGGGTTTCACGATCCGCTCGGCTTCAATGGCAAGCTCCTCAAGCTTCTTCAAATCTGCACCGAATATCTTAATACCCAGATCCGTTCGCACGCCCGTTGCCAGCATGTTGATGCGGTTAATGATGGGCTGGGTCCAGCCGTTGGCAACACCCGGAATCTGCAGCTTGTGATCCAATTCTCCAATAATGTCCTCGCGTGTCAGTCCCTTGCGCCACTGTTTGTGCGGCTTGAGTAGGATGATCGTCTCGATCATGGAAATTGGCGCGGGATCCGTGGCCGTTTCCGCCCGCCCCACCTTGCCCAGGACAAGATCCACTTCCGGCACGGATTTGATGACCTTGTCCTGCACCTGCAAAATGCGTTTGGCCTCGGTGATCGAAATATTGGGCAAGGTCGTGGGCATGTACAACAGGCTGCCCTCATCCAATGCAGGCATGAACTCGCTGCCAATGTGCGACATCATCCATGCCGTGAAAATGAGAACCACGATGTTAATGAAGATTGTGGTCCATTTGTATTTCATCACCCAGTTGATGATGGGACGGTAGCCCTTCACCAAGAAATGCGCCAACGGATTGGTTTCTTCAGGCCGCAACTTGCCTCGAAGAAACAGTGTGCACAAGACGGGAACCAGCGTGATCGCCAGCAACGCTGAAAACGCCATCGCCGCCGTCTTGGTCATGGCGAGAGGGAAGAAAAGCTTTCCTTCTTGGCCTTCGAGCATGAAGACGGGCACGAAAGAAATGATGATGATCGCCATAGAGAAAAAAATGGGACGTCCTACGGTCTTGCTGGAATTCAGCACGGTCGTCAGGATGTTCTTTCTCTCCTCTTCCGTTCCTTCGGATAGATGGCGATAAGCGTTCTCCATCACAATAATGCCCGCATCCACCATCACGCCAATTGCGATCGCAATGCCGGACAGGGACATCAAATTCGAGGTCACGCGGCCGTAATGCATCACAATGAAGGCGGCTAATACCGCAATCGGCAGGGCCGTGATCACCACGAGGCTGCTTCGGAAGTGAAGCAGGAAAATCAGGATGACAAGGCTCACAATGATGATTTCTTCGACGAGGGCTTCTTTGAGCGTGCCGATGGCTCGTTCAATCAGGTCCGACCGGTCGTAAGCCATCTGTACTGTCACCCCTGCAGGCAATCCAGGCTGCAATTCCTTGATTCGTGCCTTCACACGATCAATTACCGCCTTGGCGTTTTCGCCGTAGCGCATCACGATGATGCCGCCAACCACCTCGCCTTCGCCGTTTTTGTCCAGCAGGCCGCGACGAATCGCTCCTCCCATCTGAACGGTGGCTACATCGCTGACACGCACCGGGACGCCCCGGTCATCCGCCATGAGCACGATGTCCTCGATATCCTCCTTGGACTTGATGTAGCCGAGGCTGCGGATGTTGTACTCCATCGAAGAGCGTTCGAGAAGCCCGCCACCCACATCGAGATTTGACTTGCGAATCGCATCCATCACCATCATCGTGGAGACTTTGAGACTCTGCATTCGGAGGGGATCGAGATCAACCTGGTACTCTTTGACGAATCCTCCGATGGACGCGACCTCCGCAACGCCCGGAACGGCGGACAGCGCGATGCGCAAATACCAGTCT
>Ga0315289_10009969_pt1 | contig 13639 bp, 12 predicted proteins | sample YL17G11_40_MG_FD_203452 | JGI IMG/M metagenome (GOLD analysis project Ga0315289, IMG submission 203452) | Sediment microbial communities from Yellowstone Lake, YNP, Wyoming, USA - YL17G11_40 | ecosystem: Environmental > Aquatic > Freshwater > Lake > Sediment | place: USA: Wyoming | collected...
ATTCAGGCAACGCTCTTCGTCTCCTTCAGGATCATGTGGATCCTGTTGTGAGGCAGCTTGATTCTGTAAATGTTTCTGAGTACGCGTTCCAGGGTTAAGGCGTTAACCTTCAGCATGTCGTATGTCTTCAAGACCAATGTGGCTTCACGGATAGTTGTCGCAGCCTTCTTGGGTCTACCTGGCTTCTTCAGGGTTGGTGGTATGCCTGTCCGCTTGTACATTTGCCAGATCCGTTCTATTCGTCTATGAGAGACGCGTTGGATCAGAGCTATCTCGCCTGAACCCCTCCCCCTCAACTTCTCCTGCACAATCCATCGCATCTTCCTATCATTCAGTTTAACCATGAACCGTCTAAGGCGGGTAGTGAAATTATTTCGGGAAACGAGAATCAACACCCTAATAGATGAAGTCTTAAATAATCCTCTAATCCTTCTCCACTACTGGGTAAAAGCAAAGTGAAAAGAATCATTTTCGCATTTGTGATATCGCTATCATTGATAGCAGTTTCGCTTGCATCTCCCGAAACAATACTTATCGCATCCGCCCAGGCGGTTGGGGGACCGAGAAAGGGTGGTATCCTTATCAGTGGCCTTCCCGCTGATCCGGCGACGCTTAACCCTGGCATGACTACTAGCATCTACTCCCATACATGCGCAGATGGTGTCTTCAACAGTCTGCTGGAAACTCAGCTTGACCTATCGGTGAGGCCCGGCCTCGCTGAGAAATGGGAGGTTTCCAGTGACGGCTTGACCTATACCTTCTACCTGGTCAAGAACGCGACTTGGCATGATGGAAAAAGGTTCACCAGTGCAGATGTAAAGTTCACCTTTGAGCAGATTCTGATACCATTTCATCCTCAGGGTAAGGTGAGCTTCGGGGTTATACAGTCGATAGAGACTCCCGATGACTTCACCGTGCGGTTCAAACTAGGCAAACTATGGCCCGCCTTTATCCCCCTACTAGGCAGCACCTACACAGCGCCTATCCTGTCGAAAAGTGTCTACGAGGGTACTGATATACTTCAGAACCCGGCCAACTGGAAGCCTGTAGGGACAGGGGCCTTCAAATTTGTCGAATATGTCAAAGGAGATAGGGTTGTGCTTGAGAGGAACCCCAACTACTGGAGGGCCGGCAAACCCTACCTCGACAAGCTCATTGTCAAGATAGTTCCCAGCTTGGAGACAGCTGTTCTAGCATTTCAGGCAGGCGAAATCGACTATCTTGGCTACTGGGTAACATATGACTTTCTCAAGAGACTTGAGGGCCCCACTGTCACTATCACGTTCGAGGGATCGAATGCTCTAGCAGGAGTGTCATGGCTCTATTTCAACCTGGATCACCCCATATTGAAGACCCTGAAGGTTAGGCAGGCAATAGCCCATGCCATAGACAGGAACAAGATTTCGGAAGTAGTACGCCTCGGCCACTGCCCCGTCGCCGTGGGGCCTGTGCACGAAGCAACCAAGTGGGCCTACGACCCGAATTTGCAGCCAAGCTACGCGTACGACCCGAAGAAAGCAGAGCAGCTACTGGATGAAGCGGGCTTCCCCCGTAAGGAGGGGGGTATTCGATTCAAGCTGAACTTAAACGGCATGATCGGACAATACTGGAACGTGTATGCGGAAATGATAGCACAGGAATATCTCAAGGCAGTAGGCATCGAAGTCAATCATCAGACCCTTGCACTTGGAACTGCCGATCAACTTCTCTTCACCAGTCGCGAATTTGACCTAGCCGTTCGCCGGTTCTCGCTCGGGCCTTCGACCGAAGCAGGCTTGATGACCACCTTTGCCTCAGACCAAGTGGGAAAGGGATCGTACACAAATGCCATGAACTATCGTAACCCTAGGGCCGAGGCCCTGCTGGTGCAATCACAGACTGAATCCGACCCGGCAAAGAGACGTCAGCTGATACTGGAATGGCAGAGCATTATCATGACCGACCTACCAGGGCTACCTTTGCTTCAAGAGTATTTCTTCCAAGCCTACAAGAAAGATTGGGTGGGAATCCCATGTAACCCATATAGCAGCCAAACCATGTTTGCAGAGAATGTCTGGTGGACAAAAGGTACACTAATCGAAGTACCAAAGACCACAACGACGGCGACAACTGTAGCCCAAGCGGCCCCTGATATGACTGGCCCAGCAGTTGCGGTTGCAGTCGTAGCGATCATAGCCGCAGTCGGACTCTATATGATGCGGAAGAAGCAAACGAAGCCTAAAGCGTCTTAGTAGCGCTGAAATATCCCGTTTTCTTTTTGTTCTCCCAAGCACGAGGATAAGTCTGTTTTTTCCAGTCTGATATTCGAACTGGGACCGTGTAGCGCGCCAGAATAGATGAAAGAGTCTGTTTGATTGTATTCTTTTGTGGTTGGCCGGGTTCGGCAAGAAGCTGACCGTTAACGGTCGGGCGCTAGAATGAACCCGTATGGCGATGCGGCTCTCTAAATGCTCCCTTGGGCGAGCGGATAGGAGTCTGCCGCAGGTTCAAGGCCAACCGGACAGGAGATGAATGAAGCGATGAATTATGTAGGGATAGATGTCCATAAACAGTCGCTTCAGGCAGCTATTATTGACGAGACTGGGAAGCTGCTAGACGAGTTTAGGTTAAGGAATAACCGTGAAGGCATACAAAGGTTGATTGACATGGCCAGATGCCTCAATGGCTTCAAGGCAGTGGTGGAGTCTTCAGCCAACTACTGGACCAAACTCTTTGACGTATTGGAGGAGAACCGTATACCGATCAAGCTGTCGAATCCTTACAAGACGAAGGCCATAGCTGAAGCGAAAGTGAAGACTGACAAGATCGATGCGAGAACACTAGCTCAACTATTACGGGCGGACCTGGTGGCGGAATGCTACGTGCCAAGTAGAGAAGATCGCGAGAAGAGAGGCCTGATCAGAGAACGGGCTTCCATGACGAAGATTCGAACCGAGCTTAGAAACAAGATACATGACCTATTAGCGAAGTACGAGTATAGTCATGGCTTCTCAGACCTCTTCGGAGCGCGCGCGGCTGGAACTGTATCATAAGCGAAGCGCGAATGAGCGAGGCAACGCTTGGCTCAAAGACTTCTACGGCCTAAGCCAGCTGCGAACAAGAGGCTTAGAGAACGCAACCATTCACGTCACGTTATGCGTCATAGTTTTATACATCATCGCCATAGCGGCCCTCAAACACAGGCGACCAGACCTAATACGGTCACCAACCCTGCCACACCAAACATACATGCAAAAGCTAAAACTGCACCTATGAAAAGGTCTACGCGGTCACCTCTTCGCGCGCGCTACGGCCCCTTCTTCGTTAAGACGTGCCACGTGATGGATGCCATCTTGTTTGCGACCCTGACTATCGCCTTGTTGTGGCCGTGTCTTGCTGCAACTCTATCGTAAAGCGATTTCATTCTCGGATCGTGGATCGCTGCGGTTTCCGCTGCTTGTATCAGTATCGATCTAACCCTTCTGTTGGAGTCTTTCTTCATCCTACCCATGTATGTTGAGTTCCCTGGCTGATGCAGCGAAGGGCAGAGCCCCATCCACGAGACCAGATGTTTCGACGAGGGGAATCTTGAGATGTCTCCAATCTCTGATGTTGTGAGCATCGCGCTGTGATAGTCTATTCCCGTGAAGCTCATCAACAGCTTGGCTTCCTGGCTCTCACTAGCCTTTGCAGCTATCTTCGAATCAAGCATCCCCGTTTCACGTCTCAAACATTCCAAGTGGCGTAGATGAGTGTCGAGAATGCATCTATCCACCGGATCCAGCTGCAGGCTTCGCAGCCATTCCATGCCATGTGCACCGAACATGTCGCTCCAATCAGACTTCAAACCATACTTATCCAGTAGGGAATGCACCTGGTTCTTCACCATCGTTTGGATCCTTGTGAGGGAAGCTCTCTGCCTCAACAACGCGTTAACCTTTCTCGTCTCCTTGGATGACACGTAACATTCAGCTATCAGATCGGCTCTCAACAGATGAGCCAGAATCCTGGCGCTCAGTTTATCCATTCTGATTCTCGCTGAAGCTATCGCCTTCGTCTTGAATGGATTCGCAAGCTTCACTTCCACGCCAACACCTTCTAACGCCTCGTGGATTCTCAGCCATAGGTTGCCGGTTGATTCAACCACAGCCTTCGCAGGGCTCGGTTTCACCTTTCCAACAAGGTATGATATGCCCTCGAAGCTGTTCTCGAACTTGAACTCATCTACAACCGACCCGCGCTCATCGATAACACACGCCTGGCAACGCCTCTTACCCACATCAATACCTATGTACCTCGTCTTCATTCACCTCCATTGGGTTCTGGTTGGCTTGAAGGCTGCATGCACCTATCAAGGCTCGAAGCCTACTTGGACAGCAGCTCGGGAAGAAGGCTCATTCAATAGCCTCGCGCGCTAACATGGGGCTAGAAGAAAAGAAGAAAATGACAGACATGTCATGAAGATGCAGAGCTACAATGGGTGAGGTAGGTTCTGTTGGAAATCCCTCTAGGCAATAAGGGACGTAAGATCCTAGACGAGATTGTCAACCAAAGCGGAAGTAGGCCCCGGCCTTCCGAAGACAAAACTCCGCACATGGCAACCTATATGGTTGAGAAGATCACGTTCACGTAGGTAGTTGAGTTGTTCAGTCTGAGTAAGGACGAGGAAGAAAGGGCGATGGAAATCCACAGAAGGTCCATCGTCATCGATGCGCACGTCGATCAATGTGCATTTGGCCTTGTCTACACCGATGAGATGGTACAGAGAATGAGGGAGATGCTGGATGCTGGAGAACACTACTCCAAGATAAGGGGGAAAATGTGGAGGATGGGCATGGACGCGGTGACGAAGGACGAAAAGTTGCGAGGACAATATGCGGGCATATGGAAGAAGTCAGGGGTGACATGCGTGTGCAGAGCAGTAGCGGTGCGTAATCTGGATGAAATTCTTGTGAATATCTCCAACAACCTGGTGTTCCACAGATGGGGGGATCTGCTGGTACCAGCTACTAGTGCTGAGGACATTCTCAGGGCTAAGGAAGAAGGAAAGCGTGCTGTCATGTGGGGCATGGAGGGAACTGAGGGAATAGGTTTTGACCTGGACAAGCTGAACTGGCTTCACGAACTGGGCGTTAGGATCGTCACCCTAACCTACAATAGGAGAAACCTGGTGGGCGATGGCTGCACGGAACGGTACCAGAGTGGGTTAAGCAACTTCGGCCTCATGTTCGTCGAGAAGTTGAACGAGTTGGGGATGATAGTGGACGTGGCACACAGCGGATACCAGACTACGCTCGATGCAATCGAGGCGTCAAAGGATCCCATTGTATTCAGTCACACGGGCTGCCGAGCCGTATACGATCATGACAGGAATAAGAAAGACGAGGAGATCAAGGCCATGGCCGATAAAGGTGGCGTGATCGGGATATACGCGGTACCCTCATTTGTTGGGGAAAGGGGGACTATAGACGAAGTACTTGACCATATCGATCACGCGGTGAAAATCGCAGGAGTAGACCATGTGGGAATCGGAACCGACTACGACGGAGCCCCAGACAAAATTCTCCCCCTCATAGAGCGGATCGCCGAAGCCAAAGTCGCCGACTCATTAAGACACTGGGTGACAGGGTTCAGGCCTGAACACTTCAGGAAGCAGATGAGGCTCGTAGGACTCGAGGACTGGAGCAAGTTTTTCAACATCACCAGGGGCCTTGTCTCAAGGGGGTACTCGAATCAGGAAATTCAGAAGATACTCGGAGGCAACATCCTGAGAATCTTCGATAAGGTTATGGGATAGACCGCAAACAAAGTTCTGAGAATCTACTGCAGAACCGGGTTTTTCGGATAGGCTCTTGTTGTTGCAATATGGGATTTATAGCTTAAGCCTGTCTCTTTGCCTACCAGACATACTCAAGGACGTTCCTTCTCAGGCGGCTGTCGATTTGTCAGAAGCTCCGTCGCATGAAGAGCTTGTCGTACGAGATTCACACGGTTTCTGGCAACAATGAGGGCATTAATAAGGTCATATATTGCCCCCAAGTAGAGCCCCCAGAGATTCATATAGGGGGTATTCTCAGCTAGCCGCCTGCGTGCGTCTAGCTGAGAATAGCGCACACCATTCTCAACTACCGCTGAAGACTCATCATGATTACACAGTGCTGCCTCTACTCTCTGATTGCAACATGACATGAGATGGATCATACCATTCCAACCGTAGTCCTGGTTCCATTCTTTAGGTCTGACATATACTATATCGATCAGAAGGTCCTCGAGACTAGTTTGCAGCATTCTCAGAGCTTCCTCAGCCACTGCCCGCTTTGATGCAGAATACCCTGACAATAGGTTTCTCAAATGAAGTCGTCCTCTTGAGGTTTCAATAATCGACCGAATCTCTTCACAGACCACGGGAACAGTGTCGCACAGATTTTCCATCTCCTTCAGCAGTAATGGCCACTTTTCTTCAGCCTTCAGACCGAATGACGCTGCAGCTCTCTCCTCTTGCAGCCATTCTGGCAACGGTTGAAGTGCTTTGGATGTGAGTTTATTCAGTTTTGTCTTGATCGATGCAGCTTTGTTTACGATCTCAGAGAGAGCATGTGAGGGAGAAAGGTGAAATACTCCAAGAGAGTCGTGTGCTTTTGGAATGCAAGTAGCGTAAGTGCTTCTTCGATCAAGAGGTGAGGTGCTGGAAACCCACAGAGCAAAATTCACCAGCATGCGAGCTGGCTGTCCCCAATCCTTCAACAACCAATCCAACCCAAATTCAGGATGGCATCCGGCAGCACAGACTTTTCCTTTGCCGTAGTAGCCCGCAACAACACAGTACGTTGCCCCCCTTATGCCCTTCAATGTGTAGGTGTCTTCCATAGATCCTGGCTGCCATTGTTTTGATTGTGCATACATGAATTCTGCTGCCGTGTAGTTCTCGGTCACATTGTGCAACTGCAACAAAGGTATAGGGTCAGATGCTTCTCCTACTGGTCGTGAAACGAGGCATAGAAAAGGTCCCAAATGGTAGGTCACCTCGAAGACGTCGGGAAGACCGAACATGATTGGTTGATTAGGATTGACGTTTCTGACCTTCAACAGCCCGATGCCTGACCAGCCTGTAGACCAGTATTCACAATTGATTACGCAACAACTCCTGAATGGAGGCAAGCCAGGGTAGAGTGCCTCCCATCTTTTGGATTGCGCTTCAGGCACAGTGATCAGGTTAATGCATCCTGCACAGCTTCCCCACAATCCTCCTCCCTTTCTTACAAAGGCTCTAATCATTTCCCTACCCTTGTCGCCAAGGACGTTTGCTTGATAAAGGGGACTCCTTCGTCCTCCTCCTGGGATAACTAAGAGGTCATAGTCTCCTAGAGCGCCTGATCTGATATCTTCACAAGTTAGGGGATAGTTACTGAACCCCAGGGTTCCGAAGATATCGGCAAAAGGATAGGGTGATCCTCCATCAGCAAACAATGCTATTCTAGTCGATTTCAGTCTGAGAACCGCGGCAGGGATCTCCTGCAGAGATCTCTTCAGCTCCACTCCAAACACCCGAGCGTTTCGAAGCAGAACATCCTCATCGAGTAATCCAGCCAAATCTGTTTTCTCTGGATAACGGTGTTCAAGCGGAATGATGAAACTTCCAGCCTCGAATCTTTCTTCTGCCGTTGTACATCGGACCGTGAAGGGCTCCAAGTTCCAATAGACTGTCTTCCCAATGCTCAGAAGCAAGTTTGCGAATTGCACACTCTTCTTCCAAATCTCAGGATCAGGGGACTGTGCAACTATGAGATAGGGTTCATCCATTGTTAGGATCCACACTGACAACTACGACTAGATTTTCAAATAAGCCTTAGCGATTTGTTGAACAAGATTCCTTCGTTGAACGCGCGTGCCACAGATCGATATGTGTCTTGGACAGGCCTACTCCGAAAAGGGTGATGTATTGTGATTCCTGAGTACGAAACAAGCAACATGATGTCTGAGCGCGCGCTAGAATCGTCTGCCTGCCGCGCTCGTGAATCTTTCTCTTCTTCCTGTCTGAATAGAACTCCAAGCTTCGTGCAACACGCGCAGTACCGCGTTTCTTCGGAAGCTCCTCATATCTCGATCGAGAGAAGAGGGACGTGTTGTTGTGCTCCATAAACGTCAGTATCGTCGGGGTCGCCTGCCATAATCTTTCTGGCAATCGTCACCTTAAACGCGTTGCCAGGTGCGAACCAAGTAGAACAGAGTACTCTTTCCTTTGGTATGTGATAGAGTTTCGCTATGAGATCTTCTGAAATAACCTGGGATCTCTTGGCCTTTTCGAATGCTTCCTTGTCCTTGAAGACGATATCCAGGGTCAGTTCTAGGGGCTTTGCGTTCTTACTCCTAATGATTGACGCAAGTTGAACAATGTTGACCATCTGAACTAACCTCCTACCGTTTCGATCTTGATTGGGAAGAGCTCACAAGGATCCTCTATCTCCATCCTATGATGTACAGAGAACCGGTACACTGGGCCCAATTCGTGAAGGAACGGTGAGAAAGGAAAAGCCAAGTTGGCTGCACTAGAGAGGATCCCTTCGAAATGGTAGTGGGTCATTGTCCCTCTTGCAATAGAACAGACGGAGTTAGCCAGATCCTGTGTCTTTGCTACAGCATCGATGATTATGCCAAGTTCGTGTGATTCAATTGTTTTCTTCGGCTCTAGATCCCCCATCACACCATTCTTTCCGTAGATGCGGAAGAGGACTCGATAGTCATCGCCAGGAAATTTCTTCTTTACTGCTGCTGTCACACCCTCTACGATCCCATCAATGTTGGCGATGATACGAGGGCACCGGACCCCAGCAATACAGATAGTTCGATATCCTACCAGCCCGGACCCTTCCAGCTTGACAGTGTACGTATCATCTTTCACAAACCGGCTGCCTGAAACCCTTACTGACCTTCCACTAGTCGCCTCAAACTTTGTCGCTGAAAGATCCAAGTATCCGCCAGGACAAGCGATCTTGTATGGATCTCTTCTTTCGTAGAGAGAGTGGAGAGCCACGGAAGTGGGTGTGCACACTATATGGTCTTCTAGACCCTCCAAAAGAAAATGATCATTTCGCAGGTACGCAACCATGCCCACGTCAGATTCCGGGTTGGTTGCGCACAGAGTCCCACATTCAAGAATCTTGCCAAGATGAATCGCAAGACCCGGGTCGAAACCCTCTCTAATAGGAATGGCGGCGAAGGGTGCTGCGTCCAAAGCCCGGCCAGCCATCACCACGCTGGCACCTTCATCGAGGGCCCTTATGAAGGGCTCGACACCCATCATAGCTACTATACTATCACTTTCCTCAATGTTGTTTTCAGTAAGTTCTTTCTCCACGCTCAAGGGATGAATCGTCCCCTGCCGCAACTTCTTCTTGATAAAATCCTTTTCCTGTTCGGCATTGATCGTCGCCATTCTGAACTTCAACCCTCTTTCGGTCGCGATTTCCTTGACAATATCCACCATCCATGCTACGTGAGGCCGCGCGCCACTGAAGCCAGCTGAGCTTATTAGGAAGGGGATATTCTTCCGAACAGCAATAGTCAGCAAATCCTCCGTCTCTTTCTTCATGTTTGTCCGTGGATAGAAGGGTTTCCCTGAGCCCAAATAGTAGGGACCCGGATCTATGGAGCCAGCGTCTGAAGCAATGAAATCAATGCTACGTCTCTCTATCTCTTGAAGAGTCTTCTCCGATACTCCTCCAGCTATACCAAATTTTACGACTGGCGATACCCCGACAACCTCTCGCATTTTCAACACAAACCACGAAGCCTTTGGTTGAGCCGTGTAGCTAGGAGACTTTTAAAGTGAGTTCTTTCCAATTTGTATTCAGGCTCCCCCATTCTGCATGGAAACCATACCTGAGACTTTCATACTACGAGTACTTGGACGTGGCAGAGATAGCTGCCCGCAAGTTTTCATCCGGCGTTCTGTGAGAGACTGTGCAGCCTGGGCCTAGCATAAAACCGCCTCTCTTGCCAACAGATTCCAAGGCCTCCTTGGCTTCCTCTTCCACCTGTTTAGGGGATCCATTGAGCAAGGTCTCCTTGTTGTCCAGACCTCCAATGAGGCAGAACTTGTGCCCGTACATCTCTTTGGCCCTGGACAATGTCAAAGGCGAACCTCTATCCCACCAGTTGATCGCATGTGCAGGATACTTCGCGATCTTATCAGTGTAGAACTGGTCACCTCTATTTCGCGTGCAAACGTGTAGCAAAAGGAACTCCGATCTAGCTAGCTCACTCAATACGTTGATGTCATACTCAAGACTGAATTCGTCGAACTCCGAAGGCGTCATAAGATCTGTCGATCCATTCTGCAAAGCCAGGAAAAAGCCGGTAACGCCTCTGTCGAGGCATTCATGGCCAAAAGCTATCACGCTCTTGCTTATCGTCTCTAACCCGCGCTTCAGGATGCTGGGATTTCGCTTCATGTCTTTCGAAACTCGCTCTTGCCCCGCAATCTTGATTGCCCAACTGATGGGATTGAACAAGGTCTGGATGAACGGGATTCTTCCTTCGAGTCCGTTGGCGAGAAGCTTAACAGCCTTCAACTGATCCGAGAGGATTCGGTCTTTCGAAACGTCTAGCACTTTCAGTTTCTCCCAGTCATCAGTCTCTCTCACACCAAATTCTTGGGCGTGAGTGTTTGCGTTTTCATCGTCCCAGTTCAGCTTTGTCCCCCAGCTCTCAGTCATGTACATTCCGTCAGGCATCATCTTGAGAAAGTCAACGTCGAATTCCTCACAGAATGCGAGGTGGGCTTTGGTTAGCTTCTCAGGATCTCTTGATGCTTCCCTAAAGGTTACACCGCCGTATTTGTAGTACATGTGCCCCCAAAGACTAACAGGCACTCTGTCAGGCGTTCTCCCTTTCAAAGCAGTATGCACTCGATCAAAATGATCTTCCATAGGTATGGCCTTTCAACCGTGAGGCGATTGTTTGAGTCAATCGGCATAAAAGATTTGCGATCTATCTGCTGTGTCGAATAACTGTATATTTTTGGTCTGGGTAATAGGTGATTCTGTCTCATTTCTCCAGATTAGCTTCTTGGCCGACTTCGAGCTGCATCCAAACTATGCCTAAACGTGACTGGAAGCGGATCAATGAGACTTTGGTGAGGCGCGGCGAGCTTCTCCTAGACCTGGATTTCGTGAAAGGCTGGGAGGATGAGCTTCAAGGCATGAACAAGGGTAAGGAAGGCGCCTTGTTCCGTTACCCGGACAGCTTCATTCGTCTTCTTCTCTTCATGCATGTTTACCTGCATCTGCCTTACCGTCAGCTGGAAGGGTTCACCAAAGCCTTAGCCAGATACGTGAAAGGCTTGAAGGTTCCGGATCATTCGAATATCCAGTGGAGAGCTGAGAAGCTTCCAGTCAAACTTGACAAGATGATGATGGACTCGAATGAGGATTTGGTCATAGCGGTGGATGGGTCAGGCATCAAGGTTTCGAATCGAGGCGAATGGATGCGCCACAAATGGAAGGTGAAACGCGGATACTTGAAGATCCCCATCGCAGTTGACGTGAAGCGGAAGAAGATCCTCGCCTTAAACGTGACCGATGAAACGGTGGCCGACGGACGGATGCTCCAACAGCTGGTTGAAGAAGCCTCCAAGAAGGGAAAGATCGCCAAGACAATAGGCGACGGCGCATACGACGCGAAAAACAACTTCCGGTACCTAGACGCGAAGGAGATTGAACCAGTCATCAAGGTGCGAAGCAACGCATCCAGCAAGGCGAACGGATGCATGCCTAGGAAGCTTGTAGCTCAAGAATACCTACGCGACTCGGAAGCCTGGAAACGGAAACATGGCTACGGCCAGAGATGGATGGCCGAAACCGTCTTCTTCACATTCAAACGGTCATTCGGAGAATATGTCTCCGCCAAGAAAACCGAGAACATAGCTAGAGAACTGATGGTCAAAGCCAACTTATACAACGCATTCATCGCCCTAGCAGCAAACCTCTAACAAAACTAGGAGGGAAACAATAAGCGAAAATAATCAAAGAACAGAGTTATTCGACACAGCAGATCTATCTGCTATGTTGGATGACTGTGATGTTCGGCGGATCCCCTATACTGTTTCGCTCGGATCTTTTTTGAGGCTGGATAGCGCACTAGACGAAAGCCTGAAGAATGTGTTTGAAACCATATGAGGGCGGGTTAGAAAGTGCTTGCCTGAGGAGTTGCTGAAAGTCCAAGATTTGCGCATGCACTATAAGACTCGTGAGGGGATGGTGCAAGCAGTAGACGGCATTTCCTTTTCAGTCACGAAGGGGCAGGCAGTGGCCTTGGTAGGTGAATCAGGTAGCGGGAAAACAGCGACGGCCCTTACCACGATCAGACTTCTTCCAAAAAATGCTCGAATACTCGGAGGCTCAGTCAATTTTTCTGGAAGAGACCTGCTAGAACTTGACGATGTGCAAATCAGGGAGCTGCGAGGGAAAGTCATATCCATGGTGTTTCAGGACCCACTATCCTTCCTCAACCCCGTTTTGCGAGTTGGTGATCAAGTTGCTGAAGTTCTGCGTCTTCACATGGGCATGGACAAGGAAGAGGGTAGAAAGCATGTCATAGAACTCCTCAAGATGGTACAGATTCCCGCAGCCAAAGAGGTGTACACATATTATCCACATCAGATGAGTGGGGGAATGAGGCAGCGCATCCTAATCGCCACTGCCCTAGCATGCAACCCAAGCCTAGTGATTCTCGATGAGCCTACTACGGCTCTTGATGCGACGGTTCAGGCTCAGATAATCAACCTAATCAGGACTCTTAGGAAAGAGTTGGAACTATCTCTTATCCTCATTACTCATGACCTTGGAGTGGTGGCTGAGATCTGTGATCAAGTCTATGTTATGTATGCAGGCAAAATTGTTGAACATGCAAGTGTCTACACTCTCTACAAGGATCCGAAGCACCCATATACGCAAGGTCTTCTCCGTTCTAACATCAGTGTCCTTGAGTCAAGTCGATTCCTTGAGACTATGAAAGGCATGCCACCTAACCTCTTGGACCCACCTCCGGGATGCCGCTTTCATCCCAGATGCCCGCATGTCATGAATATATGCAGCAATGAAGAACCACCCGTGTTCTGCGTCAATACACATCAGTGTGCCAAGTGTTGGCTTTACGAGCCGATGATCAAATATGAAGCCCGTCCTTGAAACTGTAGATCTGATCAAGTACTTCCCTGTAGAGAAGACTTTCTTCAGGAAGAGTCGCAAGTTCGTCAGGGCCGTCGACCACATCTCCATCAGAATAGGTGAAAGAATGAACGCGGGCCTGGTTGGGGAGAGCGGATCTGGGAAGACTACGCTCGGCCGCCTTGTCTTGCGTTTTCTGGAACCCACTTCCGGACAAATATTGTACGACGGGGTCGATATCAGTAGATTGAACAAAGAAGAGCTCAAGGAATTTCGAGAGCAGGTGCAGATGGTCTTTCAGGATCCTACTGCATCCCTAAATCCTCGCAAGACCGTTCGACAAGCATTGAGTCAACCTTTCCTCATCCATAAAGTAGCTGACGGAGCCAAACTAGATGAAGGTGTCTATAGGCTCCTTGAATCTGTGGAGTTGAGTCCACCTGAGATTTTCCTTGAACGCTATCCTCATGAGTTGAGTGGCGGGCAACGGCAAC
>Ga0315289_10009970_pt1 | contig 13639 bp, 18 predicted proteins | sample YL17G11_40_MG_FD_203452 | JGI IMG/M metagenome (GOLD analysis project Ga0315289, IMG submission 203452) | Sediment microbial communities from Yellowstone Lake, YNP, Wyoming, USA - YL17G11_40 | ecosystem: Environmental > Aquatic > Freshwater > Lake > Sediment | place: USA: Wyoming | collected...
TCCCATCCACGGCGATGCCGTAGCCACCGTCATCCCCGCTCCCGCCCAGGAAGGTGTTCCAGGTCAGCGCGCCGGATGAACTAAGTTTGGCAGCGAAGGCATCACCGCCGCTGGTGTAGGCGCGCACAGGGCTGCCCCAGTCGGCATTGCTACTCCCCGCCACGTAGACGTTTCCGCTCCCGTCCACGGCGATGTCCCTGCCCCGGTCATCCCCGCTCCCGCCCAGGAAGGTGTTCCAGGTCAGATTACCGGACGAGTCCAGTTTGGCGGCGAAGGCATCCCCGCCGCCGGTATAGGCCCGCACCGGACTGCCCCAGGTGGCAGTGCTGTAGCCTGCCACGTAGACGTTCCCGCTCCCGTCCACGGCGATGTCGTTGCCATAATCAGTCCCGCTCCCGCCCAGGAAGGTGTTCCAGACCAGTGAGGGATCAATCGTCAGGGTGTAACGCGGGTTGTACCTGCCGATAGCGAAGGTTATCTCCTGCGCTTTTACGTGGAAAGATACATCCACTGTGACGCACTTTCCCTGTATCTCCTGCCAGGCAATCGGGGCGCTCTCGGTCATTGTGCCGGTCTCGAAGGCGATGCTTAGGGTTCCATCGTCATTCAAGGCGAGCGGCGTGTTGTAGCGCAGGCGGATATTTTTCGCGTCCGCGCCGGGCGCCAGGGTGTATACCGTGGTGTAGATGCTGCCCGCGGTGGCGGTGTACGTGAGGGTGACGCCGTCCCACAGGTCCGCATACGTGACGCGGCTGAGGGGCGCGGCTTTGCCGTCCGCGCTGGCAGGTGAGTCGGCCTGCGGCTGGACGAGGTTGGCGCCCGCAAAGTCCACGTGCAGGGCGTGCGTTCCGGTGACGGCGTACATGCCGTCGGCAGCGAAGCCGAGGGTGTGCCCGCCGGAAGTGAATTGTAGCAGGCCCGGCGCGCTGGCCTCCTGCGCGACTTGCACAGGCATGGGAGCGGCTCCCATCCCTCCGGCCAGCATCAGCAGGACTATGAAAATCGTGAACGCGCGTTGGACTTGCTTCCAATGGTGCGTAAACATAAGCTTTTCCTCCAGTCTGGTTTGCGGCGTCCGGCGCACGAATCCGCGTGGCCGGCCTCGCACTATTCCCCTGCCTTTTCCATTGCCGCAGGGGGATGTTCCCATAACATGCAATCTCATTGTATGATTCGCGCGGCTTCGCCGCGCAAGATGGCGACGCCTTCACGGACGCTCGCAACGAGATCGTTGAACAATTCGTCTTTCATGGAAATTCCTCCTTTACAATTTTTCTCAGTATCTTCAATTGTCCATTGGCGTATATTTGTCAAGTTTACAGCGTTCCCTTATACATCCCCCCATCCACGGTCAGCATGACGCCGGTGATGTAAGAGGCGGCGGGCGAGACCAGGAATACGGCCGCGTTGGCGAACTCCTCCGGCCGGCCCATGCGTCCGAGCGGACTATCCTTCGATTGTTTCGAAATCTCTGCCTCGACCGTGGTCTTGTTCTGCGTGGCGCGGGATTTCATTAAATCGTAGACCCGTTCGGTCTCGGTCCAGGCTGGCAGGATGGAGTTGAAACGGATGCCCTCGGCACCCAGTTCCAGTGCCAGGGACTTGGTCAGCCCGACGGTGGCAGCCCGGATGCTATTCGAGAGTACCAGGTTGGGGATGGGCTGTTTGACCGAGTAGGAGGTCACTGTCAGCACGCTGGCAGCCTTCGACTGTTTGAGATGCGGCAAGGCGGCCTTGATCAGCCGGACGTGGCTCATCAGCGACAGGTCAATGGCCTTCTGCCAGGCAGCCTCATCGAAGGAATCGAACACCCCGGCAGGTGGACCTCCGGCGTTGGTGATGAGGATATCCAGGCCACCGAAGGCACGCGCAGCTTCCCCAACCAGCCGGTCAGGCACATCCGGATCGGACACGTCACCGGGCAGACCGATGACCTTCTCCCCGGTCTCTTTGGCGATGGCTTGTGCGGCTGCAGCGACCTTGGTCTCGTCACGGCCGTTTATCGCCACCCGGCAGCCTTCACGCGCCAGGCCGAGAGCCGTGGCGTATCCCAGTCCGCGGCTGGAGCCGGTGACCAGGGCGGTTTTACTGTTGAGTTGCAAATCCATATTGCCTCCAGAAAGGTTTCTGAGGTTTCTGATGCGCCTAATGGACACAGGTTTACCTTTGACCTTCAGGCACCTCAAATTAATTCAATCTTCTCGTCCAACACTTGCATATCCATCCAATTGCTTTCTACCCAATGCACAATGCTCTGCAAAGATCGCTCCAGATGAACCCGATCATTCCCCACCATCCCGCAGGCGATGACCGCCTCCTGCCACTTATCCTGCAAATCCATTTCTGCAACAGAAACGTTGAACTGGCGGTGCAGGCGCACGATTAACGGCTTGAGCCGTCCACGCTTCCCTTTCAGCGAGGCGCAGCCGGGGATGGCGAGGTGGAGGGTGAGGAGACCGATCATGTGCCTGTCATTTTTCTGTTGCCTTCAGGCTGTCAAGAAATTGGCGGGCAGTCTGGATTTTAATATCATGGTAAGTTCCTAAATCCAGAAGATGATGGTCACCGCTGACTATGAACTGAGCCTCGCCATCCAGCGCAATGGACAAAAACAACTCATCCGCCGGGTCAGCGGGGATGGCTCCGGTCACGTCCGATTGCGCGGGTACGATCACCGAATCCTCTCGTAGTAAATGAAGCAGACCGACGATCTGCTCCTCGATAATGACATACTTGCCCATGCTGTGCAGATCTTCGAGCACGTGCTGGATTTCCAGAATGGCTGATTCGCTGCTGACAAGCAGGAATTCCCGTGCTTTCCAGGCATTCACAACCTGAACGGGCGGTCCGGATTTGGAGAGGATCGCGCTGACGAAAATGTTTGTGTCAAGCACCACTCGCAGCATTGCGTTCCCTCACCCGTTGCACTGCCTCGCGTACATCCTGTTCTACTTCTTCGGCGGGACGGTCTTTTTGCGCCGCGCGGATTTTTTCGATGATCTCGAAACGCGCCTCCCGTTCGGCGACCATTTGCTGGTAGAGTTCAATAGGAATGAGAGCCGCCATCGGCTTCCCGGAACGTTCCACGATGGCAACGTCGCCGCCAAAGCCGACCCGTCCAAGCAGTTCCGCAAATTTCTGGCGGGCGTCGCCCGCAGCAATAGATATAGTCATTTCAGCCTCCCGTATCCACTTCCACCTCGTCCCAGGGATGGGCGACGGACGGATTGCGTTTCCACTCCTCGTAAGCAGTGGTGGCTGAACGGACGGCGCGCAGCTCCTCGAGCGACTCCTGGGTTTGTTCGTAATCCGCCGCCGGGATCATGACGGCTACATTTTTGCCATTGCGCTCGATCATGACGTCCCCTTTGCCAGACAAGACCCGGTCGAGCAAGTCGCGCCACTTGAGGCGCGCCTCGCCGCTTTTTACAATTGTGGTCACCATAATCTGCTCCTTCTCGGCAGTTTACAGTCACCTTCAGGGTGACTGTAAACTTTGTACAATTTGTACAAATTGTACTTTTCTTGAACTGGCATGTCAAGAAGGTGCGGATGGTGAATGTGTTGCACGAGAACACCAACCATAGCTATTTCAATGCCTCGCGGAGTGCCGTAGCCAATTTCTGAGCGTCCGTTTCATTACATGTAAAATCTTTCTGCAGGAACTCGACGCCGCGTTCTAGAATCTCCTTTGTCCGTGGCAATAACCAAGCATGAAAATGGGGGGTGCCTTCCAGCATGATAACCAGATAAATGCGCTCTGCACCGGTAAGCACTCTGAGTTCAGTATATAGTTTCTTTAGCAAAATACCGTAACTTGAGGCTTCATCCCGAAGCATCTCAGCGAAATCCAAAAAGTGCCGTTTAGACTCTACAAACAGAGTTCCCAGAGGTCCTTTGTCAACTGGCCCGTGGCACACTTTCCAATGGGTATCCTCATAAACATAGCCGCCGGGTGGACAGGCAATCTCCCCAGCATGTTTTTGACATAAGAAGCACTCTATATTATTCCTCCAAATACAATATCACAGGTCTGCCCTTGCATTGGTGTTAACCGCCGATTACAATACTTCCACGATGGACACCGAATCTGCCTACTACCAGGCGCTCGACTACCTGTATTCCTTCGTGGATTATAGCCTCAAAAAAGCCTCGGAACTCGCCAAGGCCGATTTCAACCTGGGGCGGATGCTGGCGCTGATGGCTGCGCTTGGCAGTCCGGAGCAGGAATATCCCATCCTCCACGTGGCCGGGACGAAGGGCAAGGGGTCCACGTCCGCGCTGATGGCTTCGGCGCTGCAGGCTGCCGGATACCGGACCGGATTGTACATTTCCCCCCACCTGCAAGACTTCGTCGAGCGGATTCAAGTGAACGGTAAGCCTGTCTCGCATGCCGGGTTGGTCGAATTGGTGGAAGAAATCAAGCCGGTCGTCGCCCGCATCCCCAAGTTGACAACTTTCGAAATTACCACCGCCCTCGGCTTTCTCCATTTTGCACGCCAGAAGGTGGGCGCGGCGGTCATCGAGGTCGGGTTGGGCGGGCGGCTGGACGCGACCAACGTCGTCACGCCGCGGGTTTCGGTGATTACATCGCTTTCTTATGATCACATGGCGGTGCTCGGCAACACCCTGACCGCCATCGCCGGAGAAAAAGCCGGTATCATCAAAGAAGGCGTTCCAGTGGTTTCTTCTCTGCAAAAAGACGAAGCCCTGGCCGTGCTGGAAAGAGTAGCAAAAGAACGCCATGCCCCGCTGACGCTCGTCGGCCGCGGCATCACCTTTGAATCCGGAAAACACTCACTCGGCGGGCAATTTTTTTCAATCGTAAATACCCTTCGGGTACGATGTCGTAAATCGAAAATCCCCTCAGGGGACGATGTCGTAAATCCTGTTATACTCCGCATCCCTTTGCTCGGCGAACACCAGGTTGTCAACGCTGCCACCGCCTACGCCGCTTTGAAAGCCTCCGGGCTGGGAATTTCAGATGAGGCTATCCAGAAAGGGTTTGCCGCAGTTTCCTGGCCGTGTCGTTTCGAGATTGTCCGCCGCGAGCCACCGGTGGTGATAGACTCGGCTCACAACGCTGACTCCGCCAGGCGCCTGCGCCAGGCGCTCGACGATTATTTCCCCGGCTGGCCGGTCATTTGGATTTTTGCCATTCTGGAGGACAAGGACGCGGCTGGCATGTTGACGGAACTGGCGCCTCGGCTGACCCAGGTCATTGCCACGCAGGCCGACCATCCACGGGCGCTTGAGGTTGAGAAAATTGTCGTTTTGGCACAGCAGGCTGGGATTCCGGTGGAAGCGGTGAAATCGCCCTCCGCCGCGTTGGCACGGGCGCTGGAACTGGCCAGTGACCATGCCATAGTTCTTTCGGCAGGCAGCGTTGCTTTTGCCGGCGAGGTGAAGACGGCCTGGCAAAAATTAGATTTGTAGGGGCCGACCCATGTGTCCACGTATCGGCCCGGGCGGACACGTAGGTCCGCCTCCGAGGATATTATGATACAAAACGATTGGTCTTTCCAGGAAGAAGATTCCTTCAACATGGCGCTCACTCAGCGTACCGAGGAACTATACCGTGTCCCGAACCAGACGCCGGACGAAGACGGCTGCATCGAGGCGTTGGTCCTGCCGCTGCGCGATATTGTCATCTTCCCGCACATGGTTACGCCGGTCTTCGTGGCGCGCCAGGGCTCGCTGCTGGCCATCCAGGAAGCGCACGGACGTGACTTGACCGTCATTGGTCTGACCCAGCGCGACCCGGAGATCGAGGAGCCAGGGCCGCAGGATTTCCTGCCCATCGGTGTGGAACTGGCCGTCGGGCGGCTGCTTTCGATGCCGGATGGCTCGTCTTCAGCTCTCGTACAGGGACGGTTGCGAGTGGAGGTGGTGGAGTTTACGCGCCTGACGCCGGTGCTCAAGGTGCGGGCGCGCCTCATCTTCGAGCCGACCACCGCCGACAAAACCACCCAGGCTCTGATGCGCAACGCCCTGGACTTGTTCGAGCGTTGCGTCCAGCTTGACCGGGCCATCCCCGAAGAGGCCCATCTCTTTGCCATGAACATCTCCGAGCCGGGCTGGCTCTCGGACATGATCGCCACGGCGGTCAGCATCAACCTGACCGAGCGCCAGCAACTGCTCCTGACGAAGGACCCGCGCCAGCGCCTGCAGCGCATCAATAAGCTGCTGGCTCAGGAACTGGATGTGCTCGAACTGGAAGACAAGATCCACAGCCGCGTGCAGGACGAGGTGGACAAGAGTCAGCGCGAGTTCTACCTGCGCGAGCAGATGAAGCAGATCCAGACCGAACTGGGCGAAGGCGACATCTTCACGCGCGACCTCAGTGAGTTGAAGAAGAAAATCGAGTCGGCCAAGCTGCCGGAACAGGCCCGCTCCACCGCCCTCAAGGAATTGGAACGCCTGAACCAGATGCCGCCGATGGCCCCCGAAGTGGGCATCATTCGTTCTTACATTGACTGGATCCTCGACCTGCCCTGGCAGGAGATGACCGACGACAACCTGGACGTCAAACACGCCGCCCGCCTCCTGGAGCGCGACCACTACGGTCTGAAAAAGGCCAAGGAGCGCATCCTGGAATATATCGCCGTGCGCTCGCTCAAGCCAAAGAAGGAGCGCCAGCCCATCCTTTGCTTCGTCGGGCCACCCGGGACCGGAAAAACATCACTGGGGCAATCCATTGCTGAAGCGCTGGGACGCAAGTTCGTGCGTGTCTCGCTCGGTGGGGTGCGGGACGAGGCCGAGATCCGCGGCCACCGCCGGACCTATATCGGCGCACTGCCCGGCCGCATCATCCAGACCATGAAGCGCGCCGGCACCGCCAATCCGCTTTTCATGCTGGACGAGATTGACAAGCTCGGCAGCGACTTCCGCGGCGACCCGTCCTCGGCCCTGTTGGAAGTGCTCGACCCTGAGCAGAACCACGCCTTCTCTGACCACTACTTGGAACTGGATTTCGACCTCTCCAAGGTCATGTTCATCACCACCGCCAATACGCTGATGAGCATCCCGCCGGCTCTGCTCGACCGGCTGGAGGTGATCGAGTTCCCCGGCTACATCGAAGAAGAAAAGCTCATCATCGCGGACCGTTTTCTCATCCCGCGCCAGATCGAGGAAACCGGCATCGAGAGCCTGGGCATGAAATTCCCGACCGAGGCCCTCCAGCGCATTATCCGCGAATACACCTATGAGGCCGGGGTGCGCAACCTGGAGCGCGAGATCGGACGCATCTGTCGCAAAGTGGCGCGCTGGAAGGCCGAAGGGAAACACTACCCGACCATTATTGCGCCGGATTTGATCGAAAAATTTCTCGGCCCGCAGCAGTTTTTCCAGACCGAAGCTGAGCGCCAGGACGAGGTGGGCTTGGCGACCAGCCTGGCCTGGACCGAGAACGGCGGCGAAATCATGTCCATCGAAGTGGCCGTACTGGATGGCAAGGGCAACTTGCAGATGACCGGTCAGATCGGGGACGTGATGCAGGAATCGGGTCAGGCCGCACTGACTTACGTCAAGTCGCGGGCTGCCCAACTGGGCATTGACCTGGACGTTTTCGAGCGGATGGACATCCACGTCCACATGCCGGAGGGCGCCATCCCGAAGGATGGTCCGTCGGCGGGCATCACCCTGGCGACGGCGCTCGTCTCCGCACTGACCGGACGACCTGTCTATAAAGAAGTCGGCATGACTGGCGAGATCACCCTGCGCGGGCGCGTCCTGCCCATTGGCGGTTTGCGCGAAAAGGTGCTGGCCGCCCACCGCGCCGGGCTAAAAGTGGTACTCGTCCCGGAGAAAAACATGAAAGACCTGGTGGATGTGCCCAAGAAGGTGCGCGAGGATTTGAAGATCATCCCCATCCAGCACATGGACCAGGTGCTGGAGCTTGCCGTCGCCCCGCAGCCAGTGCTCGAGCCGCCCAAGCCGAGACGCAGGCAGGAAGAGCCGGGGGAGCAGGAAGAATAGTCACCCAGGAATCAGGTAATAAGGTAATTGTGTAATATGGCATTGGCTCGATCCCTGATTACCTTATAACCTGATCACCTTTTTTACTTGCATCATCGAGGTACCTCAATGCCCCAATCCCTTCAAAACAAAATCATCCTCATCACCGGCGCCTCCTCCGGTTTTGGCGCGGACGCGGCCCGGTTGTTCGCCAAAGAAGGCTGCATCGTTGTCCTGGCCGCCCGCTGCATGGACCGGCTGACTGTCCTGGCGGAGCAAATCCGCGCCGAAGGTGGCCAGGCCCTTGCCGTCGCCCTGGACGTGACCAAACAATCTCAGATTGACGACGCCGTCCAGACCGTGCTCGACACTTTTGGCCGGATAGACATCCTCTTCAACAACGCCGGGGTTGGCCGCCTGGACTGGCTGGAAACCCTCGATCCCGAGCATGACATTGACGCCCAGATTGATGTCAACCTGCGCGGCGTGATCCAGGTGACGCGCGCCGTACTGCCGTCCCTGCTGGCCCGCCGCTCTGGGACGATCATCAACATGTCTTCGGTGGCCGGTCTCGTCGCCGCGCCGATGTACAGTATCTACGCCGCCAGCAAGTATGGCGTGCGCGGTTTCACCGACGCCCTGCGGCGCGAGCTGGCCCCCTTCGGCATCCACGTTTCCGGCATCTACCCCGGCCCGGCAGTCACCGAATTCAGCCAGCATTCTGGCAGCGATAGCGCCATCAAGGAGAAAATCAAGACGCCGGGCTGGCTTTATATGACTTCCGAGTATGTTGCCCGCCGGATCGTCGGCCTGGCCAAGCATCCCCGGCGGATGCTGGTCATTCCGTGGTATTACCGGGTTATCATCGGGTTCGACACGCTCTTCCCCGGCCTGGTGGATTGGTGTTTGAAAGTGGCGTTGGTGAAGAGATTTCATAGAATAGGAAATGGTGAATAGTGAATAGGAAATGGTAGGATTGCCAATTTCCTATTTCCCATTTCCTATTCCCCATTATCCATTCACCCGCCTCGCGGAGATTTCCATGTTTGCCTCCCGCCTCATAAAACTTAGCGCCTTGCTTCATTCCTCCAACCTGGATGCCCTGGCCTTGAATCCCGGTCCCAGTCTGACCTATCTGACCGGTTTGCACTTCCACTTGTCCGAGCGACCGGTGGTGATATTCTTCACGGCGGATGCAGCCCCGGCCATCGTCCTGCCCGAGCTCGAAATGCTCAAGCTGACCGGCCTGCCGTACGAAATCAAGGCTTTCCCTTACGGCGAAAACCCCGCCGAATGGGAGGACGTTTTCCACGCGGCCGCCAAGTCGCTGAGATTGGAAGGCAAACAGATTGGTGTGGAGCCGCGCGCCATGCGCCTGCTGGAATTCTGTAAAGTTAAAGCCATCGCGGGTGAAGCTGAATGTCAGGATACTTCGCAGGTGGTTGGCAGTCTCCGGGTGTGCAAGGACGCGGATGAAATTGCCGCCATGCGCAGAGCGGTCAAGATGACGCAGGATGCTCTCGAGGCGACCCTCCCGCTCATCAAAATTGGAATGACCGAAAAGGAAATTGCCGCTGAGTTGGTGGTCCAACTGCTGCGGCACGGCTCGCAGTCCGAGCTGCCGTTCGCCCCAATCGTCTCCGGTGGACCGAACAGCGCTAACCCGCACGCCTCCCCCTCCGACCGGAAACTGCGTCCCGGCGACCTGCTGGTGGTGGACTGGGGCGCGGCCGCCGACGGCTACATCTCCGACCTGACGCGTACCTTTGCGGTGGGCGAGGTGGATGCCGAAGGCCGCAAAATCCACGCGATCGTGCTGGAAGCCAACGCGGCTGGGCGGGCTGCGGCGAAGCCGGGCGTCCCGTGCTCGGCGGTGGACCAGGCGGCGCGTGCGGTGATCGAGAAAGCCGGGTACGGGCAGCATTTCACCCATCGCACCGGTCACGGCATCGGCTTGGAAGCGCACGAGGATCCCTACATGCGCGGCGACAACCTGCAACTGCTTGAGCCGGGCATGGCGTTTACCGTCGAGCCGGGGATTTACCTGCCGGGACGCAACGGTGTGCGGATCGAGGATAACGTGGTGATTACCGAAAACGGGGCGGAGTGCCTGAGCGATATGCCGCGCGAGTTGAGGAGGGTTGGGTAAAGGGTTTTCGTGCTAAAATAACCGTATAGAGATTCCCGTCTAGGGGCATGGCCTGTGGACATTGAACAATTACGTAAACGCGTAAACCGCGGCAAATATCTTGTCAAGAGTCATGCTGTACAACATGCCCTGAAAGAAGGCTTTGAACACAAGCACATGGTCGAAGCGCTTCTTAATGGCGAGATCATTGAAGCCTACCCTGATGAAAAACGAGTGCTCGTTTCCGGTCAGGTGACATTTTCGGAAGGGCGAACATTTTACTTGCATGGGGTATGCGAATATGCTGACCCTGTGTACATTGAGTTTGTTACCGCCTACATTCCCGACCGTTCGCTATGGGAAGCGCCGCCTGTACGGCGACGTAAACCCAAAAGGTGATTTATGACAAAAAAACCTATTCCTACCTGTGGTGAACATAAGACCAAAAAAGAATGGCAGACCACCACTTTTGAGTATCGAGACGACGGGATTGTCGTCCGTGTGCCAAATGTCCCTGCCTGGGTGTGTCCTCAGGATGGGGAGGCGTCATTTACCCCCGACACGACCGACGAACTTATTACCACCGTGCGCGAGTTGATTGAAGCAGCCAAACATGCCAAGTCGCGGCGTTCAACGTTCACGGAGTACATTGTGGCGATTGGTGGATAAGGACCATGCCGTTCTGACAATTGAAAAACGGCATTGCGGCTGAATCGGTTTGGGATGGATGTGGGGCGGGGTGCCTGAGCGATATGCCGCGTGAGTCGCGGTTGGTGGGATAGTTTCGTAAGGGCAGACCTGCTTGTATCCCGAAGAGGCACATATCCGCCATCTTCTTGCGTTGGCGAACGAAAATGGTTATACTGCTGGTATAACAAAAGGTATAACCCATGGAATACATAAAAACGGCAATTTCTGTGCAAAAGTCTCTTTTTGAAAAGGCAGATAGTCTTGCCCGCCAGATGAAAGTGCCGCGCAGCCGTCTGTTCGTCATGGCATTGGAGGAATACCTCCAGCGCCAGCAAAACCGCGAACTATTGGAAAAATTCAATACTGCCTACGCCGACGAACCCGATCCTGCCGAACAGACGTATATGGACAAAACCAGGAAGTACCAACGCAAAATGGTGGAGGGGGAATGGTGATCCATCAGGGTGACATCTACTGGGTTGATTTGGGCGATCCTTCTGGTTTAGAACCGGGCTACCGCCACCCGCACGTTATTGTGCAAAACAACCTGCTCAACCAGAGCCGTATCCGGACAGTGGTCGTCTGCGTCCTGACGTCCACTCTCAAACGAGCGGATTCACCAGGAAATATTTTGCTTAACAGAGAAGAGACGAATCTGCCGAAAGACAGCGTAGTCAACGTCTCCCAAATATTCACTGTGGACAAAACTCAATTAGGTGAATACGTCAGCACAATTTCCCCACGGCGCGTGCGGGAAATATTCGATGGCATCCGGCTGGTTTTGGAGCCGCGCGATGCGGAGTAGTGTCGAGTGTTGAACAGCCTGCCGCGCTAGGTACAGGTGGAGTAAATGAAATGAAAATCCTGGCTCTCGAAAAGGAACTCCCCGGCACAACCGCTGAAAATTTCCGGCCACTGCTCAAGGGCGAAGCCCGCCGCGTCTGGGAACTGCAGCAATCCGGAACGCTGCGAGAAATTTACTTCAACGCCGACCAGCATACCGCTGTTCTCGTGCTAGAATGTTCCAATGTTGAAGAAGCCCATCGTCTCCTTGCAACGCTTCCTCTAGTACAGACTGGCCTGATTACCTTTGACCTGATCCCCCTCATTCCTTACGATGGTCTTGCCCGCCTGTTCGACCATTCCTCCGACTCGTAGAGAGGCATCCGATGACTAATATTCTACTTTCCATTCTACCGCTGGTGTTTCTGGGTTTGGCGGCCTGGTTCTTCCTGCGAATGCGCCGGCCGCGCAAACAAAAAGCCGCAAAGGACACTCATAGCACGCGCCAGGAACGCGCCGTCTGGGCCTGGGCCAAGGTCGTCAGCGCCAGGCGCGGCGCAACCGATTCCGGCAACCGGGTGCGCGTCGAGATGCAACTCGAAGTCCATTCCCCTGGCTCACAGCCCTATCTTGCCATGACTACCTGGCTGGTCGAGCAGGAGGCGCTGGCGTATGTCGAAGAGGGGAAAGAAATCTCGCTGAAAGCGGACCCGTTAGGCCCGCAGTACGTTTACCCGAACGGCCCGTGGGCCAGATTCGTGGAATGACGGATGACCAGCTACTGCGAATACCTGCGTGAGCACCCGGAAGACACGCTGAACAAGCTCTACCACGACGGCGAGTACGGCTTCCCGCTCGACGCGGATGCCCTCCTGCTGGAACGCCTCGCCCTGGAGATTAACCAGGCTGGCCTTTCCTGGATCCTGATGCTGAAGCGCAAAGACAACTTCCGGAGCGCCTTCGACGGCTTCGACGTGGACACGGTGGCGGCTTACGGCAAGGCGGATGTGGCCCGTCTGCTGGCCGACGCGGGGATCATCCGCAACCGGCTGAAGGTCCGCGCGGTGATCGAGAACGCCCGGCGGATGCAGGGTCTGCGCGGCGAGTTCGGTTCGTTCAAGGGCTGGCTGGAGGCTCACCATCCACTCAGTCTCGAAGAGTGGACCAGGTTATTCAAAAAAACTTTTGTCTTCACCGGTGGAGAAATCGTCAAAGAATTTCTGCTGTCCACCGGCTACCTGCCCGGCGCACACGATGCCGATTGCCCGGTGTACCAACAGATTGCCAGGATGAAACCAGCCTGGATGCGGTAATTCTTATGCGCTGCCCCCGCCTTTTGAGGGCAGGGTTATAATTTGCTTGCAACTCATATCCTAATCCCTAATTACCTGATCCCTACTCCCTGATTTTTATGCCACAAATCATCCCAACTGCCGAGCCCTTCTTTTTCCCAGGCAATAAAATCGGCTGCCTGGTAACACACGGATTCACCGGCGCGCCGAAGGAAATGCGCTGGTTGGGGGAATATCTCAACCGCCAGGACTATACCGTGTGCGGCATCCGCCTGAACGGCCACGCCACCAAGCCAGAAGACATGATTCGCTCACGCTGGCAGGACTGGCTGCTCTCGGTGGAGGACGGCTACAACCTGCTGCGTTCCTGCACCGACCAGGTCTTCCTGCTCGGCCTTTCGATGGGCGGGATCCTATCCCTGACCGCCGCGGCCCAGTTTGATGTACGGGGCGTGGTTGCCATGTCCACGCCGTATGCCCTGCCGGACGTCTGGCGGTTGAAATATGTCGGGCTTTTGAGCAAAATCAAGCCCTACCTGCCCAAGAACAACGAAGGTCCGGGATCGGGCTGGTTCGGCGATGCCTGGAAACAGCATGTTTCTTACCCCCAAAACCCACTGCGTTCGATCGACGAACTGAGCCGGTTGCTGGGCGTGATGCGCGCCTCGCTGTCGCAGATCAAGGTCCCGGTGCTGCTCATTCACTCGCGGGACGACAATTACGTCATCCGGGACAGTATGCAGCAGATTTACGAAGCCCTGGGCACGCCGGATAAACAGATGATGTGGGT
>Ga0315289_10009971_pt1 | contig 13638 bp, 4 predicted proteins | sample YL17G11_40_MG_FD_203452 | JGI IMG/M metagenome (GOLD analysis project Ga0315289, IMG submission 203452) | Sediment microbial communities from Yellowstone Lake, YNP, Wyoming, USA - YL17G11_40 | ecosystem: Environmental > Aquatic > Freshwater > Lake > Sediment | place: USA: Wyoming | collected...
AAAGAGATTGAAGCAGAGGCGAAGCACAAAGTCAACATGCAGTTTCCAGCTCAGTTGGGCGTAAGGTCCAAAACTTTCTATTATCTATCACCTATCGAGAAGAATACCATATAAGTCCCTCTCTTCCCAAGAGAGGGATTTTCGGAGACCCATCTGGGAGGGTGAGTTTCGTGTTGTGTCAAGACCCAGTCCTGACACGTTTAAAAAAGTTGAGGAAATGTTTAGGTCCTGTTTTTCAAAATCGAATCTTTTGCCCAGCTTCTCTTCCCATTTAGGAAAAGAGATTGAAGCAGAGGCGAAGCACAAAGTCAACATGCAGTTTCCAGCTCAGTTGGGCGTAAGGTCCAAAACTTTCTATTATCTATCACCTATCGAGAAGAATACCATATAAGTCCCTCTCTTCCTAAGAGAGGGATTTTCGGAGACCCATCTGGGAGGGTGAGTTTCGTGTTCTGTATTTCAAACATAAAAAATTTAAAATATAAAGGTCAGAAACATCAGAAAGGTCAGAAACGCCAGAGGACTCGCAGTTCTTAGCCACTTCAGTGGCGTCAAGTTGCACCTAAACCCGACTAAAGTCAGTTAGAACAACTAATAATTTGTGCCCTGTCGGGTTCCCAGACCCTAAAAAGATTGGGCGGAGGCCGATCCCCCGCCCAATCAAAAATCTACCCCGCCGGCGGGGAGGGGATAATCCCCTCCCCGATCTTTTGATCATCACCAATTCGGGTTGGTAAAAAGGCTTCTTCTGGTGAACATGTTTCTCCACGGTTGAGGAAGGAACCGGTTTTTGTCTACTGGACCGGGTCCTGCTATGAAAATACGGTTTAGCATGTAAACTATGTCCGAGATGTCCACCACGTCGTCACAGTTCACATCCCCCTGATTCGCCAAGGGAACAGGAGCAGGTCCATTGACATAAAGATAATTTATCATATAAACTATATCTGAAGCATCAAAGAACCCATCCGCGTTTACATCCCCTCTATAAAAACCACAAAATCTCAACATCGGTCTCCACCAGCTGGAATTCATCTGGTGCTGGGTGGTATCTACCCCAAAGAGGATAAAAGACTCCAGTTGAGCCGAATCCGGACCTAAGCTCAATTTTCTGGGAGTCATAAGCTGGCAAAAGTCGGTGTCCGGCATGGCATAATTTGTCCAGCCCGGGGTGCTGATCAAACTCCAGAGCTGATCGTCCCTCCACCCTTCCTGGGGCCAAATATAAACCGGATTTCTGACACCCACAAAACCGTAGCATAAACTGTCATCTGTGGGAACCCGCAAAATCCCGAAGCGATACTTCTTATAGGCGGTTTTGTTATCTGTCTGCCAGGCCAGGTTGTGCTGTTGATCCATTCCCCCGAGATTGTTATAGGGATCGTTGACAGTTACACCATCCCAGACATCCCAATCCAGACAAAGTGAGACGTAGGCTTGGATGGCAGTGTCCGCGGTATTCTTGATCACATACTGCTGCAGGATGAAATCACCGTAGAGGGGATCAGAGGAACCGACCGAATATTGCTCCACCACCACTCCAAATCCAATGGTATCGATGAAAGCTGTCTTCCCAAATTCTCCGAAAGTAGTGTCCCGGATGATTAGAGTGTCAAAGCAATACCAGCTATCTTTGCTGTGGGTATTGAACATGTCTATGGCGATCATGGTATCACCCGGAACCACCCAGCTTAAGATTAAAGTGCCATCAAAAAGCTGATCTATACCGTGCCACATGAAATCCTTAGGGGTGTCGTCACCAATGGCGCCATAGTTGGTGACGTTCATGGTGCATTTAGCGGCATGAATGGTGTTATAAAAACAGCCCGATGCCCGTCCGGTATCAACCCCAACGGTATAGCGCTCATATGACCCAGACCAGTTTACCACCACATCCACCGGAGTGGAGCTCCAGGTGTCGTGCACACAGATATAAGTGGTATCCGGTGGTCCCCAGCCCATGGCGCACATGCTGTGGTTTGTATAAGTGGGATGAGAGAAAACATTCCAAACCGCAGGATAGCCCAATCTGATCTTGTTTATCAAATAACCCAAGCTCGCAGTATAGTCGGTATAATCACTAAAACCATAATTGTTCCCATAATCCGGATGGTTACACACCATTCGAATCCCCGGGCCTATATCAGAAAGATATGTTCCCCCGTTGGTCACAGAATCTGTCTTCATGGCGATGGAAAGCTCTCGCTGAACATTGGGAACATTATAATCCCATTCTCCCTCCAGAGGGTCCCAGCGAGTGAAATAAGAATCTATCAAAAGATCATACCCATGGGAATCCCAATACCCCAAAACATCTGCACCCGCGCTGGGAGAACACCCGTAAGACCAATCAAAATCCGGGACCCCGGTGATCCGGAATTGATCTAAGCTTTTATCGAAACCCTTTCCGCTTTCACTTCTCTCCCAATCCGATTTTATCTTCTCCTTCTGCTCGCCTGCTATCTCTAACGGATAAGCTAAAAAAACCTCCTCCGCTGTGTTTGTGGTAAAATTGAAGGGGGACACATAGGTTCTCTGGTCTCCAGAAGTAAATTCAAACCAGATGTCGAAGGGGGAACAAAATATGACCTGAGAGAGCCCAGCTTTATCTTTCCCCATCTTATTTAAAGCAGATTTCAAAGCTTTTTCCTGGGCAGAATAGTGAAGCGGAAGACCGTAAAAATACTCCACTATTGGACCCAGTTCTTTTCTGGCTGAAACCACAATAGTCAAAAAATCCCCTTGCCCGGTTATCATCTCCTTAGCCGATTTGAGCCCTTCCTGGTCGCCGAAGTCCTTCTTTTGTTGATAGGCTTCCCATCCCAAAGCCACCTTTTTCAAAATTTCAGTCTCCTTGGGGAATGAGGTTTCTTTTAGGCTGAAAACAAAGACATAAGCCGACGGTTTTTCATCCACCCCATAATAGGTATAAACTGGACCAAGCTGACCGTGGACGGAAAGTCCCTCCGCAAAAGAGATAGCGGCACGCTTTGCCAATTCGAAGGGCACAGCTTCTCCTCCACCCATGGTTTGGCTTAAGGCTACCGAATGTTGCCCTTTGCTCCACCCTTGCTGTGGCAAAGAGAGAAAAATAAAGCCCACCAAAAGCCATAAAAACAATCTATACTTTTTCATAATCTCTTTCCTCCTTAAGTTTTTGAGTTTATACTTAGATTAACGACTACTCTTGCGTTTTCTTTAGCACGCATCACCTCCTCAAAATGGTAAAAAACTGAAACGACGAATCGAAAAACTGACCAGAAATACCAATGTCTTTGATGACTGGTTATCTTTTGCATTTCTTTCCTCAAGCAGTGTCTTAAGAGAATTTCTGCTTTTGTTTATAATATAATATTATTTAGTCTTTTCGCAAGCATTTTTTAAGCTTTCAGTCAAAATAAATAGGTAATGTTTGAATTGAGACTGTTGCCGAACCATTTCTCTTGTGGGTTTCGTTAAAAAGATTTCGGTTGCGGGTAGACACCCGTCTGGACGGTTACGTATCGTTTATCGTGAAGTCTTTGACGTTTATTGTGTTAAGACTTAAAACGAAACCGAGATTCGAAATCGATACGTAGCCGACTTGTAGTGGGCTTGCGGTTCGACTTCGCTCCCTTCGACCTTGCTCAGGGACAGTGACCCTTCAATAAATTCAGGGTCACCCTGAACAAAGTTGAAGGGTGAGCGAAGTCGAACTGTCACCGCCCTGAGCCTGTCCCTCGACTTCGCTCGGGACGGTGAGCCTGTGCTTTGACTTCGCTCAGCACCATGAGCCTGTCGAATGGTCGAACCGTCGAAGGGTCGAACTAAACCAAAACCGACCCTATGGATCCTGCGGATGAACGATAAAATGACTTAGGCAATAACCCCAATTTGCGTGTAAGTAGGCGGGGTTCACCCTGAAGGGCTCCCAGCCCAGCAAAATGACTTTTTCAGAGCTCTCGCAGAAACACCTTGACTTTACCCGCTTTTTGCATACTTTATTATCAGTTGGATGAGAAAGTAGCTAAAATTGAATCTTTTCTAAAGGAGGATACCTTGTCTTTAAACTGGACTTTTTCTGTAAGAGCGCAAGAGATGAAAAGCTCCGCCATCCGTGAGATTTTGAAGATAACAGAAAGACCGGACATAATCTCGTTTGCCGGTGGTCTTCCTGCTCCGGAGCTTTTCCCGGTGGAGGATTTGAAAAAAGCCTGTGAAACGGTTTTGGATACTGTTGGTCACAGATCTCTTCAATACAGCTTGAGCCTGGGGATTCTTCCCTTGCGCAAGTTTTTGGCTGAAAAGCTTTCCCAAAAGGAATCCCCACTTACAGAGGAGAATATTCTTATAACCGGTGGATCCCAGCAGGGCTTGGATTTAGTAGGAAAAGTATTCTTGGACAAGGGTGCAGTGGTGATCTGCGAGAGTCCGACCTATCTGGGAGCTATTCAAGCCTTTAATGCCTACAGTCCCCAATATGTTACGGTCGACATGGACGAAAACGGGATGTTGACCGATCAGGTGGAGGAAAATATAAAGAAATATAAGCCCCGTTTGATCTATGTGGTTCCCAACTTCCAGAATCCTTCCGGAATAACCTTGAGCTATGAAAGGAGAAAACACCTGGTAAAACTCGCACAGGAATATTACATCCCCATAATCGAAGACAATCCCTACGGGGAGCTAAGATATACTGGAAAAGATATTCCTTCACTTAAAAGTTTAGGGGGAGAGTCCGTGATTTATTTGGGCACCATCTCCAAAATCATATCTCCCGGCTTGAGAATTGGCTGGATAGTGGCTTCTACCGAAGTGATGACCATGTTCGAGCGGATGAAACAGGGAACAGACCTACATACTAACACCTTTGCTCAATATGTTGTTTTTGAATATGTGAAAAATGGAAACTTGGACAAACATATCGAGCAGATCAAAGCCGCCTATGGGGAAAGAAGAGGGGTGATGATAAAGGCGATGCGGGAATATTTTCCAGAAAATGTCAAATGGATTGAGCCTGAAGGTGGGCTTTTCCTGTGGGTGGAGCTCCCCAAAGAAGTCTCGGCCACAGCACTCTTGCAGGAAGCACTAAAAGAAAAGGTGGCCTATGTTCCCGGAAAGCCTTTTTATCCCTATGAGGATAAGGATAACACCCTCAGGCTCAACTTCTCCAATGCCAGTTCAGAGATGATCATAGAAGGAATAAAAAGATTGGGCAAGGTCTTTAAGGAGAATCTTGCCAAAACTGCCAAGTTAAGAAAGGCCGCTTCCAAATAGTTTCATCGGGCGGATTTAAAAAATCCGTTCTACATTTTATCAAGAAAGGTTTTGCCGGAATTTAGTTAGGAAAAGTCATTTTAGAATTTGATCCAACCGAAAGATCACCTGAACAAAAGCCGCCCTTGGGAAGTTTTGAGGGTGGCTTTTTGCTTGCATCCCCAAAAAACCCAAAGACGTTTTTTGAAAGTCGATCCTAAGGATCGATCCTTAGGAATCGACCTGCATTTGAGCTAACCTCGTCTATTAAACAAACTTAAGGGAATCCAACTGGATTAAATCTTCTTATTTTTGCAAGTATTTTTTAGGATTTTCTTAAGTCCGGTAGATATATCATATCTTAAGATAGCACTGGGTATGAACCCTTCAAAAAAGTAAGAGCTTTTCGTTTTTTTTACTTGACAAAAAAGGGTGAATGGATTATCTTAATTTACAGAAGGGGAAACATTCTGTTTTTATATGAATTAAAAAATAGTAGAGTAATTTTTTAAAAACTATCTTGTGCTTTGACTATCAATTTTTGAACTTGTAACCATTTTTTGTGTTGACGGAATAATTTCTTTTAAAGCAGATTTTTTAAGTTTTGTCCAGATAAGTAAGAACAGATTTGCCTTTTGGCGGCTGGGTTACAAAGTCAGGTAGTCTTTTGAATTCGTAAAAAAGCGTTTGCGAATGAAAGGGGAGGTCTATACCTAAAAAACCCCCTTATTTTAACCATTCATTTTCATAAACAGCTCAACGGTTAATCTTTTAACCTTAAGGAGTAAAACATGTTAAAGAAATCGATTTTTGTCTCCTTTCTGGCAATCTTCTTATTGGTATGGAGCTTGCCTATTATGGCTGAACAGTCTGCTACAGATCAGGCGGAGAACATTTTCTCATCCACGGCGACAAAAACACCTGGTGCCATACTATGGCATTGCGACGTCCAGCACCTCACCCCACCAACCGACAGTGAGTATCAATGTCTCGGGGTGGAGACTCTTCGTGACACCATCTATATCACTGGGGGTGGGAACGGAGTAGATCCCAATAACGTATATGTGTGGCTGAGAACTGGCGGAACCTGCACTTATCTTTACAAGGTCAATCAGCCTGCTGCTTCCACCGGATGGGGATGGCGGGACATAGCTTGTGATGGAAACTTGCTATACGCAAGCTACGGTACAGTGCTCAACGCCTTTTACGTTACCCCGGGTGGGGTGGTGGAGGTTCCTGCATCTAACATCACCTTTGCTACTTTAAATCCAATCAGGGCGGTGGCTTATGATCCGGATCACGACTGGTTCTGGGCTGCTAACTTTAACACTAATATTTACGCATTTAATCGATCTGGAGTCCAGCAGGCCTCATATGCCAATACTTACTCGATTTATGGATTGGCATATGATAATGTTACCCCAGGGGGTCCTTACCTTTGGGCTCATGTTCAGGATTCGTGTAACATCTATCAGTTTAAGATAGCTACCGGAACTTACACTGGAGTGGTATATTCTGGTTGGGGAGATGACGACCCTGGGGTTACTGGAATCGCTGGCGGACTTTGCGTGTTAGAGAGAGGTCCCTCTATTAAAGGGAATAATGTCACACTCCTTGGTATCACCCAGATGGTTAGTCCCAATATTGATGAGATGTATGCGATGGAGATCTATGTGGCTCCCCAGGATACGCTTTCTGTTCTTCCTGGCGTGGACCTGTGGTCCACACCATGCGGTGGTGCCACTGTCGACTCCCACTTCACCGTCATGCCGTTACCCCCAGGCTTTTTTGGCCCTGGCTCGGACCCGTTTGCCGGGGACGTTGCGTTCAAGGGGGAGCCGCTTACCACAACGCCTCCCGGAATACTGGGACCGTCCGACGTGATCGTTGAGCGGCCGACAAGGGCAGTGTTGCCCGCCTGTGGTGACTCGGACACGGTTCCAATCGAAATCATAGCGCTTTCTTTGACCAGCATCAACCCCATCACAGTAACCTATTATGGCGGCAGCAACCCCGAGCTATGGGACGTGAAGGCGTGCCTGTCGAGCACCCAGCCCCAATCTGTTGGCTCGATGATTATCCGCCAGGAGTGTCCTGCTGGCGGCACATTCAACGCCACCCTCCCTGTGACTCCAAAGTTTATTTTCATCCGGCAGTCGGATTTAGCCCAGCGGGTATTGGATCTTGGCGGTATGCTCACGATTAATTTTGAAACGGGGTGCAAAGGGCACTGGACGTACTCTGACCCTGGTTTCGGCATATTCACCTCGCCTGGCGGATTAACAGTCGATCACGATTGCAATCCCTCCACTCCTGAAGTGCCGGTCGGTGCCAGCAGCAATTTCATCCCCGGCGTGCAGGCGGTACCCTGCACCTGTAGCCAACCTGCACAAGAGTATAAAAAACGTATGACTCACGAGGAGGCCCAGCTGGCCGCCCACGGAGTCCTCCCACCAGAGCATGACACACTTGACCGGGACCACGACTGTATTCCTGACATCGCCGACAACTGTCCAGACACGTATAACCCTTACCAAACCGACACCGATTGCGACGGCATCGGGGACGCTTGTGAGCAGGAGAGCCTCTATTGGAAGCCACCTTACCCGGATTATGCTCCCTCCGGAATGCCGGATTTTGACCAGAAGCAGGACAACTGGAAAAAGGGTGCTTGGCAGTATACCTTCTGCGGTCCTGTAGCCGTAGCTAACTGCTTCTGGTGGTTTGACTCCAAGTATAATGTCCCGGCCGGAGTCCCAGGAGATGCAAATGATAGGTTCCCTCTGGTCAGAGACTATCTGGATGCCCTCGCTCCGCGTGTGGGCTTGGATGATCATGACCCATGGAACGTTAACCATGTTGGTACTGCTTGGTTTCCAGGAGGAACGCCCCCAGCCACCCTTAAACCCTTTGTTCCCGGAGCTCAGACACCCGGCGGAGGACTGACGCCTTGGGGTGAGCTGGTAGAGAGACTGGCTTACTTCTTCAACACGGATGGCTGGCGGACTGGAATTCCTAATACTGGAACCAATGTGATAGACATGCAACAGGGAATTCAGATGTGGTTAGAGTCCGAGCATTTCCAAAATGGGAGCACCTTGGCAGATACTCTGTGTGAAAGGACCTGGAAGAGCCCTACCTTCGCCAAAGTTGAATCCCTGGTGGAGAAGTCCCAAGACGTGATCCTGCTATTGGGCTTCTGGTATGAGAATCCTCCGGGAAGTGGACAGTGGTTTAGATGCGGCGGACATTATGTCACCGTGGCAGGGGTTAACTCGGACTCACTTCTGATCGCTATATCCGATCCATATTATGATTGGGCAGAGGAGCCGTATAATCCAGGTCCAGGTAGAATAGGCAGTGGTTCGTTAATTCCCCACACTATTCCCCATTTAAGTGATCCGACCATCCACAATGACGCTGGAAATGTCTCCCAGGATATATATGCGGTGATTCCACAGTCTCCCAGTCCGGGCGGTGTGTGGTCGCTTCCCAATTATCCGGTCTCTTTACATCCTAGCCAATGTGAGTTCTTCGATTCAGCGAATGTCCCGGCCGAGTTCCTGCCTGTGTCCGCGCCTTGGTCTGGTCTTTCTCCCATCTTCACCGAGGTGGAGTATGCGGTTGAGATCAGCCCTTGGGGGTGGGATTATCGGGGTGATGTCAATGGAGATGGCATCGTAGACGCGTCTGACTTGGTCTATTTGCTCAACTATCTGTTCGCCCACGGACCTGCACCGGTTCCACTCTCCGAGGCAGATGTTACCTGTGATGGAATCGTAGACGTGTCTGACTTGATCTATTTGCTCAACTACTTGTTCGTACACGGACCAGAACCGAAGTGCCGAGTCTGTGACCCGTAATCTTTGGGATGAGAGACCCAAGCTGAAAAAAAGACCCCCCGCCCAAAAAGCGGGGGTCTTTTTTATTTTCCTGCCATCTTTGCTAATCTCTGATGCATCGGCATTAGGATTCATCCTGACCTCGTCCTGCACCTCGTCCTGATCCCGCCTTCGGCGGGAGAAGGAATAGATTCGTCCCTAAAGAAATGTCGATGTCTCTTATATCTTCGGGAATGCTTCCGGCTTTTGCGAAATCTTGGGGCTACTTCCAAAGCATCTAAAAATCGATCCGAATGATCAATCCCTCAGATTGACCTACATTTGAGCTAACCTTAGCCACTAAACAAACTTACGAAACCCCTAACGGAATTGAATTTGTTTCGTTTGAAGGTTTTTTAGGGTTTCCTTAAGTCCAGCGAGTATATCTTACTTATTTCAGATAGCATTGGGGTATAAATACGCCAAAAAAATGAGAGCTTTTTGTATTTTTCGCTTGACAAAATTGCTAAAAAAGTTATCTTTAAATCTGGAAGGGGAAGGAGAAGTTTTAAATTGTTTTAACTTAGGATAGATCCAAGAATTGCCATCCCAAGGAAATTGCGGGCAAGGAAAACTTCTTCTCTTTAATTTTTTATAGCTCTTTTTTAACGTTATATAGTTAGTTTTGCAACAGTAAGTTGCAAAACGAAAGGATAATTATTTCTATTGTGGTCAGCTTGTGTTTTCGCTCAGCACCATGAGCCGGTCCCTCGATTTCGCTCAGGACGGTGAGCCTATCGAATGGTCGAACCATGGATTTTCCCTACGCAAATTCGTATGAATGCGTACGCATCTTGTGAATTCTAAAAAAGCGGATGAAAAAGTCTAAAGCTTAAATTCTAACGAAAGACCCGTCTGGGAGAGTTTCGCTAAAATGATCGGTAAGTTGAGTTTAATATCTAAAGAATGTTTGATAACCCCCGATCTAAAAAAGGAGGTGATATATTTTTTTGGTCGGGGCTTCAATTCTACCTATTCAGGAAAACATTGAGATAACTTTATTTAGCCAAAGGAGGTGATCTTTGGGGGGAGTTTTTTTAGAGGTTTATCCTTTAGATGGTGAATCCGAACTTGGATTCATCCCCAAAGGAGCAATTCTTTCTCAACTTTTAAACTTAAGGAGTAAAGAAAATGACTAAAAGATTATTGCTTATCTTAGGCATTGCGGTGCTAAGCTTGATCTGGGCGGGGGCAAATGCCCAGACAAACATAGTTACTAATGGTGACTTCGAGGGTGGGTTCACCCCGGATGCAGATGACCAAATACCCAATGGCTGGACCAAGCTTGAGACCAGAGAACCCCCCGAGAACTCCACGATTTGGTGGGCGAACGATAATGGTCCCACTTTAGCTGGATCCAAGTCGCTGGACTGGGTGAGATGGAACGGAGGGATGAGCGGAGACTGGACCGCCTGCGAGCAGTTTCTGAATTACGATGTCACAAACTGCAACTCCCTTACCCTAAAGATCGATGTCAAGGCTTTTTACCACAATTTAGGAGGCTCCGGTTGGACCTTCGATGACTGGGAATACCCAGTGACTATTGTGGTTTATTATTTTGACACTCAGGGGACCTTAAGATACTGGCAATGGGGCTGGTATCTCTGGACAGATGCGTCAACCGCACCTCCTCCGAATCATAAACAAGTATCGAACAATGGAGTAGTGACCGCGGAATCGATCGGGGTCAATCAATGGGTGCCCAAGACCTTTAATCTTCTAACCGAGCTGACCAACCCCAAGACGATTACCAAGATCAGAGTGGGAGGCTCCGGCTGGGATTTTGAAGGACGGGCAGATAATGTGCAAATCCTCTGCGCAAAGGGCTGGTCTTGGAAGCTTCAATACACTGATTACGCCCCCTCCGGCATGCCTGATTTCGATCAAAAGCAGGATAACTGGAAGAACCCGACTATAGCAACCTGGTCTTTCTGCGGTCCTACGGCTGTAGCCAACTGCTGGTGGTGGTTTGACTCCAAATTTAATGTCCCAGCCGGAGCGCCAGGAGATGCCAAAGATAGGTTCCCTCTGGTCCGGGATTATATGGATACACTCGCACCATTTGTGGGTCGGGATGATCATGATCCCTGGAACGTCAACCATGTCGGCACCGCTTGGTTTCCAGGAGGAGTCCCACCAGCCACGTCTCAACCGTTTGTTCCGGGACCTCAGGTGCCTGGTGGAGGAATAACACGCTGGGGTGAGCTGGTGGAGAGATTAGCTTGGTATGTCGACTGTGATGGCAGACGCACTGGAAACGCCATTGTGGGCACCAATGTAGATTCCATGCAGGCTGGAATTCATAGATGGCTATTAAGCGAGCAGTTTCAAAATGGAAGAACCTTAGCGGATACCTTTGTGGAAAGGACCATCGAAAGACCCAGCTATGCTCAAGTGGAAAGTTTGGTGGAGAAGTGCGAGGATGTGATTTTGCTTTTAGGCTTCTGGTATTATGGGCCGGGAGAGCAAGAGTTTATCCGAGGAGATGTCGATGAAGATATGGATGTCGACATGAGTGATTATTACCGATGTCTCGACCCTCCGCCCTATTCTTGTGACGACGCTCGGGATGTAGATGATAATGGGGTATTGACTCCTGCTGACTGTCAGTATCTTTGGAACTTCCTGCATGGAGGTCCACCGCCGCCTCCGCCATTCCCAAGTTGTGGTCTCGATCCAACTCAAGACGCACTTGGTTGCGCGCATCATCCCTGCCCAGCTGGTCCATCACAGTGGTGGAGAGTTGGTGGACACTTTGTCACCGTGGCAGGGGTCTGTTCAGAGTCACTTAAGATCGCCTTCTCCGATCCATACGTAGATTGGGCAGAGCAAGGAAATCCAGGCAGGATAGGCAGTGGGACATTAATTACCCATTCTTATCCTCACACTGATCCGACCATCCACAATGATGCGGGAAATGTCTCCCAGGATATATATCAGGTGGCAGATTCACCCAGTCCAGGTGGCTCCTGGGGACCTCAGAACTATCCTACATCTACGAATCCTTCTGACTGGATGAATAATTTCCGTGGACAGAGTATCCCGAATCAGTTTTCATCTCAAACCCGTTCCTGGAACGGAGTGGATCAGGTCAACGCCGAGGTGGAGTATGCGGTGGTGATTTCACCGGTAGTGCGAAATCGTCCGCCAGAGATTATCCAGCCAGATACATTGCATGGCTACAAGGTGTGCGATACGGTCAGCTACACTTTTGACGGCATAGATCCGGATGGCGATGTGATCCAGGATCAGGCTTCGTTGTCCATACAGCCCTCATGCGGCACATCTTCGGTCACCAGGATCTCAGGACAAGGGACTTCAAGTGGAACCTGGCAGGTTACCTGGAAAACTACCGGTTGTCAAGAGTCCATCACCTACATGATCATAGTTGATTTAAAAGATGCCTTGAATAACACCTCGTATTGCACCACCTACTGCTATTTAAGCCCGAACCATCCACCCAAGATTACCCAGCCCGATACCCTCTCTGCCTATGTGGGTGATCAGGTAAGTTACACCATCGCTGGGTCAGATCCAGACACAGATGTTATTCTGGACCAGGCTTCCATTAACATTATTCCTAGCTGTGGGTCGTATTCGATAACCAGAATTTCAGGGCAAGGAACTTATACCGGCACCTGGCAGGTCTCCTGGCAGACCAATGGTTGCTCACCTGGCATCTTTCTAGTCATACACGATCTGACGGATGGTTGTGATACATCCTATTGCACCACCTCTGTTCATTTATATCAGCCGGTGGGCTGGTATTGGAAGCCACCTTATCCGGATTATGCTCCCTCCGGCATGCCTGATATCGATCAAAAGCAGGATAACTGGGTGAAGTTAGGAACGGGCCAATGGACTTTCTGCGGTCCTGCGGCGGTAGCTAACTGCTTCTGGTGGTTTGATTCCAAGTACCAAGTTCCTCCTCAATTCCCTGGAGATGGATCTGACACGTGGCCGCTGGTGCGAGATTATATGGACAATCTTCCACCATTCTTCCCCTTATGGGATGATCACGATCCGTGGAATGTGAATCATGTGGGGACCCCTTGGAATCCGCCAAATATTACTCCTCCTCCGCCAACCTTCCCGTTTGCCCCTGGACCACAGCCACAACCCAGTGGAATGGCTCCATGGGGTGAGTTGGTAGAGAGGTTGGCTTGGTACCTTGATGCGGATGGAAGCCGAACCGGATACGGTCAATTCTCAGGAACCAACATCATGAAGATGCAACAAGGTATTGAGATGTGGCTTGCCAGTGAACTCATGTTAGCAGATACCCTGTGTGAAGTAACTTTGAAAGCTCCCACCTTTGCCAAAGTTGAATCTCTGGTGGAGAAGTCCGAGGATGTGATTCTACTCTTGGGTTTCTGGTGGTTAGATGACGTCACACAACAGTGGTTTAGATGTGGCGGACATTATGTCACTGTGGCTGGAGTAAACTCACACGACTTACAGATCGCCTTCTCCGATCCATTCTTTGACAATGCAGAGGCGGGTAATCCAGGAATAGTGGGAA
>Ga0315289_10009972_pt1 | contig 13637 bp, 14 predicted proteins | sample YL17G11_40_MG_FD_203452 | JGI IMG/M metagenome (GOLD analysis project Ga0315289, IMG submission 203452) | Sediment microbial communities from Yellowstone Lake, YNP, Wyoming, USA - YL17G11_40 | ecosystem: Environmental > Aquatic > Freshwater > Lake > Sediment | place: USA: Wyoming | collected...
TAGGTTGATCATTCTTTCCAACCAACCATGCTACACCTTGGCAGGTGCCTTTTATATGATTATCAGGTCTTTACCTTGGTGTTTAGGAATCTTCATCCCGGTCATAAAAAGAGGATGGATTTCCGATCCCCTCGGCTTTGCTCCCTTCGATATTACTCAGGGCAAGCGGGACAGGCAGGTCGGGAATGACGGGAAGGGAAATAATAACAGAACGAACGATTAAGCCGAGAGAACCAGCTTCTTGGAGGGAAAATCGCAAACCTCAAATTGGGAGAGATTTAAAATTTTACTTGCCCGATCAATATCTATTCCCACAATCTGATTGTTTTCGTCAAAATCGACTACGATACCCGGGGCAATCTCCAATGATTCCTTACTGCTTTTTTCACTCAGATCTATGTAGAGAGAATCTGTATCAGCATAATATTTAATTCTCATCGCGGATACCTCCTCTAAGATTTATACCCTCTGTCCATAAAAGCATTGTGGATGGTGATACCGTCTTCCAAGGTAATAATCCTTATATATTTTCCTTCTAATTCCTCAACCTTTCCCCAGAATCGAATCCGTCCATCTGATTGGATCTCCTTCTTGATAGGATTTTTAATCACTTTCCGACAAATCTCCTCGCTGAGATACCGCCTTTTTCTTAAAACTTCCTTCTCAAAATAATCCGTAATTTTTTTCATCAACTGGTCTTATTTCTTCTAGAATAACACCAAATCAAAAGAATTAAAAATGGTAATTTGGCTGTGCCCCCGCGTGGGGGCGAGGATTATAGGGAAAGGGGAAAGGGCAGGGAGCAAAGGGCAAAATTAAATTGCGGATTTCGGAATGCGGAATGCGGAATAAAAAAAATAACCAGAACGGGAAAGAAGTGGAAGGCAGATAAAAACGCCGAGCAAGACTCGGAGGCTACCCACAGCTACTTCGCCCCACTTAATAAATTTTCTGGGCTTTGCGGATGATATCCGGCGAGATTTTCACCCCGAGGGTCTGCGCGGTATTGAGATTGAGATAAAGATCACCCTTGGGATAGACGGGAGGAAGACTTTTCGGGCTGGCTCCGTTCAGGATTTTTTCGGCCAACCGGGCGGATTCCTTTCCGATTTCTGAATAATCGGGAGAGAAAGAGGCCAGGGCCCCGGATTTAACCAAACCCTCCGAGAAGGCAAAAATCGGGACTTTCTGGTCCACGGTACGCTGAAGAATGTAAACGAAAGTGTCGCGGGACACCACGGTGGTATCGGGAATCAACCAGAGGGCGTTGACCTGGGGAATGATTTCTTTCAGGTTCTGGGCGATTTCCCCCGAGGAGGAAACGTGGCGCTCGATTATCTCCAGGTCGCTCCGGGCCAATACGCTTTTTGCGGCTTCGATCAGCGGAAGGGTTTTTTGAGGGTTGTAAACAACCCCCAGGCGTTTCAGGGCGGGCATGATGGATTTGAAGGCGGCAAATTGGGAATCGGGGGAAGAAACCATCAAGACCCCGGTCTGGTTGTCGTTCCGCAGTCCCAGTTCAAAAGGATTGAAGACCATGCAGTAGATCATGGGAATGTCCCCGGCCTGCTTGGCCGCGATTTCCGAGGCTTTGGCTCCAATGGTAAGCAGGATCGAGGGATTCAGGGCCTTGATTTGGGCGATGATTTTTCTCCCGATTTCCAGGTCGCCCTTCATGTTGAATTCGGTGATTCTTTCTTTAGCCAAACTTCTTTTGAATTCGGAGAGGACGGTCTTGTAAGCCTCGGTGTCGTCGCTGAGCAGGGCGGCGATTTCGGAGGGGAAAGCCGGGCGGGGGACCAGGCCAAGACTGAGAAGACAGAGAATCAAGGCGGCGGCCCGGGATTTCAGGCTCCGCGGTTTGATCGCCGGGTTAACAGTCTCGAATCGCATGTTCTTCCCTTTAAATTTCAAGAGAGCTCCTGCAGGGTTCTTTCGCCAAATTCCCGCTTGAGGTGAAGCACCTCGTCCAGGAATTCCCAGGAATAAAGCTGGCCCGCGAAAACGGCCTGGATTTTCTGCGAGGCTTTTTCAATTTCTTTCAGGTCCAGGTCATTGAGCTTGACTCAGGATTTCAGTTGGAGACGGTGTTCGAAGACGGCTTCAACTGAATAACATCAGCGTTTCAAAATTGTCCCGATCTTGAGCACGAGGGCATCCATCCCGTCTCCCTTGGAGACGAAGCCGTCGGCGTTGGACTGGAGAGCCAGGACTTCCAGTTCTTCCTGGTCCATATCAGAGAAAAGGATAACTGGTATGGTTACCCCCAGGTGCTCTTTAAGCAGGGAGCAGAGGTCCTGACCGAAGATCTCGGGCATCTTGATATCGGCGACCAGAAGGTCGGGTTTAAACATTTCAATTTCATTTTCAAACTGTTTCAGGTCGATGGCGATGGCGACCAGACAACCGGCTTTTTCCAGGGTTTCCTTGGCAATTTCCAGGACTACTTCGCTGTCGTCTATGATTAATATCTTGGCGGGTTTCTTTTCCATGGATTCGCTCCTTAATTTTGATACGCGCTAATTACTGATACCAATTAATTGAATAAATATCAATCTTTTCCCGGCAATTGTTTCTGGAGCAGACGGATGATTTCACGGCAGGCTTTGATCAGCAGGTTTTTTTCCAGGATGGGGCGGTCATCCGGGCACCAGTAGGAACCGATGAATTGCGGATAATCATTGTCATATCTTTCCACGGACCAGATAGCGTAAGACAACTCCCGGATGGCCTGCTTGTAATTTCCCAGATCCCGGTAAATCAATCCCAGCATGAAGGAAGCCGGGGCCAGGGTTTCATTGACGAAAAGCCCCCTTTTGAAAAAGTTAATGGCGTTGTCCAGGTCGCCTTTTTTCCGGAGGGCGATTCCCAGCAGGAGATAAGATTCCGAGATCAGCGGATCTAGCTCAATGGCGGTCTGGTAGGATTTGATCGCCTCTTCAAACTGGCCGAGCTCGGTTTGAATATTCCCCCGGGTGAGGTAGGGAATCGGTTTCTGGGGGTTCTCCTGAATGTAGTTGTTGAGGAGGCTCAATCCCTGCTGGTAGTTCAACTCGGCGAATTCCAGAAGAGAAAGCTGGTAAAAATTGAGGGGAGGAGTGTCGGGAACCGACGGTGCCGTTTTCGAAGGTTCCGGAGGTTGATGAAAAGGCTCGCTCGGGGAGGGGAGCGGCTCGGGAAAACGAAAATACTCGGGTGGAAAAGAGAGCGCTGCCGGGCTTCGGGATTCCTCGGTAACCTTGGGGGCGGAGGGTTTTTGCTTCCGGTAAATCAGGACATTTCCCTTTTCCACCAGCTTGAACCGGTCAAAGACCCGGAAGAGGGATTCGGAATGGCCGATGAAAAGATACCCGCCCTCCGCGATTACCTCGTAAAACTTCTCCATCAGGTTCCGGGTGGTGTTCAAATTGAAGTAGATCGAGACATTGCGGCAGAAGATGATATCCCAGCTTCCCTGGGCCGGGATCGGGAACTCGGAACTGGCCAGGTTGTGAAACTGGAACTTGATCATTTTCTTGACCGGGTCCGAGATCTTGAATTTATCCCCGTTGATTTGCTGGAAATAGCGTTGGATCAGGCTCTGGGGAATGTTGGCCAGCCGGCGCTGGGGATAAACGCCTTCCTGGGCCTGATTCAGAACCTCCTGGTTGATATCGGTGGCCAGGATCTGGACCGGGACCGGGGGATTGGAGCCGGAATTCTTGAGAAGGGAGAGGGCGATCGAGTAGGGTTCTTCCCCGGTGGAACAACCGGCGCTCCAGATGGCCAGCTCCTGGTTTTCCCGGTTTTTCATGAGTTCCGGAAGGATCCATTTCTCCAGGGCCTCGAATTGGGGGGGATTGCGGAAGAAATCGCTTTTGGTAATCGTGATGAGCTTGATGATTTCCTTCAGCTCGTTGTGGCCGTCGGGGTGGTATTTGATGAAATTGAGATATTTGCCCAGGCTGCTGTGTTCCACGGTCTGCAGCCGGATCTGCAGACTGTTTTGCAGGGCCGGGGTTTTTTCCGGGGCGATGAAGATGCCGGTTTTTTCCCGGATGAATTCGCGGATCACGTCCAGGTCTTGGGGATTGATTTCCAGCTCGGCCATTTTGGGTTTAGATCTCTCCCAGTATCCGGATAATTTCGGCGGCGATCAGATCCAGGGGCAGGACCTTGTCGACCGCCCCCAGTTCGATGGCGGCTTTGGGCATCCCGAAGACCACGCAGTCGCTTTCCGCCTGGGCGATGGTTTTCCCGCCCCGGATTTTAATCTCCAGGATTCCCTCCGCCCCATCGGATCCCATTCCCGAGAGGATGACGCCGATGGTCCGGGGCCCGAAGGAATCGGCCACCGATTTCAGGAGAATAGTGCCGGAAGGCCGGTGGCTCATGATCGGAGGGCCAGAGTTAAAGGCAATCCTCCGGCTGGAATTAACGACCATATGAAAACCGGTGGGAGCGATGTACATCGTCCCCGCTTTCAGTTCCTCGCCTTTGGCGCCTTCCTTGACCTTCAACTTGGCTTCATGGTTCAACCAGCCGGCCAGCCCCGAAGCGAAACCTTCGGAGATGTGCTGAACCACCACGATCGGGGCGGGGAGATTTTCCGGAAGTCCCCGGAGGATATGGAGCAGGGCCTTGGGCCCGCCGGTGGAGGCGGCCACGGCCACGATTTTAAACTGGTCCGCGGCCCGGTATTCCTGCACCGCCGGCTCGAGGGGAGATCGCTTCAGCTTTCCCCGCACGTGGGAGACCACCTTGACCCGCGAGAGCATCTTGACGAGCGTGGTAAATTCGATTTCCTTGGGAGTCAGCTCGGGTCCGGGGGAAAGGGTCGGTTTGTCAATGACCTCCAGCGCGCCCAGTTCGAGGGCGCGAAAGGAGATGGTTTTTCCTTCCCGGGCCAGGGCCGAGGTGGCCACGAGGATGGGAGTGGGATGGTAGGCCATGATTTTTTCAATGGCCTGGAAACCGTCCATCACCGGCATGTAGAGATCCATGATAATCAGGTCCGGGCGGAAATTCTGGGTGAGCCGGATCGCCTCGGACCCGTTTTCGGCCTGGCCAACTACGAAAAATTCAGGATCTTTTTCCAGGATCTTGATGATAATTTCCCGAATCAAGGGGGAATCATCAACCACGAGGATCCGAATGCGGCTCATATTTTTTTACTGGATCAGTCTCTGGATAATCTCGACGAGCTTTTCGTGATGGAACTCGCTTTTCGCGATATAGGCATCCGCTCCCACCTCCACGCCCCGCCGCCGGTCTTCGGGGGAAGAATGGGTCGAGACGATTATAACCGGGAGCGAACGGGTCCGGGCCTCGGCCCGGATCTTTACGGTCAGATCAAAGCCGTTGAGATTGGGCATTTCCACATCGGTAATGACCAGGTCGAAGGCTTCCTCCCGCAGGCGGGTCCAGGCCTGCAGGCCGTCTTCCGCTTCCTGGACATCGAAATCGTAGGAAAGCAGGACGCTCTTTTCCATTTCCCGGGTGATGAGGGAATCCTCCACCAACAGGATCCGGCCCTGGCGAGGCGCCGCCTCGGCTTTTTCCAACGCGGGGGAAACCCTCTGCCGGGAGCGGACCGATTCAAAGAGATCCGGGACATGCAGGAAGAAAGCCAGTTCGCCTTTCTCCAGGAGGGTGGCCCCGGCCAGGTTGCGGACCTCGCCCAGGAATTTGCCCAGGGGTTTAACCGCGATTTCCCGCTCGGAGATAATCCGGTCCGTAACCAGGGCCAGCTTCTCCCGGGTGGATTCGATGATGACCACCGGCCATTTGGATTTTCCTTTCGGCCGGGAAGGGGAATTGGGATAAAGGATGTCGGCGAGGTGAAAAATCGGAACGGTATTTCCCCGAAACTGGATGACTTTTTGACCTTCCACCGAAAGGGCCACGGACGGCTGGATCTTGAGCACCTCCACCGCCGCTGAGGAGGGGAGGGCGAAAAGACTTTCATTCAGGGACAGGAGCAGAACCTTGATGATGTTTAGGCGCGGGGGGAGACGGAGGGTGAATTTGGTTCCTTTCCCGATTTCGCTCTGGATCTCGACCGACCCTTCCATGTTTTCAATGTTCTGCTTGACCACATCCAGACCCACGCCTCGGCCGGAAAGGTCGGTGATGACTTCCTTGGTGGAAAAGCCGGGGGTGAAAAGCAGGGAGAAAATATCCCGCTGGTTTAAACTTCCGGCTTCCGCCTGGGTCAGAAAGCGTTTTTTGACCGCGGAGGCGATGATCTCCTCGGGGTTGATGCCCCGGCCGTCGTCTTCGATCTCGATGATGATGTGGTCGCCCTCGGTGCGGGCGGTCAGGAAGATTTTCCCCAGCCGGGCTTTCCTGTTTTTGCTTCTCTCTTCCGGCGGTTCCACCCCGTGATCGATTGAGTTCCGGATCAGGTGGATGAGCGGATCCTTGATCCGGTCGAGTATGATTTTGTCGAGCTCGGCGGTCCCGCCCTGGGTTTCCAGCTGGATCTCCTTGCCGAATTCCTTGGCCAGGTCCCGGACCATCCGGGGAAAGAGGTCGAAAAGAGTGGAGATCGGCAGCAGCCGGACTTCCCGAACCTGATCCTGGAGCACGGAAACCGCGTAATCCATTTTCGTGGTTTCGTCCTGGAATTCCTTGCTGAGCTGGTTCAACTCCTTCTGTAGTTTTTTAAATTCTTCGACGCTGATGGTTCCGGTTTTTGATTCCAGGCATTCCCGGAACAGGTTTTTCAAGCTGCGGAGGGAAAAAGCCAGGTTATGGTAACGGATCTGGTTGATAAAGATGTCTCCGGAAACGTTGGAAAGCTGGTCGAGTTTCTCGATCCCGACCCGGATGGATTCCTCCGCCTGGGAAAGGAGCAGGGAGGCCGGGGATTCCGGGTGGCCGGCGGACGGGGTTTCCGGGGCTTTCCCTTCCACCGCGGCGGTGAGCTTGTTGGTCAGGCTGAGCAGGTCGACCGATTTCTTGTCTTCCCCGATTTTTTTCTGGACCAGCTTGCCGACCGCGTCCAGGCTTTCAAAGAGGATGTCGGTTTCGTTGGGCAAGAATTGAAACTCCCGCAGTTGCAGCGATTTCAGCAGGTCTTCAATCTTGTGAGCGATCAGGTTGACGTCCGAAAAACCCATCATGCGGGATTCACCCTTCAGGGTATGGATTTCCCGCATCAGCTGGTTGATCAGGTTGGGATCGCGGTTTCCTTTTTCGATTTCCAGCAGGCCCTGGTTCAGGGTGCGGAGACGGTCCAGGGTCACGTCCCGGAATTTGTCCAGAAGTTTGCCGCGGGTGCTGGTCTCGTTCATGGCTATGGCAGGGCTTAAAATTTCAAGTTTAAAGTTTCAAGGTTGAATAAATTATTGTAGTGGCCGACCTTGGTCGGCAAAGAAGTCGAGCAATCCTTCGCTTCGCTCGAGGACAAGGCTCGACCACTACTGAAAAGAATAATGATATGTTAGATCTTGAATGCATCCACCAGGCCTTTAAGTTCATCCGCCAGCTGGGCCAGTTCGGTGGCCGACTGGGTGGCCTGTTTGTTCCCGGCGATGGTTTCCTTGGAGACCTTGGAAACCTCGTCCAGGGCCGCCACTACCTGTTCCGTCCCGCTCCGCTGCTGCTGGGTGGCGAAACTGATCTGCTTGGCCGCGTCCGTCGTCTCCCGGATCCGGGTGAAAATCCGCTCCAGGGATCCCTCCGTCCGCTTCATCATCTCCGTCCCCAGTTCCGTGGTCTTCAACCCCGCCTCCGTCGACATCACCGCCGAATTGGTCGCCTCCTGGATCTCCCGGATAATCCGCTTGATCTCCTTGGTCGATTCCACCACGCTCTCCGCCAAACGCCGCATCTCCGCCGCCACCAGGGAAAAGCCTTTTCCCGCCTCGCCCGCCCTGGTTCCCTCCAGGGCCGCGTTTAAAGCCAGGAGATCGGTCTTGTCCGCGATTTCATCAATAATCTCCACGATCGCCCCGATCTCCTTCGACTTCTCATTCAGCCGCAGGATCCGGTCCGCGATCGACTGGGTGTTTTTCCGGATCTCCTCCATTCCCTGCCGCGACTCGGAGAGCGTCTTCCGCCCCTCCTCCGCCGCCCGCAGGGTTTCGTCCGCCACCCGGGCTACCGACTCGGCGTTGTCGGCGATCTGCCGGCTGGTGCTGGAAAGCTCCTCCATGGTGGCCATCGTTTCATTGATGGAAGCGGCCTGCTCGGCCGAGCCCGATTCCTGCTCCCGGGCCGAGGCCAGGATCTCGCTGGCCGAGGTCGAGACCTGGAGACTGGCCTCCTTGATCCGCTTGACCAGGGCCCCCAGGTTGTCCACCATCAGGTTGAAGGAGTTGGCCAGGTCGCCCCGGATCTCCACCCGGCGGGAGAGATCCCCCTCGGCGATCAGCCGGGCCTGCGTAGCCAGGTCGTTCAGACTGGTGATCATTTTCCGGAAGGCCTGGGCCAGCTTGCCGATTTCATCCTGGGAGACGATCTGGATGGACTGGGAGAGGTTTCCCTCCGAAATGGCTGAAGCGATATCCGCCATGTTGGTGATGGGGGAGATGATGACCCGGGCCAGGACCAAAGCGATCATAATGCCGGCCAGGATCAGGAGAATGGTGATCCCGGTACCCCAGAGGGTGTTGTTGAAAAGTTTCTGATTAATGGTTTTCGGGGAAATCCCGATCCGGATGAAACCGACGGTTTTTTCTTCCTTGGAGGAGCTGCCGGCTTTGGCGGCCTCCGGAGTGGCTTTGGGTTCGTCAAAGAACATGTCCTCACCCAGCCCGCGACCGGTCTTTTCGGCGGGGGCGGCGCCGGAGACCACCAGGGGGGCCGAAATGTCCCAGAGATTGTCGCTGACCATGGTTTTGCTCATCTGGTTTTTCTTCTGGATTTCCGGGAAAAGCTTGGCGTTGAGCGGTTCCCCCTGGTTCTGGGGATCAACCGCGGCCAGGACCCTTCCTTCCTGATCCAGGACGATCGAGTAAACCACGTCATCCTGTTCGCTGACGCCTTTCAAAAGCCGGTCCAGGCTTTCCATGTCCCCGACCCGGAGGGGAATCCGGCTGTTGTAGGCCAGGTTCTTGGCGATGGTGAACGCCCTTTTTTCAAATTGATCGAGAATACCGCTGCGGGACTGGTGCAGAAGGTACCAGCAAAGGGATCCCCCCATCAGGATCATCGCCCCGGCGATCGAGATAATGAATTTGGAATGCAAGGTAGCGAACAAGGCGCGCCTGCGTTCCTGCTGTTGGTCCATGGTTTATCTCCTTTCAGTTCTAATCTCAGCTGAATTCGCCCGCATTTTTCGGGACGACTAGAATTTTATCGAAATAGTTCCCGTGATTCTACGCCCTACCTTTTCTATGAAGGACATGGGGTTAATTTTTTCCTGCATCATCAGTCTGGTTTGCGAGGTAAGCGATGGTTTTTTCCAGGTCCAGGAGCAAAACGACCTGCTGTTTGACCAGCGCGAAACCGATCAGGCCCGGGTGGGAGATGGATTCCCGGAGAATGGGGGGGGGAGAAAAAATCCGTTCCGATGGCACTTTGAAAATCCCGTTGATTTTCGTAACCGGGAAGGCGTGGGTTTTACCTCCGCCCTGCCAAAGGATCATTCGGGTGTCGGGCTGAAGCGGGTGAGGCCGGGAAAAAAGGGATTGCTGGAGATCAGAGATCAGGAGGCCAGGCCGGTCCTGGATTTCCTGATAAAGGGCGAAACTGGAGGCCTGGCCGAGGTCGCAGGCGAATTCCGCTTCCCCGAGCTGGAAATTGATAATTTCAACCTCCGCGGCCGTCGGGGAATCTGAAGGATTTGATGAATTAAAAGCGGCCATGGGTTAGATTTTCCGGCCGGAACGCTTCAAGAAGTTTTTCGGCGTTGGATGCGGGCGCCTTCAATGATTTTATCAAGGTTGAGAAGGATGATAAGCCGGTCATTCAATAAAACCTCGCCCAGAAGGTAATCCGATTTGATTTTTTCCAGAACCGTCAGCGGCGCCTGAATTTTATCGGCCGGGATCTGGGTGAGCTCGTAAACCTGGTCGGCTTTGATCCCGGCGGAAATATCCTGGCTTTGCACGATCAGGATGCGGGATTGCGGCGAGGACTGGCTTCCGGGCAATCCGAGGAGATTTTTCAGATCGACAATGGGGAGAATCTGTCCCCGGAAATAAATCGCCCCCAGGATCCAATCGGGGGTACAGGGAACAGGATTGATGGCCTGATTAGGGATTATTTCGTTTACCTGAAAGGCTTCAACCCCGTAGTTTTCCTCCCCGAGGAGAAAACAGAGAAATTCCCGCATCGGGGCGGGGGCGGCCTGGACCTCGCGGATGGTTCCCCCCGAATCAGAGTCCAGAATCTTTCCCAGCTTGGTTCTTTTGGTTGTTTCCATGGCGAAGGAATTTCCCCCTAGGTTAGCTTAAATAATTAACAGTATTATCGCCTGATCGTCAATAGAGCTTTCCCCTCAATTTACTTTAGAGACGATCATGACAAATGGTTGGGGGGAATCATTAATTTTAAAGATACTGGAGGGGTACTTAGGAGAAAGGTTTGGGGTTTACGCCGGGGGGGGGGAGAAAATCAGAGATGGAGAGGTTTAGGAAATTTCTAGGGATGGCTAAAAGTATGGAAAAACGCGTTTTTACCCGAAGCTGGACGGTGCCTTTTTTTATTTTGTTCTTTTTCACCAGCCCGGCCCGGGTTTTTTCCTCCGAAGTCGCGGTTTTTTTGAGCGGTGACTCAGTATTCCAATCCGACGGGGGTGGCTTACCCGGAAGGGGTTTTAAAATTTAAGGCTGATTTCGAAAATATATATGACGAGGAATCCCGGGGGATCGAGGCCGAGGTCAAAGTGAATCCCTACCCCTGGCTGACCACTTTCGCGAATTACTCCTTTACCGACGTGATTTTTACCGGGTACAGGGTTAACGGGAAAATGCGCGGGATCGATCAGGCGCTTGATAGTCTGCTGGGATACCGGTTCGAGGGCAAAGCCGATCGAAGAACCCCCCGGCATAAAATCAACGGGGGGGTAGCGGCCAGTCTGAAAAATGGAATATCGGCGACGGTTCTGGTTCATTATGTCGGAAGCACCGATTGGCCGCCGAACCTGGATCGGGGGCTGGGTATTTTTCCCCTGGGGCCGCTTCCTGCTTACACCCTGGTTAACCTGAGGGTGGGATATCGGTTTTACCGGGGCCAGGCGGAGGTGGCGGCCAGCGTTGTCAACCTCCTGAACGATGAGCATCAGGAATTTCCCCGATACGCCGAGACCATCGGCACCCATTTCAACGGCAGCGTGCGGATATCTTTCTGATTGTTTTTTTCGGGATGGTTGACAACCTTGCCGCCGGGTTCTATTTTATAGGGCGGTTTGGACATATCGTTCGGGTTTCGTAGGATTAATAGGGAAGGCCGTGAAAGTCGGCCGCGGTCCCGCCACTGTGATTGGGCTTGAGTCCCGAACCTGAGTTTCGGTTCACCCCCGCGCCACTGTTTGCCTGGAAGCGAATGGGAAGGCCGGGGGAATCAGAAGATCGCCCATAAGCCAGGAAACCTGCCCGAACGGCTGAGACCTTTAAGCTCTCCGCGTGAGGGGGCAGGGGTAAGGGAATTTTACCCGGCGCTTCATAAGGAGTGCCGGGTTTTTTGTTATATAAAACGGTTTGTTAGCAAGGCAAATTTGGATTATTACTTTAATTATAAAACTTGCCCGAATTGATTGTGATTTTGGGATTTGGCGATTGGGAGTTGTTTGGGATTTTGGATTTGGAGCTTGGGATTTTAAAAATGGGACACTGGACCTTAATAATCGGGGGGGCGAGGAGCGGCAAAAGCAGTCATGCGCTCAAAATGGCTAGGGGTTTCGGGCCGGCCAGGTATTACGTTGCCACTGCCAGGGCGGGTGATAAAGAAATGAGGGAAAGAATCCTGAATCATAAGAAAGAGAGGGGTTCCGATTTCCAGACGATTGAGGAACAGCATGAATTAACCCGGGCGCTTCTGGGTTTACCGGCGGATGCCAGGGTGGTGGTAGTGGATTGTCTGACCCTGTGGGTAAACAACCTACTCCTCGCGGAGAAAAGAGAAGAAAAGATCAAGAAGATAATCGAAGAACTGTTGGAAACGAAAAAGCAGGTCAAGGTCCCGATAATCTGGGTTTCGAATGAGGTGGGACAGGGGATAGTACCGAATGATCCGCTCTCCCGCCGGTACCAGGATCTCCTGGGGTGGACCAATCAGAGATTTGCCGGGGTTTCCAACCGGGTGATCCAGATGGTGGCGGGGTTACCGATTCAGGTGAAAAGCAGCAAGGAGGCCGGGCGTCCCGCCCGGCAAATTAGCCGGTAGCCGCAGGCTTTAGCCTGCGTAAAGTAAAAACGAAGGAGAAATAATGACCGAGAAAGAGCTGAAAAAAATACTGGACCAGATCAAACCGCTGGATCGAGTTTTTTTTGAAAAGGCGCAAGCCCACTTGGACAATTTAACCAAACCGAAGGGGAGCCTGGGCCGCCTGGAGGAAATCGCCGCCCGGGTGGTGGCCATCACCGAGAAGTTGAGGCCCCAGGCCGCCCGGAAAAGGATCTACGTTTTCGCCGGGGATCACGGGGTGGAGGAGGAGGGGATAAGTTGTTTTCCCCGGGAAGTGACCGCGCAGATGGTGTTCAACTTTCTCCGGGGCGGGGCGGGGATAAATGTCCTGGCCCGGCAGGTCGGAGCGGAAGTCCTGGTGGTGGACGTCGGGGTGGATCATGACTTCCAGGGGATCTCCGGGCTGTTCGACCGCAAGATCGCCCGGGGAACGAGAAACCTGGCCCGGGGTCCGGCCATGTCCAGGAAGCAGGCGATCCAGTCCTTGGCGGTCGGCATCGAACTGGCCCGCGAGGCTCACCGGGATGGGGTTAATCTCCTGGGATGCGGGGACATGGGGATTGCCAATACCACCCCCAGCTCGGCGATCACGGCGGTCATGACCGGCGAATCACTGGAAAAAATAACCGGCAAAGGCACCGGGATCGACCCGGAGAAATGGCGGAAGAAGGTGCGGATTATCCGCCAGGCCATCCGGAAAAATCGTCCCAACCGGAATGATCCGGTCGATGTTCTCGCCAAGGTGGGAGGCTTTGAGATCGGGGGGATAGCGGGTTTGATCCTGGGAGCGGCCTCGCTCCGGATTCCGGTGGTGATCGATGGCTTTATTTCCGGCGCCGGGGCTTTGATCGCCGCGGGACTTTCACCCCGGGTGGGCGAGTATATTTTTGCGTCTCACCAGTCGGTTGAACCCGGGCATCGGGCCATTTTAAAAGCCCTGCGGCAAAAGCCGATTCTGGAACTTGATCTCAGGCTCGGAGAGGGCACCGGGGCGGCTCTGGGAATGGGAATAGTGGAAGCGGCGGTTCGGGTTCTTAATGAAATGGCGGCATTCGGCGAGGTCAGCGTGAGCAGGGAAGTCAAGGCTGGCAAGTGACAGGTAGCCAGTGACCAGTCGCCGGTAATCGTAGTGGTCGAGCTTGCTCGACATATTTTGCAGGGCAAGCCCTGCCACTACAGAAAATAGGGGTAATGAATAAATCGTTCCGTCCATTTTTTGAGGCGGTTAATTTCCTCACGATCATACCCGTTCCGATCCAGAGAGAAGGGGATCAGGCCGGGGACCTCGTCCATATCATTCC
>Ga0315289_10009974_pt1 | contig 13635 bp, 10 predicted proteins | sample YL17G11_40_MG_FD_203452 | JGI IMG/M metagenome (GOLD analysis project Ga0315289, IMG submission 203452) | Sediment microbial communities from Yellowstone Lake, YNP, Wyoming, USA - YL17G11_40 | ecosystem: Environmental > Aquatic > Freshwater > Lake > Sediment | place: USA: Wyoming | collected...
GGTACGTTGTCTTGTGCATGGCTACTCCTTTTGAAAACCGTTGATAATCCTTTGACCTGATGGTACTTGCCATCAGGCCGGAGTAGCCATCGCTTTTTCAACCTTCAACTACCGACGGGACAACCTCACCATTATTGCCACGTATAAAGCAAAGTTCAGCATATTACGTCTGTTTTGGCTTTCCGGCGTTATTGCATCTTGAAACCCTCTTGGCATTTGTTCGGAGAGTTCTTTACCAGCGAGTTTCTTCCCCGCCCACAGAGTGGTCGCTTGGAACCTCGCGGTATATGAAGCGACAACTCCTGTGGCCACGACCAGAACTGCCAGCGCCATCCAAATCATAGATTGCTAATGACAATCACCCATTTCTCTCTACTGCACCATGCTAAAGGCTCTTGAGTACCCGTGGCAAACCTCTGAGTAGGAGCACCCCAAGCAAGATGACGAATAAGCCGGGAGAAATGCTTGTGATATATAGTGTCCAGCCCTTGAAATTCGAGACAATTCTCCACTCACCTGAAGTGCCTGCTTTAGTCAACAGATAGCCTACGTATAGAAAGCCTCCTGCGAGTGCGCTGAAGAGCAGTGTTATCGCAAACCTAAGCTCTCCGCTGTCGCTCCTCATGTTTCCGAAGAAAGTCTTCTTTTCATGCCCTTTCATAGTAGGTGCCCGCGGGAACTAAAGGTGGCAGGTACGTTTTTCAAATTCATCGCTTGGCCTCCAGAGCCGTCACGCTTTGCCTTAGCAAGAGTATTGTAGCCGAGGTTTGGGTTCCGACCAAGAAAAAACGCCGAGAGGAACGAGTTGGTCCTGTAGGGTGTGCCGTGTCGTGGTCGCATAAGTTCGTAGTGTGCCCGTAAGGGCATTAAACCAAACGCCTCACGGCGTCACTACAAGCCCGTCTCCCTGCTGGCGGTGCCACGTGGCAGGTCTGAGGCTTGGTCCAAGCCGAGGCGGAAGGTGTGCATGGCACACCCTACCAGAATCCGTGTCCATCTCGTGTAAATCCGTGTCCCACAAAAGGACATAGAAACAACGAATGACCCGAATCGCACGAATGAATAAGGGAAGAGAAGCCAGGCCTGCCAAATTCGTGCTATTCGTGTGATTCGTGGTTCAAAAACACTTCCGTTGCGGCCGGAGGCCGCCTATCCGCGTTCATCTGCGTTCATCTGCGGTTCCGTTTGCTCTGTGCCCTCCGTGTCTTCTGTGGCGGAATGTCGCTTGTGTCGTTCGCATAGGAAAATGGTGGGCGTAGACCACCCTACCGCTGTCGCCGTCACTCCGCAAGTCTCTGTGTGGCATCGGTTTATGCCTGTCCCTGTGGCGCCGAGGGACAGTCCCTATTTTATTTTCCCGCACATTTCGCATTCTCGCGTGGCATGAAAAGACTCTCCTTGAGGTTCGATTTCTTCACGCGGATAGATAGGATTCGATTCTCGCCTGGCAGATCTTCTTCGTGAGGCGCTGCAACTTCTTGACCCGCTCGGCGAGGTATTCGAGTTGGGCCTTGGTGATTCGGTAGCCGGGGTTGTAGCGGGCCTCGACGTAGGCACGCTTCAAGAGATCGAAGCACTTCTTCTGCTCGTCCGTGGCCCGGGGGAAAACCGTTAGAAAGGCCGGATCGCAGCCGGCGACCATGTGACTGAGCTTCTCCAGGTCGTGTATCTTGGGCCGGTAGTTCGTGAAGACCAGTAGAATCGCATCGTAGAAACGCTCGGTCGCTTGATGAAGCTGGAAAGCAGCGATCTTATACTCCCGTGTCCTGAGAGCGTATTCATACATCTTGTAGAAGCCCTTCGCACTGGTGAACCATTCGCGAAAGTGGGCTCTGGCTATGCCTCTGCGTTCTTTAGGATTTAGCTTTCGGCGGCGGGCGAGCTTGAATTCGCCGGTGTCGTAGAGCAGAACGCCTTCTTTCTTGATGTCGGTGAAGAAGTAGTGGCCTCGGGCGAGGGCATTGTTGACCGTCTCGATGGATTCGACGATCAGGTTCGTCCAGGTCCGGACGGGGAAGCGCCTGGCCCGGGCCTCCGCACGCCGCCAGGTGTCGGTGCTGTTGACGATCTTGCCGGAGCGGACGACGACGAGGATATCGAAGTCGGAGGCGTATTCGTAGGTGATGTGGTTCTCGACGTAGGTGTCTTCGACCCAGTCGCCGCGGGCGTAGGAGCCGAACAGGATGACCATCAGGACGGTCGGGCACTCGTCGAGGATGATCTCGGTGACGAGCTTGAGCTCCTCGCGTTTGTGTTTGGGAAGATGGGCCAGCGACTTTTTCATAGGAGGTATTATCCGCATCCATCCGCCCAGGTAAAGAGAAAAGCCGTGCAGGGGAATCAAAGGTGTCGGGTGTAAGTCCGCAGCAGAAAAGGACATAGAAACAACGAATGACACGAATCGCACGAATGAATAAGGGAAGAGAAGGCAGGCCGGCCCAATTCGTACCACTACTTGTTCAAATCTTGTTTTCTCGCGCAAATTCCAGATCGGCGGGAATGCAAGTCCTTGAAACACAAACATTTGGTTCTCACACGGAGCCACAAAGCCACAGAGGTGGGAAACCCTTTCCGCAGCGCTCTTTGTGATCTTCGCGCCTTGGTGTGAGGACATTCTTTGGTTGCGGCCGAGCGCAGCAAGGCCGCGCTGTGCTATTCGTGTGATTCGTGGTTCAAGACATGCTGGTTCCGGCCGGAAGAGGGCAGGCACGGGGGCCTGCCCCCTACAGAAGATACTGTCTTCTCTCCGCGTCTCTGCGCGCGCTGGTTCTGATTGGCGCCGGAGGCCGCCCATCCGCGTTCATCTGCGGTTTCGTCTGCTCTGTGTCCTCGGCGCCCTTTGCGGCAGAATCGCGTTTGTTGTGTCATTCGGGTGGGAAGATGGTGGGCGTAGCCCACCCTACCGCTGTCGCCGTCACTCGGCAAGTCCCTGTGTGACAAGGGGTTATGTCTATCCCTCTGTGGTTAATAAAAAAGTGTCACGGGTACTGGAATTTTAGTTGACGGCGAATGGGGCGACATGTATGGTAATAAGACAACACAATGTAAAGCGTAGATAGTAAATAGCAACTGCAAATTTGGAGGGAACACTCATGGCTACAGAAGCGCAAATCCTTGCCAACCGTCTGAACGCTCAAGAGTCCACGGGGCCGCGTACGCCGGAGGGTAAGGCAGCCGTCGCGCAGAACGCTGTCAAGCACGGCCTGTCGGGCCGGCTGGATGTCATCAAGGGAGAGGACCAGGCGGAGTTTGACCTGCATCGTGGGGCGATGCTTGGGGAGCTGGCTCCGGCCGGGCCGATGGAGGCTATGCTGGCGGAACGGGTTGTCGGTCTGTCGTGGCGGCTTGAGCGGGTTGAACGGATTCACAATGAGGTCTTCGACGCCCTGCTGGCCGATAGAAACAGCCCCCTGGCCAAGCTCGTCCGGTCGCTGGAGCCTAAAGCGGCGGGTCAGCCGAAAGACGGGCCGGATGGCGAGGGCGATCTGGACCTGGGCCGGGCGGTCATAAAGGACTTCTCCAACAGCAGGGTCCTCGACCGATTGTTGATGTATGAACGCCGAATCGAGCACAGCTTGTACAAGACCATGGCCGAGCTGCAACGGCTGCGTTTGGTACGGGAACTGGACGGGACGGCGGAGGAATCGGTTTGTAGCGTGCCCGCGTGGGGCGAGCGTCCTCGCTCGCCGAAAGAGGTCGGGCGGGGACGCCCAACCTACGAAGAGCCGACGGACCATTCCAATATTCCATCATTCCAGCATTCCATTGACGCGCCGGGCGAGGAGGAACGCCTGACGGCGTCACTACGAGCAGACGGATCGTGCAAAACAAAGCCAATTTGCCTGGACGCCGATAAGAGCCAAGTTCCTGATAATACAGAGGTTAAGGAGGATTCACCAGAGAACGAGCGAAGCGAAACAAAGCCAATTTCCGAGGGCGAGCCTACCTCGGCGGCCTTTGACCTGCGGACGAAGAACTGACTGTGCAAGGGCAGACCCGCGATGGCGGGGACTGCTCGGCTCTGTGGGAAGAACATGCCTACGCGAGCGCAGGCAGCGCACCCGGCGACTCAACGATGCGGCCTGAGGCTCCTGAGCCTGCCCCCGGGCGAACAAAAGCCGGATTCTGCTGGTAGAGGTTCTCAATGGCATTGCAGTTTTTAGTTGACGAAGCGAGGCCTGGCGCTATCATAAGGGCATTTTCGCCTTCGGAAAGCTCAGACGCCCCGTGCGGATCATGCAAAAGGTTAGGCTCAAAACGGGCCGTCTGATACGACGGGTTGGTGATTTCACGGTTTTCAGGAAGGGTCAAAGGAGATGGTACAGAAAATAGGTTGTGGGAATCCAAATTGTGATATGCGCAGTTACCTGTTCAGCAGCGAGTCGGTGACGATGGGTCACCCCGACAAAGTGGCGGACCATATCTCGGACGCCATTTTGGATGCCATGCTCGCGCAGGACCCGCTGAGCCGGGTGGCGTGCGAGACGCTGGTGAAATGCGATATGGCGGTGGTGGCCGGCGAGATTACCTCGAAGGCCGTGGTGGACATCCCCCAGGTGGTGCGGGATACCATCAAGGAGATCGGCTACGATGACCCGGAGCTGGGCTTCCACTACGACAACTGTGCCGTGCTGGTGTCGATCAGCCGGCAGAGCCCGGAAATCTCGCAGGGTGTCACGGAGGGCATGGGCCTGCACAAGGAGATGGGTGCGGGCGACCAGGGCCTGATGTTCGGCTATGCCTGCCGGGAGACGCCGGAGCTGATGCCCATGCCGATTCAGCTCGCCCACAAGCTGACGAGCCGGCTGGAGAAGATGCGACAGACCAGAAAGCTGCCGTGGCTGCGGCCGGACGGCAAGAGCCAGGTGACGGTCGAATACGTAGACGGCAAGCCCAAGCGCATTCACACCGTGATTATTGCCGCCCAGCACGGGCCGGACATCAGCCATCGTGACCTGCGCAACCAGATTATCGAGCAGGTGATCAAACCGGTGGTGCCGGCGCGCTTGCTCGATGACGACACGAAGTTTCACGTCAACGCAACGGGCAAATTTGAGCTGGGCGGGCCGAAGGCCGACTGTGGTCTCACCGGCCGCAAGATCATCGTGGATACCTACGGCGGCTGGGGACGTCACGGCGGCGGATGCTTCAGCGGCAAGGACCCGACAAAAGTGGACCGTACCGCCAGCTATATGGCGCGATACGTCGCCAAGAACATCGTGGCGGCGGGCCTCGCCGACTGCTGCGAGATCCAGCTCTCCTACGCCATCGGCGTGGCCGACCCGATCGCCGTGCTGGTCAACACCGACGGCACCGCCCGGATCAGCGAGACGAAAATCAGCGAGATGGTCCGCGAGCTGTTCCCGCTGACACCCAAAGGGATGATTCAGCATCTGAACCTGCTGCGGCCGATCTTCGCCCAGACCTCCTACGGCGGTCACTTCGGCCGAAGCCTGCCGAACTTCACCTGGGAGAAGACCGACATGGTCGACGCCCTGCAGCAGGCCGCCGGCCTCCAGGCCAAGGCGTCCTGACGGACCCTACCATTCCTCGTATCCCAGGCCCGGCTCCGCGCCGGGCTTCGTATTTACCCGGGCCGCGGATTCCTGGGGACGCCAACGATCCGGGTGCCATATCCACGCTTGCGTGGACACGCCTGACTCTATCGACACGACGTGCTTGCGCGCGTAGGTATGGCACCCGAAACTCGATTTACATGGCTCGCCTATTTTTCTGTAAGTCGGGCGCGCCGGGTGAGTCTAATATGGCAGCCATGGCGAAGATATCCGAGGAGCAGGCTCTGGTGGAGCGGTTCCGCCGGGGAGATGATTCTGCGTTCGACAGGATCGTGGAGCGGCATGCGGCCGAGATTGCGGCCCTGGCCAATCGTCTGCTCGGCTGGCCGGGGGACGTGGACGATGTCGTCCAGGATGTCTTCGTCTCGGCGTTTCTGGGGCTCAAGAGGTTTCGCGGCGAGTGCCGGCTGCGAACGTGGCTGTTTACGATTACGGTCAACAAGTGCCGCAGCCATCGGTTTCGCCGGCGCCGCCTGCGACCGGTGACCATGGAAGAGGCGCAAGCTGTCGAAAGCCCGGACCGGGCCGGCGACCAGGCGGCGATGGACGAAGAGACCTTCGCCCGCGTCCGCCGGGCCGTACACGTCCTGCCGCAGAAGTACCGCGAAGTGGTGATCCTGAGGTACCTGCAGGGGCTTGAAGTGGCGGAGATGGGTGAACTGCTGAACATGACGGTCAATTCCGTGCAGGTCCGGCTGAATCGGGCCAGAAGACGACTGAGAGAGCAGTTGGGTGATTTGCTCGAGGAGAAATCGTGAACGAAGAACAAATCAAGACGTTGCTTCAGAAGGCGGATGCGGCCGCCGGCAAGCCTGTGTTCCGCCGGGTCACTGCCGCCGAAATCCGGCGCCGACTCCGGCGCAGATGGCTCGCGCGGATTTCCGTGCCCGTTTCCGCCGCCGCCGTAGCGCTCCTTGCCACGACCTTATCGATCATCTGTATGAGGGCCCAGAAGCCGGAGCCACAGCCGCAACAGATTGCCTCGCTGGAAGTGCAGGTCAGGCAATTGCAGGCGCAGACCGATGCGACCTTGCGACTCGTCCGCGAAGTGCTCGAAAGAGACCGGCAGGACCGGCGCCTGGCGGCCCTGGAGGCGGAGCTGGCGAGTATCCCGGACCCGATGAGGGAGATCGACGCCCAAGTGGATAAGACGGCCTTTCTACGCATCTACCAGGCCGACCGGCTGTACAAGGAGTCAAACCAGACCGAATCGGCCGTCGAGGCCTACAAGGAGGTCATCCAGCTTTTCCCGAAGAACCGCTGGGCCGATGTCGCCAGGGAACGGCTCTCTGAGATCGAGCACCGTCAGATCAACAAGTCCGATACCAAAGGAGAAACAAAATGCGAACCGCAAAATGTGTGACCCTCTCTGTGGTTGTGGCTTTGGCCGGCATCGCAGCGATCGCCGTGGAGGCCGGACAAGACAATTCCGCAAAACCGCCGCAGGCGCCCCCGCGCGAATTATCGGGCACACGACTGGCAAGCTGCGTGGTGAGAATCACGGCGGATCCCACGCTGGTGCCTCTGAGCCTGGACACGGTCAGAGGCATGGTCTACAGCTCCGGCGTAGCGGGCAAAGCCGCCCGCGAGGTGCTGCATGGAGACCTTCTTGGCGACGCCGAGAGGCTCCTCCAGATCGAGTGGCTGGATGCATCGCCCGCCGGACCGTCTCCCGCCGCGAGACCCATAAACGAGAGCTATGATAACGAGATGATGCGGGAACTTCAGAGAATTTACGGCGAAGACTATATGAAACAGTTTGGCGTGTCGGGCGGAAGGAAGGGCGAGACCGAGGAGAAGCAGGCACCGAATCCTTCTCCGGAAGACCGAAGCAGAGGCAGCGGCAATGTGGGAAATCACGTGCCCGGCACATCTGATCAACCCAGGAGCGGCACGGCGACGGCCATGGGAGTGTATGGCATGGGCGGCTATGGCGTCACGATGGGCGGGATGATGCCCGGTATGGGTGGCTATGGTGGCGGCATGGGCATGGGTGGCATGGGCGGGATGATGCCCGGCATGGGTGGCTATGGTGGCGGCATGGGCATGGGTGGCATGGGCGGGATGATGCCCGGAATGGGTGGCTATGGTGGCGGCATGGGCATGGGTGGCATGGGCGGGATGATGGGCCGTGCGGAACAGACCGCCGTCATCAGACTGTCGGTCGGCCTGCCCAATGACATGGTGCCGGTGGCCAATGAATTCCTGGAGGCGGTGGTCACCAATCTGGATGCCGCCCTCACGAAGGCGTACGACAACCATGTCCGCAACCTGCGTGAGCTGCTGACCCGGGTGGAAGACCAGCGCCGTCGCGCCGAGGCGGCCGTGCGAGGCGCGACGGACGATACGCCGGAACTCACCGTGAGAGTCAAGGAACAGCTCAACACGATTGTTGATTTCCCCGTGAATCCGCAGATGCCGGCTGCCGAGGCCGTTGAGATGTTGAGGAGATCGGTGGCCCCACCGCTAAACATTGTGGTACTGTGGAGCGAGCTGTCGCTCCTGAGCATTGACCCATCCACACCAATCAACATTGACGGGATGACGAGCGTCAGGCTGGAGACAGCCTTGGATCTCCTGGTAAAAGGCCTTCCGACGCACGGCGACAAACCCGTTTGGAAAATCAAGGGGAATGTGATCGTCATCGGAATGGCAGTCACCCTCGATGGGCCCGACAAGCCCGTGGGCACACGGAAGGTCGAAACCGACGCCAGGACCCTGGCCACTCAGAAGAACGAGCTGGAACGCAACGTGCAGAGTCTGGAGCTGGAGTTGGCGGGCCAGGAGGCAAGGCGAAGGGCGACGGAGGAGCAGATCCAAAGAGCACGGATCATGGCGGACGAGAAACTGGCCCAGGATCCGGTCACCCAAGAGCTGCAGAAGCTCGTCGAGATTAATACGGTCAATCTGGCAACGTTGCGCAAGCAAGTCGACTCGGGGCGCCTGTCCCCGGCGGAGCTGGCGAAGGCGGAAGAAAGTCTGACCCGTGCCAAAATCGAGCTGGCCCAGCGGCGGGAAGAGTTGGGCAAGCAGGTTGGAGGCGGCCAACTGGAACAGTTCAACGGTGAGCTGGCCCGGATGGCGATTGACAGGGCGGAGAAGCAAACCCAACTGGAGATCCTCAGCAAGCAGCTTCAGGACGTGCAGCAGCAACTGGCACAGGCCTCGGTGTTCGACCCGCAGGCGGCGCGGATGCGCATCGCCCAGGAGGCGCTCGACATCACCGCCCGCCGGATTGCCGAGTTGCAGATGCGCCTCGCCAATCTTCAGCCACCTACAGTGAACGTGATCGGTGCGAATTGAGACAGGGAAACGCAACGGCATGCGGTCACCGGGCGAGCCGCGCCTGAACTCTCGCACCGGTCAGCTCGCGGAGAGCATCCGAAGCGATCCACCGAGCGGCTTTCGAGTCGATTCGCCGGATGTCCTCCGCCGTGCGAATGGCCAGCGCGTTCAACCGCGCGTTGCGCTTGCCAATCTGGCGCAGAGCCCAATTGACGGCTTTCTTGACGAAGTTGCGTTCATCGGTCGCGTGCTTCGCGATGAGAGGCAAGAACTTCTCAAATCGCCCGTCGGGCGCCTTCTTGTCATGGACGGCTAACGACGCCATGAGGACGAAACCGGCCCGCTTGGCATACTCCTGCTTCCGCGCGGTCCATTCAGCGGCCTGTTCCCACGCATAGGGAGTCTTATCGAAGAGGCAGCCGCAGGCGGCATCGCAGACGGCCCACGAGTCGAAGTCTTTGGCCCACCGTTCCATCTGCCGCCGGGTGACCTGTGCCGGGTCGTCAATCAGGGCAGCCAGAATCCGCGCATCATGGACACCGGTCCGCCAGAGCTGAGCGGCAAGTCTGTGATCCTTCCCGATTTCCTTAGCGAACCGGCGGAGATGAGACGCGGAGACTCCCCAGACATTGGGCACGTGGATGCCGAATCGAGCCATGCCCTCAGCCACCCTTGGGTCGCCCAGCGTCTTCAGCTTCCTGATTACTTCATCGCACGTCCATTGAGCCACCACAACGCCGCATTCTCCAGTGAGGGCCTCTTGTCGAGTGGCTGTTATACTATGGACGGCACCAATTGCCAAGCCGGTTGCCGGCCGCACTTTCGACCGATGCCTGCGTATCCATCCATGTGCGGCAGGCAGGTGAACACAGACTGTATGTGCATCAGGAGGAAACATGAATAAAGAAGAATTGCGGGCGCTGCAGGCGCCGTTGAAGGAGAAGTACCGCCGGGACCCGAGCACCGCTGTGGTGACGACGCGGGTAACGGGACGTGCCTCGAGGGACCTGGCGTTCACGGTCGAGACCCGCAGCGGCCCGGTGGAGGCAGGCCTTCATCCGTCCGCCGGCGGCAGCGGGACATTGGCAACCGCGGAAGACATGCTTCTGGGAGCGCTGGTCGCCTGTTCCGGCGTGACGCTGCAGGCCGTGGCCACTGCCTTTGGCGTCGAGTTGCGGGAGGCGCGGATCGTCGCGGAAGGCGATGTCGACGTTCGCGGCACGCTGGGCATATCGAAAGATGTGCCCGTTGGCTTCCGCGAGATCCGTCTTCGTTTCGATCTCGACGCGCATGCGCCGGACGAGAAACTCGATAAGCTCGTTGAAATGACCGAGCGCTACTGCGTCGTGCTCCAGACCCTCCGGCATCCTCCGCGTATTGTGTCAACAAGGAGCGGCCGGCCTCAGGAAGGCTGAGGCGCGATGTTCTGGTTTACGCGGAAGAGATTGCCCGGATCGTACTTGGCCTTAATGGCCGCGAGACGCTTGTAGTTGCCGCGGTAGGTGGCCTGGATGCGGTCGACCCCCTCTTCCATCATGAAGTTGATGTAAGCCCCGCCGGCGGAATAGGGATGCAGCGCGCTCCAGTACTCCCTGGCCCACTCGGTAATTTTCTCGGCGTTGGCCGGGTCCGGGTCGATACCGGCGATGACCATCGACCACTTGGCGTCGCGATAACTGAAAGCCGTCTCGTCCTGGCCGACCTGGTTCACCCGTCCGTCCACCGGGTAAAGATGCATGGTGGACAGCAGGGTCGGCAAATGAGAGCCGTACTTGGTATACTGCTCGATCGCCTCATCGCTCAATTCGGTGAAGAAGTCGCCCTTCCAGTACCACTGCAGTCCGGGCGGCAGGAGCGCATCGAACATGCTCAACAGGGCCGTGACGGGCATGGGGCCGGTCTGCTCGAACAGGGGCGGATGAGACTCCCTCACGGCGTCCAAGTCCTTTTCCGCCTGTTCGCGCGGCCCAAGATGACACCAGATAATGCCGCAGACAGTCTTCCCATGCAGGTGGGTCGGAAACAGGGGAACCGGCGGGACGTTCATGATGGCGAAGAACCCGTACACGTCCTCGGGTGCCGCCGGCATGAATTCGCGGTACCATTGCACCATCTCGGATATCTGCCCGAAATCCCAGAGCATCAGGCCGGCAATGACCTGGCTGACGGGCTGGGCTTGGAAAAGAAAACTGGTGACGACGCCGAAATTGCCGCCGCCGCCTCGGATGGCCCAGAAGAGGTCCTCGTTCTGCCGGTCGGATGCCGTAACGAGCCGGCCATCCGCGAGAACCACGTCGGCCTCGAGGAGGTTGTCGATGGCCAAGCCGTATTTGCGTGCCAGGTATCCGTGTCCGCCGCCCAGAGTCAGGCCGCCGATGCCGGTCGTGGACACGATTCCGGCCGGCACCGCCAGGCCGAATGCCGCACCGGCGTGGTTGATCGCCCCCTGCGTGCAGCCGCCCTCGGCGCGGATGGTGCGGGCGTCCGGGTCCACCCGCATGCCGTTCATCAGCGACAGGTCAAGCACGAGACCGTCATCACAGACCCCCAGGCCCGCGCCGTTGTGGCCGCCGCCCCGCACCGCCAGCAGGATGTCGTTGTCGCGGGCGAAGTTCACGATCGTAATGACATCCGCGACGTCCGCGCATCGTGCGATCAGGCGAGGATGTTTGTCGATCATGCCGTTATAGACTCTTCGGACCTGCTCATATGCCTCATCCTCCGGCTGAATCAGCTCGCCACTGAATGATGTCTGCAATTCCGCAACGGCATTCTCATCTAATGCGACCCCGCGCTCGAATGCTGCCTTCATCACCGCCATAGCCGTACCCCCCGTGATCTGCTGTGAACAACCAATGTTCCGGCAAAATCGGTTCCTATGCTGAACTTATACACGCGTGAGAACCTTAGGTGGATAGTCATCTTCCGCAGGTGCCGTAAGGTTTTTGCCAGTGCGTCCGCATAAGACCGCCGGCATCTATGCAGACCTTGACAAGGTCGAATGGACTGCGGGTCGCGACGATGGTGAGCAGCCGATGCGTCAAACCATCGGCAAGCGAACCCTGGCCGCTGCCAGATATCGTTTCATGCTTTATGAACCACGTTGGTCAGTGCAGAAAGTGGCGTTTGCCGGTGAAGACCATGGCGATGTTGTGCCTATCGGCGGCGGCGATCACCTCGTCGTCCTTTTTGGAGCCGCCCGGCTGCACGATAGCGGCAATCCCGGCCGCGGCGGCGTTTTCCACGTTGTCCGGGAACGGGAAGAAGGCATCGGAAGCCATGGCAGAGCCTTTGGCCTCGTCGCTGGCGTGCCGGATGGCAAGCATGCCGGATTCGACGCGGTTCATCTGGCCGACCCCGACGCCAAGGATTTTTTTGTTCTTGGCCAGCACAATCGTGTTGCTCTTGGCGTGCTTGGCGACCAGCCAGGCAACGCGCAGATCCTCCAGTTGCTCCGGCGTCGGTTTGGCCTTGGTCGGGAATGTCAGAACATTGGGCTCCCACCCGACGAGGTCCCTCCTTTGCAGCAGCAGGCCGCCCACGATATGGCGGACATCGAACTCGTTGACATCTATCTTGGCCCGGTCCGTCAGGCCGGTCTCGATAAGACGCACACGGCTGCCCCAGATCTTAAGGGTCCGGATGATCTCGACGGCCTCTTCGTGGAACCGGGGCGCAACGATAACCTCGGCGAAGAAGCCTTCGGCCCCGAGGGCCTTGCCGAAACGGCTGTAAGATTCCATGATCGTGCGGGCCAACTCGACATCCACGGGCCGATTGAGCGCGATGATCCCGCCGAACGCGCTGGTGACATCGCCTTCATACGCCTTGCGGTAGGCGACGCAGATATCGTCGTCGATGGCACAGCCGCAGGGATTGAGATGCTTGACGACCACGGCGGCCGGCTCGTCGAATTCCTTGACCAGCTCGAAGGCCGCGTTGGCGTCGAGAAGATTGTTGAAGCTGATCTCCGTATCGCCCGCCATGATTTTGCCGGTGGTGACGGACGGCTCCCGGCGATGCGGGAACTTGTACAGGGCCGCCGTCTGGTGGGGATTCTCGCCGTAACGCAGCGGCGTTTCCTTGATGAGCGGAATGGAAATGCGGTCCGGGTACTCAATGCCGGCCTGGGCATTCAGGTACTGTGCAATCGCGGCATCGTAGGCGGCCGTCAGGCTGAACGCGGTCCGGGCCAGTTCCTCCCGCAACCGGCCGCCGACGGCTCCGTTGTTATTGCGCATCTGCTCGATCACGCGCGGGTACTGCTCCGGACTGGTGACGACCGTGACGAACTTGTGGTTCTTGGCCGCCGAGCGGATCATGCTGGGACCGCCGATATCGATATTCTCGATGGCCTCTTCGAACGTGCAGCCCGGATTGGCCACGGTCTGCTCGAACGGATAGAGATTGACGCAGACCAGATCGATGGGCGAAATGCCGTGCTGCCGCATCGCTTCCACGTGCTCGGGCTTGTCCCGCAAGGCCAGCAGCCCGCCGTGAATCTTCGGATGCAGGGTTTTGACCCGGCCGTCCATCATCTCGGGAAAGCCGGTGACGGCCTCGATATTCGTGACCGGCACGCCCACATCGGCGAGTTTGCGGGCGGTGCCGCCGGTGCTGATGATCTTGACGCCCATCTGGGCGAGTGCCTTGGCGAAATCGATGATACCTCTTTTATCCGAGACACTGACGAGAGCGGTCTTGATGGTGACGTCCATTTCCTATTACTCCCTTACATGGTCGGCTCGAGACAAACGATGCGGCCGGTCTTGTC
>Ga0315289_10009975_pt1 | contig 13632 bp, 18 predicted proteins | sample YL17G11_40_MG_FD_203452 | JGI IMG/M metagenome (GOLD analysis project Ga0315289, IMG submission 203452) | Sediment microbial communities from Yellowstone Lake, YNP, Wyoming, USA - YL17G11_40 | ecosystem: Environmental > Aquatic > Freshwater > Lake > Sediment | place: USA: Wyoming | collected...
TTTTCAGTTGGGGCGATATGCAATGGTATGCATACTGGTCTTTGAAACCAGGTTAGAAGGTTCGATCCCTTCCGCCCCTGCCAGTGATAAATATAGATTATGAGAATACAGGAATTATATGAAAAACTTCAGCCTATTAAGGCTAAGAATATCAAAACCAAGAAAGGAATGACTAGGGAAGAGGCTCTTAAAGAGGTTCCGTGGAAGAAGTCCTATGGTGATTGTAGGGGATTCTCGTATAATGCAAAAACAGGTATAGCAACCTGGATATAAACAACATCACCTTCGTATAGTGGAAAATACGCGACGCTACGAACGTTGAAACAGGGGTTCGATTCCCTTAGGTGGTACCAACAGATACCTGCTGCCGGAAACGGCAGTGGGTTTTTTTACGACTCTTTATTCTGTACATATAAATAGCAAAATGACAAGGAAAATAATAGTAATAGCCACGCCTCGCTGTGGCGGAACAGTTTATTCTAAACTTCTTAGTGAAGAACTGGGATTTGTTTTCGTAAATGAACCTTATAATTTTATAGCGAAAGAATTAAGAAGATTTAAAGAGAAATCGGGTACATTTGGTGACATTATTCCGGATACTAGTTGTGTCATACATACAATCATTGGACAATTTCTAATTCATCACCATAATATTCCGTTACCTGACATGGAATATGTATTTATGGAGAGAAGAGATACATGGGCGCAATTAAAATCTTATTGCATACTTAGGGAATTGGTGAGTAAATTCGGAATTCATAATATCAACTACAATATACCGACTACTATACGCGCCTCAGACGATTATATTCAGGGAATGTTTCAGGAGTGGATTATGTTTGAGTCCCTGCTTGATAAATTTGACTCACCAAAGAGAATTATCTATGAAGATATTGATTTTTCAAATGTACCATTCTATTCTAAGAATGCAGGATACGAAAATGTAACTATAAGCAATATAGAAGAACTTGAATATAAATATAACCTATTTTGGAAAAATAATGCAAAGCAGAGATGAACAGAGTATAATGTGTGGAGACATAACGGTATTCTATACACAAGATACCGATGGCGGCGGGTCATTATTTAGTAATGATTATGTTATTACCATTAAAGAGCTATATCCAGATAGAATATTTGATAGATGTTATGAATGGTGTTCGGGTCCGGGATTTATAGGATATTCTATACTAGGAAATCATCTTTGCAAGACACTATGCCTATCAGACATATACCAACCTGCATTAGATCAAGCATCTCGAACAGCAATAATTAATAATATAGAAAAGAATATTACAATTTATAACTCAGATAACTGGGAAAATATACCCTCTTATGAAAAATTTGATTTAATTGTTAGTAATCCTCCACATTTTAACGGCAACGTCTATATTCTTGATAGAATGGATGCTAATCCCAGAAAATATATGGACAAAGACTGGAAAATACACGAGAGCTTTTATAAAGGAGTCAAGAATCATTTATCTATGAATGGAGTTATCCTATTACAAGAATTTGCGTGGGGATCGGGATTAGAAACATTCAGGAGTATGATAGACGCCGCAGGGTTAAAGATACAAAGACATTTTCTCTCTAATTATAGGCATCCTAATGCCGGATATCTTCTGTATTATTTAGAAATAGTGCATAAGGATGTATAATGTGTGGAATTATCTCTGGAAATAAGGCTATCTCCGATGATAATATAGAGTTAGCACTTGATTCACTCTCAAACAGGGGACCTGATTCCAGAAATTTTTGTAGAATAGGCGAAACAGTGTTTCTGGGACATACGTTACTATCTATAACATCAGAACAACCAATCATTCAACCGATATGGAGTAATGACAGAACATTGGTCGGGTGCGTTAACGGTGAAATTTATAACTATGAAATATTAAGGCATTTCTTGGAAACGAAGGGATATGTTTTTCAAACAGATTCCGATTCAGAAGTAATTATACACGGTGTCCACTGGATAGGAAAGGATTTTGTAAGATATCTAAATGGTGAATTCTGTTTTGTTGTATATAATACCGACTCTAATGAATGGATATGTGCTGTTGACACGTTTGGAACCAAACCACTTAGATATTATTTAGACAAAGGAGAATTTTTAATCTCGTCTACCGTTAAGGCATTATCGGTAATGAATATCGCCATTCAAATAGACAAGAAATCTTGTATGTTCTCGTTGGCAAGCCAATGTCTCCCAATGGGTAGAACTTTATTTATTGGTATAGATACAATACCACCTAGCCATACGCTCACAATTGATGCTAATATGAATAGTAAGCTCGAACACTATAAAATAGGCACACCGAGACCGATCGCAGAAGTAGATTACATAGAGTCTTTGCTTGAATCAGCTATTATTAGGCGAATTCCCAGACATCAGAACTTGTCTGTCGTACTTAGTAGTGGTATCGATTCGTCATCTATTGCTTATTACTTAAAAAAGAATAATGCTAAATTCCAATGCTTCAGTATTGATTTTCCTGGGTCAATATATTCCGAATCTAATGATATAAGAGAGTTTTGTAAATTTCATGATATATCAACAACATTTATTGATATAACAGATACGGATTTAATTATAAACTTTCCAACAGTTACATTAAATTCGGAGAATTTATCTATCAATCCACACGCTGTTGGAAAATACCTTGTAAATCAGGAAATGATTAAGCAAGGATATAAGGTATGTATGACAGGTGATGGCGCAGATGAGTTATTTTATGGATATCCTCATTTCTATACAAATGATAAATTTCAATTTTTAACTGATAGTGCAGCATTAGGCTCACGATTCCCGGAAATAATGACAAAATCTGGAAAAGAAATGCTCGATCTTGAATGTATTCTAAAGGATTCTTCCGGTACGGCACAGGAACTGTATTACAGATATTGGTTAAGTGAGTATGGATTAAAATTATTAGGTGATTCTCAGTCTGCGTCCCTGGGGCAGGAACATAGATATCCATTTTTGGATACTGTGTTACACAATCATATAGGATCGATAGAAGATTTCAAATTATTAAATCATCCATCGAAACATGTTCTACGTAACATTGTCAGAACATGGGATTCGAAGTTAGCTGATATGCCTAAGAAGCCGTTTACCTCTCCTGTTATTGATCAAAATTGGCTACCATTATTTCAAAAATATGTATTCGAAAATATTAAATTTTTTGAATTAGATATCTTTGATAAAAATTTACTAATTCCATACATAGAAAGATTGACAACCGACACATTACCAAATAGAATCGTGTTATCGCAGATCTTGAGTTTGGGAATATTAACACTGGAATTATGCAATGGATAACATTAGATTGTTGACACTCACAGATGAGAATAGAGATCTATTTGTTAAGACATTGGAGGTAGAACTGCTTAAATCTTTTGGTGTTGATAACGTAGCTGCCTTGCCCGAAAATTACAGCGATCGTGAACGATGGTCGCTTATACGAATGATTAGGGAAAAAAGAATAGATTCTTATCAGCTAATCTATGTAAATGATCAGTTTTGGGCGGGATCTGGTGGATTGGTAAGGCAATTTAATGGTTCCCTGGTCTATCAGGGCGGATTTCGTGCCTTTGCAGATGCTAAATCTATAAATGTTGGAATAGGATGTAAATCATATTCACACGAATATAATACAAAGTTTCAAATTGAAAGAGCTAAAGAGTTGGGATGCGTATCTTTGGTTTTATCATTCAATGACAGTAATAAAAGACTGTTCGAAGTAACCCAAAGATACCATCTAAAGAAGGTATTTGGGAAAAACGCATTTATAGCAACAGACACACCAGTATTATTTAATGGAGTAGAACAATGGTTATTAACGATGTCCCTAAAATAACAGACGAGCTTAGAGATAAGCTAGCAAGCATTTTTAATTCTCAATACAATGAGATTAAAGATAATGTGAGTTATCTGTTGTCCTTCCCTGAAGGAGAGTATGCTCACGAATTTGATTACCATAATATATTCCGACAAGGTGATAATAATCTTGTTCGAACTGTTGATGGCAAGCCGATGATGTCAGTGTTCAATTTCAATGTTAAAAATTCTATTAGAATTTTCCGATTGCTTGGAATTGAACAGCATAAGCCACTAATAAACGGCATTCGTGTATTTGCAAACGGAGTTATTCCAATGCATATAGACCTTAACAAAGGCGAATTAGGTCGAGAACTTCCTATACTTTCAGTAGTTCTTAGTGGGTCTGATGGAATGGTTTTTATGTCCAATAAGAAAGACGGATCCCGCCTTGTCGGTGTGCCAGGTAAGACAGAATTTATCATGTATCCCACAATGATAGAACATGGCGCATTAGCAGGGTCCGAAAATTACGATTTACTTCAAATTCAACTTTCAAGTATGCCGTGATGGACTTAAGATTTCTGAAAAGATTTACTGATGGTATTATACCGCCAGTTTGTCCAGAAATTCTTGAAGTAGATCCACTGCTAACCAATATATCCTGGTTACCATTACACATTCCTAAGATAGAACCCGATAATTGGGATCTATTTTGGGAATTATGGAATCGAGAAAAATCTCCAATGGGTAAGGAAGATAATCCTTATATTATATGGGATACAGTAGGTATTTGGTCATCTCCTGATACCGGGAATAGTGCAGTGCATGAAGATTTTCCATATAAAATGGAAGATTGGAGTTCTTATTTTCCGATTATGTTTGAGAGAATAAGAACTGCTATGCCATTCTTGCGTATAAATAACATACGTATTTCGTCAAATATTAAAAGGGTAAATCCCCATTTAGACCCGACTCCAACGATGTATCCGTGGCCTAATTCCCTTCGTGTCATGTTATGGGATAGTAATCCATCCCCTACATTCTATATGTTACCTTGGCCGGAATCTAGTTTTCTCCAGAATCCTATTCCTAAGATAGATGTAATCCCTAATCAAACATATATCTTAGGAGATATACCCCAACAAGAAAAGATCTATGTAGATTTACCTGCTGATACAAATACTTTTATATTCAGCAATGGTGAATTTCTGCATGGTGCAGATTTAGCATATCCTAAGATTATCTTAATAGTTCATGGAGTGCCCGATGTTGAAAAATGGAAATCTAAATTGTATGGTATGGTAAATATCAAATAGGTGGTATTATGGATTTTAGAAAATTATTACTTGCATTTCAAATTTATGCTCATGTGCTGTTCATTGTGGGATTATTTCTTGTCTCACCATATATTTCTATTCCTGCCATAATTATCTGTCAGATTATTTTTGTCGGAGCATGTGGTACGGCCTTCTTTCATAGAACCGTTGCACATAAGAATAAAATAAATCCTGTAACTGAAAAAATACTTGTTTTACTATCCTGGATAGGTGGTTCGGGATCTGCACTAGCATGGGCAGGAACTCACCGAGTTCATCACAGATTTTCAGACACTGAAAAAGATCCACATTGTCCCATACATCATGGTAAGTTGCGAGCATATTGGTTATCGAGTGGAGATGCTAATATAATTAAGTATGTTCCTGATCTTTTGAGAAAACCATTATATGTATTCCAACATAAACATTACTTCAAGGTGTTAGTTTCTCTACATATAATTGGATTTGTATTTTTACCATTTTCAATTTATTGGGCATGTCTTATTGTTCCGGCATTTTTAATGTGGTTTGCTGGCAGCACAGTTAATGTGTTCTGCCATAATGCAGCAGGACCTAAAAATTTATCTATTTTGGGTTATATGCATGCGGGAGAGGGATGGCACCGGAATCATCATCTATCACCGGCCAGTGTTATGTTCAATGAGACATGTGATTGGGGTGGCCACATACATAAATTGTTAAGGATGGGATTAAATGTCGAAAAATCTAAAGCATAAATTACCAATTTACAGTATCATAGAACATCTATGTTTAGATAATAACTTATTGGTAGAATTACAGAAAATTATTGTCGATCTCGAATCTGAATTTCTGTCAGTGGTTGAGGTTAATAAGAGCCTCTGTGGAATACATCACGAGCTAGCTAAATCTGTATATGATAATTTTTTCCAGATTAGTTTAACTGATTCTGAATTTAATAAGAATGATGTAGATTTAGATTCGTGCGAGGTAGTTCATAATGATCTGCATAAATCAAGCATGTCTGAAAATATACGTCGTAAGAAATTAATGTCGACACTTAGTGATTCACCTCTTAATGAGCGTACATATACTCATTCGACAAAAACATATTTGAAATATAAAGATATTTTTGATAAGGTAGTATCGAAGTTTAAGGGTAGACCGACTCGTATCCGATTAGTTAAATTACAGGCCGGCACTAGTATTGCACCTCATATCGATTATGATCCGTCCTATGCTGTTAGAATCATTATTCCTGTTATAGCGACGCCTGATTGTGTAAATATTTTCTGGGCAAAGAATCAGGTGCATTCTGTTGCCTTTGAACCAGGGAAAGCTTATTTTCTAAACACAGGATATAAGCATGCCGTCATGAATTTTAGTAAACATGACAGATATACATTCATGATATCAATTGACGGAACTGAGGATATTAATCATCTTATTGAGGAATAAGATGGGTAGTATCATAGAAATAGATTTCGAAACTATATTATCGATTTGGCAATATGAATTATGGCCCGAACGTGGGTCAACTATTGAAACTCATAGTGCCATGCTTTATCAGTCGGATGATTTACATACCGGCATGGCCAACTTTGATTATCCTGCCTATTACTATGGATATATTATTGATAATGAAATTATAGGCGTCAATAGTAACCATATGGGGATAGATAGGTTAATGAGAACACGCGGGCTTTGGGTTAATAAAAATTATCGTGGAAAGGGATTCGGACTTCAATTATTATTGAGGTCTATTGCCGATGCAAAAAAACTTGGTGTCGACGTATGGAGTTACCCGCGCAGAATTTCGTGGACTACCTATAAGGCCGCTGGGTTCGTATTGACCTCAGATTGGACCGAAAGTGAAACAAGCGATAGCAATGCTTATTGTTACTTAAAGATATGAATGTAAACGCTTTAATTTTTACAGAACTAATGTATGATTTGTTAGGTTTTAGCAGAACCATGGGTGCATATAAGGTTGCCCACGAGATTAGATCAGCAGGATATACTTGTCAGGTGGTAGATTTCTTCACTAAATTTAATGACGAGGAGATAGAAAAGATTATATCTGCTTTTGTAGGACCCGACACATTATTTGTTGGATTTTCATCGACGTTTTTTGAATATCTCGATGACCCAGGTGGTAGAACCTGGACACTTGATTATCCATATTCACATGGAAAAATGGATAAACTGTTTAAGAGTATAAAGAAAATTAATCCCAATGTAAAAATTGTGCTAGCTGGTACCAAGACACAAAATTTAAGTGGACAATGTGATGCATATGCAGTCGGATATTGTGATCAAGCAATAGTCGAATACATGAAATACCTTCAAGGTAAAAATCCATTCTTTCAGTTCGAAACATATAATAATACAATGGTATTCTATGGCGATAAGAATGCTGGAAAATTTAATTTTGCTGATAGCACTTTCGCATGGCATAAAACAGATTTTTTAGCACACGGCGAGACAGTTCCTATTGAAGTAGCAAGGGGTTGTATTTTTAGATGTTTATATTGTTCATATGCTCTAAATGGAAAAAAGAAATTAGATTATATCAAGGATCATAATATACTGAGGGATGAATTTCTCAAAAATTACTATGAATATGGGATTACTAGATATGTATATGCCGATGATACCCATAATGATTCGATAGAAAAGCTAGAGAGTATGCATAAGATTGTAACAAGTTTGCCATTTGAGATTGAATATGTGGCATATTTAAGACACGACTTAATTAACGCTCATAGGGAAACCGCATCTTTATTAAGGGAATCGGGGCTTAGATCGGCTGTCTTCGGAATAGAAACCCTTAATCACGAGGCAGGAAAATCGATAGGTAAAGGATTGCATCCCGAAAAGACAAAAGATCTCTTGTGCTGGTTAAAGAATGACATGTGGAAATCAGATGTTGCCATGAGTTCCGGATTTATAGTAGGTCTTCCGCATGATACACCAGAGACTGTACGGGAATGGTCAAAATGGGTGCTCGATAAATCATGTCCAATTGATAATTTTTTATTTTTTCCACTCTATATTAATAGAGTAACTGCTCCGGCAGGGGGATTATGGAAATCTGAATTTGCAATGTCGGCTGAGAAATACGGATATACCATCGGTAAAGATGGATATTGGAAAAATGCATATTTTACGAAACCTGAGGCTGAGAAATTAGCCAACGAAATTTCTAATATCGCAAGGAGTACCGATAGAATTAGATGTGGTGGATTTTCTTTAGTGTTGTCCGGTAATTTAGGATTTGAGCCAAAAAATTTAATAGGTACCAGCCGGGCAAGAATGAATGAAGCGGTATCGTTAAGGCGAGGTAGTTATATAAACGGATATAAAGAAAGGTTGCTAGGGTATATAGATCATGAAGCATCAATTTAATCCATTTATTATTGAATACGAGACTATAACATCACCTATCTTAGATTTTAAGTCAGAATGTATTTTGGCAGCTCAAATTATCTCGTCAAAAAACATGAACAAATTGCCGATAGCCGTGATGATGAGCGGCGGCATTGATAGTCAGTTAGCTGCTGAAGCATTTCTTAATGCAGGAATTCCGTTTGTATGTGTTATTTGCAAATTACAGACTGTGCTAGCCACAGAAACAATTATTTTCAATGAACACGATTATCAGTATGCAGAACGATGGTGCAGAACAAATAATGTAGATATCGTATATTGTTATCTTGATATTTTCAAACAGGCAGAATTGCTGACCAAATATGCATTATCGGGTATTGGATTCTCTCCTCAATATGCATCTCATATGTTTATAATGAAATGGTGTCAGGATAATGGATTCTTTTATGTTGCCGGGATGGGTGAAATAGATATTGTTCTTAAAGATGGCGTATATTATGCAACCGACGATCAAAGAGAATTTTCTTTAGATAATTTTTGCAAAATACACTGTATAGAGGGAGAATTTTTATTCTGGAAACAAGACGCCCGTCTTACAGCGGCAACATTACAGTTACCGACAGTGAAGAGGTTAATAAAGGCAGGAATGCCGAAACTATTAAAATACAAACATGACTATTTTTCTGATACATTTGAGTTTGAACCTAGACCAAAATATACGGGGTTTGAAAACATACAGGAATGGGATTCTATATTACGCAATTATATGAAAAGATTTATTAGTGGATATGATGATGTATATTATACACCGATATCGACCTTCGAACAAAGATGATAAATACCCTTATTAAGAGGGTCTATTATGATTGGATTATTATTAAAAAATTGGCAACTTGTTGTTATAGGATTACTTTTAGCTGCTCTTGCAGGATCGGGTATCTATGTAAAGATGCTCAAGAGTGATATTGTTGCACTAGAAGCCGAGAAAGCATCCCTTGTTGTTAAATTAGAAGTTTCAAATGCATCTATTGCTGCACTTCGGAAATCAATAGATGAACAGAATATTGCTGTTCAGAAATTTAAAGAAGCTGCTGATGAAAGAGAAAAAATAAACCGCAAGGAAATTGTAAAGGCAAAGGTAGAGTCCGCTAATCAAAAGAAGCGTGCCGATGACCTTATGGGACGGGTAATTCCACAGAATACAAATGCCTGCGATGCCGCAAATCAATTATTCAACGAGGAGATTAAAAATGCAAAATAAACTCCTTATTGCTGTTGTTGGATTATTTTTAGCAGGATGTGCTACTGATACGCCACCGGGTATTAACACAGTAATTCAGCGTGTCGAAGTTCCTATTGCAGTTCCTTGCAAAGCTGAAGTTCCGACTAAGCCGGATTTCAATTTTGATAAACTAACTCCTGAACAGAATGTGTTTGATAAGACAAAGGCTGCTCTTGCAGATAGGAAGTTACATCTTGGATATGAAACTGAACTTTTAGCTGCGTTAAATTCCTGTATAAAATAATTCAATTTAAAATCTAATCATGTTAGGCGATGCACTAATCGACCATTCTCGCCTCGGCAGATATTGGGTCGGGGATAAACCATTCTTCAATAAAGCAGAGGCATATATCTATGCCTCTAAAACTAATGAAAAAGTTTGGTGGGATTTTAATGATTCTATATTTTCTTCTATAGATTGGACTATTCCGATTGAAACATCGTTGTCAGAATTATATAGACAGAGAGCACAACAATTACGAGACAAATATGATTATGTATCTGTGTTTTTTAGTGGTGGTGTGGATAGCGGTAATGCAATGCATGCATTTTTAGATAATAATATTCTATTAGACGAAATTATTGTATATCGACCTAAGTTGTTAGATTCATCATATAGTATGGCAGACAGGAGCGAGATTAATCTATATGCTGAAACAGAATTTGCAGCCTTGCCGCATCTTCGAAAGTATGTGAAGGATCCAAGAACAAAAATTAGAATATTGGATACAGATTCTGCGGTAGATTCCTTTTTAAGAGATGAATCTTTAGTAAATCAATTTCATACACTGAATCAATTTAATCCTACAGAATTAACACGAACTGCACTATCTTTTACCGATCCCGAATGGCGTCAGCTATATGCGGCAGGGAAGAAAGTATGCCATATACAGGGAGCCGATAAGCCTATAATTAGGACTACACTTACAGAATATTATTTTCAATTTAAGGATTCTATACATTTTGTAATGGAACCCCATTATCATACAGATACATCGGAGATGATATCTAAACATCAATTTCACGAATTATTTTATTGGACACCAGATCTTCCACAATTGGTTATAAAACAGTGTCAAATTATGAAACATATTTGCGAAGTAAATCCTATATATAATAAACTGTTTCAACGATCAGATCGAGTCCGGTATGATAAACTTGATTTTATAAATTCATACATATACCCAGAACATGTAAATAATCTTCGCATAGCATTTTGTACAGATAAACCGGGCATGGGTATGTTGTCTGGACACAATACGTGGTTCTATGGACAATTGCCCAAATATACGCTTGGAGCATTTAATAGTATAGTAAGTAACATGCGTTCATCAATCGATGATAGATTCTTTAGGGGAACAGGCCCTACGTATTATTTAGATGATCCTGCAGAATCAACTCCTAAGATTTCTTTTAGAACAGTAAAAAGTAAAGAATATAAATTATGATAAAGAAAAACTTATTTAAGGCGCTTATATGTATAGGCGTTGCATTATCATCTTCGGGTAGTTATGCTGATGAAGTTAAACAGAAAGTAGTTGAGGTAGTTTGGCCATTTAATGCGGGATCTGCATCATCAAATCTAACAAGAACGGTTATAGAAGTTGCTAATGCACGCCAGAAAAAATACCTATTTTTGTTCATTAATAAACCCGGTGCCGGCGGCGCAATTGCTACCAATTATGTCAATACAAATAACGGCACTATTAAGGCATTGTCACACTCAACATCCTTTTGGACTAGGATTAAATTTTCAAGTGAGGGTGGTTATGATGTGAATGATTTTATGCCTATATCTTATCATTGTACAGATAATGCATTGTCTTTAGTAAGTACCAAATATAAGACATTAGATGAATTACTAGAAAAGAAGACTAATATATCTGTCGGAATTACACCGGGATCTACGACAACATTAATACCTGCAGCAATTATTAAGAGTAAACCGGGAATAGAACTTACAATTGTTCCGTATACTGGATCACCGGAGGCTACTATTAATGTATTAGGTGGGCACATAGATTCGGGTGTTGAATTTATTGGCCCTGCGCAGGCGCAACCTAAATTGAATATATTAGGTGTCACGGGAACTAAATCGATAGCAGGAATACCAACCTTCGCATCATTAGGTATAAAAGGATTAGAACATGTATCTAATTCTTATTTTATATTATTACCTAAATTCACAGATCCGTCTGTTATTTCAGATTTAACATCTATATTGCTAGAATCTTCAAAACATGAAAGTGTAAGAACAGCCTGCACTAATTTACCAGGAATACCTTTTGCCGGCGACATAGATGAAGTTACTAAATTATTTGATATTAGCACGATATTTTGGAAGAATCAGCACATTGTTAAACAACAATGAATTCTTGCATAAAATGAATAAATAAGTTATACTGGTGTATGGAAAATATAAAAGAAGAATTTGGAAGAAAGTTGCTTGAATGGTTTGAGCATGAAGTAAGGACCCATCACTACGATCCTGTTGAAGTGCCCCCGCCTGTTCCTTATACCATACCTGCACTTAAGGAAGAACTTCTTTGTAGATTAGATAAGTTTGATAGTTTAGGTTTTTGATTACTCGGACAATCGCTGCCATCGCGTATGGTAGAGGAAGTTCGGGGCTGCAAAGAACAGGGCTTGTCGCTCTGTGGAAGTACATCTGAGATTGGGCTACCATAAAGAAAGGGATGATATGGTCCAAGGCCTCCGCAAGGATGAGCCCTTCCCCGATATAGCACTGTACGTTATACCACAACGACTCCGCAGCAACACAAACAGAACTCGTTGACGCTGTTCGCCGAGGGTTCGGGTTGTGGCACCTATGATCCATTTTGAAAGGTGGGGAGGACGGCTAAATACCGTAGATGAATGATTGTCACCAGCAATGGCACAGAACCCCGGCTATAGAGTAATCAAATTTTTTTGGAGATGGCAATGAAAAGAATTATTGAAATTCGTGCCGCAGAAGGCGGAGAAGATAGCAAGCTATTTACGGTAGATCTTGCTCAAGCATACCAACGACATTTTGATAGAGTTGGCTGACTCAACCGTGTAATAAAGAATACTCCTGGAGAACTTTATATAGAAGTTGAAGGTAAGGATTTATTACACTTAGAAAAAGAAGCAGGTGGTCACCGAATACAGCGTGTACCGCCCACAGAGCGAAAAGGTCGAGTACATACAAGTACCGTAACTGTTGCAGTGATTGATCCTGCAGTGCAGGAAACAACTTACGGAAACAACGATTTTAAAATTGAATGGTATAGCGGCACAGGTGCTGGCGGGCAACATCGTAATAAACACCAAAATTCGTGCAGAATAACGCACTTGCCAACAGGGTTAGTAACAACGGCACAATGCCGTTCACGGCTAAATAGTCAAGAACAAGCAATGTCAGCAATAATGTTACAATTGAAAAATGGTGCTGTATTTGAGCAGAAAATTGCCACAGCGCAAGATCGCAAGCAACAGGTAGGATCCGGAATGCGCGGAGATAAAATTCGAACATACAGGTTTCAAGACGATGTTGTTAAAGATCACATTTCTGGAAAGAGTGCAACCGTTAGCAAGGTGCTAAGAGGCTATTTTGATTTGATGTGGTAAACAATGCCAAAACGAACGAAAATAGCAGGGCTTATATTTACTATAATATTGCATTCAATACTGCTATTTTCGTTCGTACCATCTAAGCCAAAATATCCTAAGATCGATCCTATACCTAATGCAACAATACCAGCGCCAGTTGAGGTTAGGTTACTGCCAATCATTGAGCCCACAGCAGATACTGAAACTAAAATAGCAGATGAAGGTAAGAAGATAAGCTATCC
>Ga0315289_10009978_pt1 | contig 13629 bp, 27 predicted proteins | sample YL17G11_40_MG_FD_203452 | JGI IMG/M metagenome (GOLD analysis project Ga0315289, IMG submission 203452) | Sediment microbial communities from Yellowstone Lake, YNP, Wyoming, USA - YL17G11_40 | ecosystem: Environmental > Aquatic > Freshwater > Lake > Sediment | place: USA: Wyoming | collected...
TTTCAAAATATGTATGGCGGGCAAGTAACAGCGCCATTAGATAGAACAGTAATCCTTAAATTTTATTAAGCTATGTTTACAAAACTAGATTTTTATTTCGGCATAGTTATACTTGGCTCTTTCCTTACTATTTTATGCGGAGCTTATTTCGGCTTCTTACAAGAATGGTTTTCTTATTGGTGGGTGTTATTAATACCTGGAGTAATTTATAAATTAAAACAAATTCGTAAAAATAAAAAATCATGAAATATCTATTTATTCCTTTATGGAAAGTAATCCAATTAATCTTATGGTGTCTTAAAATAGTTTTAATGTACACTGTCCTTTGCCTTTGTGCAACCCTAGTAACAATATGGACTTTTAAATTTCCGACTAGAGAACAGAATTCAGAATTCTGGGATGACTATGAATGGGGTTGGGTTATCACCAATACCGGCAAATTTAATATTCAAGATATTAAGTATTATAAATCTCCAAAGGATTTGTGGAATCGAAAAGCAACTATTATAAAAGACAAAGACTAATGGTAATCCCAGAAGAAATGACCTATGAAATGGTTATGCAAGTTCTCCCACGCAATAAGCGTAGAAGAATTTTAAGGTTAATGGCTGAGAATTTTCCTAAGCCTAAAACTATTGTTGATAGTCGTGAAATGGCAGTTCCTATTTCTCTTTCAGAAGAACAACAAGAAGTATATGATACTTTAGGAACTCATTTGTCTGATAATTTTATTTGGAATATTTGGCGTAAGGCACGTACAGAACGTTGGGTTAATAAAGACGAATATAAAAAGAAGCCTTTAAAAGAAGGAAGAGATAACAAAGGAGTCAAAGTAGGTTCTGGTGGTAGCAATAGGCAAACAATTCGTTTCCCTAAAAAGAATCGCAGCGCAGCTACATGGAAAAAGTTTTGGACTTTGTTTCCACAATGCAAAGGGTTTTATACTTACAATGAATATGAAAAAGATGCATTAAAGAAGCACGCAATTTGGATGGAAGAATTTCATAAGAAGTTGCAATGACAACTTGGACAACATATGATGGCCGTAAATTAGATTTTGAGCACCTATCGCAACAACATTTATCTAACATCTTTTGGTATTCTTTATTAGTTAGCCCAAATTTACATATAAGGGTTAAAGCTATCAATGCTTTAGACAGTAGAGATTTTAAAAAATCTCACAGGCACGAATGGAGTGATAGTTTATTAGATTATAGACCTGTTTCAGAAGCAGAGATAAAATATTTAAGAACTTATCAGACAGTTGTAAATGATGTTATTTGGCATCGAAATAAAACTATCGGTGTCATTGATACTCCATTAGATAAGGTGATACAAGAAATAAAAAAAGAAATTGGAATATGAAATCCAAAGAAATAAAGGTCGGCACAATAGTAGAGGTCTTTGCTAACAACGGACCTGAAATGCATAATGAACAAGTGGGACAATTCGGAACAGTAACAAAAATTGGAGTTGTTAACGGCTGTGTAAAATATGTTTTAGATAAGTACAAAGCAGATTCTAATGATAGAGAAATGCAATTCACTTCAGATGAAATACGTAAAGTAGATTTCTCTAAATTTTTCGAAACAAGACGCACAGAAATTTTAATAGAATCAGAAATAACTAAAGCTTCAGATCATGGCAAGTAAATCTTATTCAGTGCAATCACTTTATGATGTTATTAAAGATGATTTAAAAAACGACAAACTAATTAAAGAATGGATACAGGTCACGAAATCAGTAGGAGACTTAAATGATTTCTTTTGTCAAGCAGAAGGAGTAGCTGATGAATTAATACTAGATGGTAAGACATTGACTGCTAGTGGAAATGAAAGTTTATTAGCGGCAACAGTTTTAATATTTTTAAAAGAAGCGAATCTTATTAAAGCAGGAGATGCTGAAGGAGTTAAATTAGCAAAAGGTATTGCACATCTTTTATATAAAGACATCAAACCAATTTACGATAATCCATTCTCATTCTAAAGTTAGAATCCATACATTCCAACCAATCACCATAATAGTGTGAATTATTTCTGGGATAGCCATTCCAGGAAAGAACTTCAAAACAAGTAAAGGCAATACAACCATAGCGATAGAAAATATTGTATGTGTTTGCCATTCTTTATATTGTAAATGCTTTCTATTAAGATGGGCGAATAAGAAAATAGCTAAAGGATATGCGAATACATAAAGCCAAGCCGTAACGCTATGTATTGCATGACTCATATCAATAACTCCTGTTAGGAATAAGAATAATGATGTTAAGAAGAAGGTTATATATGAGAAGTTATTATACTTAAATAATAAACGTTTATGTTGTCTTATAAAATAATAAACATTAATAAAAATAGAAACTGATAATAGTGCCACACAGCTATTCCAAATCCATCCTAATTTTTTATCTACTCCCCAAAAAGAAAGTTGAATATCAGTGAGTTTAAATTGTGTAACATACCAACATAAAAAGAATACTCCAATAAAAAGGACGATGGAAGCCGTAGTTTGAAATCTACGAAAGAGTTGGATATTCATTATGTAGTTGGGATTATAATATTAAATATGTATTAAAGGACCCGAGATTGCCTGTTTAAGTGAAATTAAATTTCATTAGTTACAATTAAAGTTTTATTTTTATATTATTAATCTTAACTAACCTTTTAACCTATGAAAAAATTTTTATTTCTTTTGATTGTACCTATTATGTTTATTGGCTGTGAGTCAGGAACTAGTTCTTTAGGAAAAGTTCTCGAAGGAGAACACTTTGTTAATGTTCTACGCTTATCTAATGATAGTACATTGACTCCGCAAAACCGTTACTTTCTTTTAAAGGAAAACGGAACAAAATTAACATTCTCATGGACGTTACCAGATTCAACTACTATTGTTAGTACTATTCCAATGGATAAGGTTCGAATGAAATTTGATACTTATACTGAGGTACCAACAATTAAATTCAGATGGAGACCTAAAGGAGAAGCAGGTTCTAATTGGGATGAAATTTTTAAAGACTATGTCTCTTATATGGTTGTGTCTTGTAAAGAATCTGATTTTCCACTTTATATCCCTGCAAACTAATGTATATCGAACTTTTAAAACAAACACTCCAAGTGGCAGGTAAATGCTTTATGGGAGTTGTTGCAGATACTCCTAAAGGTCCAAACGACACTACAACTGTGGTATGGATAGAAATTCCGGAAAAAGAATACGAAGCTATTCTTGAACGTTGCACTAATGAAAAAGAATTCAGACGTTTGGATAACCTAACTCCGAAAGGGTTAGAGACAAAACTATTGGAGGTATACAAACGATGAAAGCATTCTTTTCTAAACTTGCTGATAAAATTTTCGCCAAGAAACCCAAACAAGTTCCTTTGACCTTTTTAGAGAAGGTTGAGAAAGTAATGACTAACAAAAAAACAAATAACTCAAACAACATGAATAATATAAACATCAACGGAAATAATTACTCCGTAAAAGGAAAAAACATCTCAGTTGTAAACGACAAAGTAATTGTAGATGGAGTTGTCGTAGCGCAAGGATTATCCGGAATCGTTAAGATTGAGTTCACAGGTGATTTGGCCTCTTTAGATTGCACGACTGCGGTAATAAAAGGTAATGTAAAAGGAGATGTAGATGGAACTACTATTACAGTAAACGGTGGTGTAGAAGGTAATGTGGATGGAACTACAATCACTTGTGGTGATGTAGGAGGAGATGTAGATGGGAATACTGTTACAGCCCTTACTATCAAAGGGAATGTTGACGCGAATACGGTCTCTGGTGGTATTAAAATGTAACTAATAATTCTTTATTTGTGATGAAGTCTAATATTAATTTATTAGACTTCTTTTTTTATTGAGGTAATTGAATGTATATTTATAGTTATGATAATAATAAGAAGGAATATAAGAGGAGTTAAGATACGCAATTACATTTACGAAGATAATCCTCATCCGCAATCTTTGGCCGCTTTATTATTGTTAAAAAGAGATTATTTTAGATTAGATGAACATACAGTAAGTCAGCCATGGTTTGAACAACTAACATTTAATACAAAATTTTTAGAAGAACAATTAGAAGCCAAAGGAGATTTAATTTGTGCATATTGCGGTAAGAAGGGTTTAAAGATAGAAAACCCAGAGAAAGAGTTTCTTGCCACCGCAGATCACGTTAAACCTAAAGCCTTAGGGGGAGATGCATTTAATAATGATAACCTTGCAGTAGCTTGTTATGCTTGTAATTCATCTAAAGCAGCAAAAATGGGTTATAGGATTTCAGAAGACAAATGTGTCTTCGAACAATTTCCAGGGCAATTAAACGACAAAGGAGAACTTAATGGATAACGAACCAGATATTAAAAAGTTTAAACTGATTGTAAAAAAATTGGTTAAGAAACATAATATTAAAATCACAGGTAGAAGAAGAACTGCTCGTGGTGAAGCTAGAGTGCCGGAAAGAACTATTATTATTCCTTACATTCACAATGTCCACAACTTTTTAATTTGTATTCACGAAGTTGGACATATTGTAAATAAATGGTCTTACGATAAGATGTCAATTCATCGTAGCGAATTCTTAACTGAAAAATGGACAATTCAACAAGCACGTAAATATAAACTACATACTAAACATCCTAGACAATATGAATTATATGTTAGGAACGCAAAGCGTTATGTTGTTAATTGTTGTAGAGAAAATAAAAAACCAATCCCATATTATGTAATGAAATGGGTAAAAGCAAAACCAAGTATTCATGAAGAGCTTTAAACAAAATAAACAAGCATTCACGCAACCAAAGAACGCGAATGGGCAATGGGGTAAAGATCCTTTTGAAAGATCTGCAAGAGAAGAAAGAAGAAGGAATCAAGCAAAACTTAAATCATCTGGAACCAAAGAACAACGCTTAGGGGAAGAATTGCTTGAGCTAGTTAATCAAGCTTGGGAAGAGGAGAGATATATTCCGGAACTAAAAAAGGTGAAATTCACTGAAGAGTTTTCAGAATGGGCTTTATCACATAGGTCAGAAGAATATGAGAAAATTAAAGGAAAAGAAGTGGAGTTTGAAGGCTTTGAAGTTGTAACTACTTCTATATGGTCTTCTTCATACTTGGAAGGCAGAAAAATTTATATAAGTTATGATAACACAGTTCTAACATTACCTAAAGTAATGTTTAAACCACTCATTACTAATGAAGATTTAGTTTTATATATTATGAAAAGGGAAATAGGACTATAAAGCTTTAGTCAAGGTAGCCACAGTCCAAGTAATAACTAATAACTCAACAGTAGGAGAAAGCTCTGTAAAAGATATTGTAGCGCGATAACCTTTAGTTTTTAAATCTGCTAAAATAGTATTTTGAATTCTAGTGGTTTGTAAAGGACCATCAGTGGTAACCAATTCAGCGTTAATATCATACTCAACACGATATTCAGTCTCGATAGCCATTGCACTATCAATTTCGGCAGATACAGCAGTTGTAATAGTATCAACGAATGGTTGATCTTTAGTTTTCGCTTCTTGCGTTAGTTTTAACAATGTTTTGATATCTGTCATTATGTTACTATTATTAACATTAAATACTAATAAAAGAAGCTTTAGTAAAGAAATTATTTATAAATTTAGACTTAAATAATAAAACGATGAAATTAGAAAGAGTTAAAAATGGGCAAATATCTGGAGTCTGTGATGGCTTAGGTAATTACTTTAATATTTCTGGAGCTTGGTTTAGACTAGCGTTTTTAATATCAGGATACTTATCTAGCTCATTAATACCGTTAGTTGTTTATTTAATATTAATGTGGGCAATCCCAGAAGAAAAATAAGATGAGGTTTTTAATCTACGCAAAAGGTACAAAAATAAAACTTACCCAACCTTGGGAAGTACATACTCACCCAGGACAGTATGATGTGTCTGCATCAAGAACTTTTGTATTAGCAAAAGGAACTGTTTTATCAATTCATGATATTGATATAAGAGGAAATGCTAGGTATCCAAAGAGCATGGGTTTTTATATTTGTAAAGGTGGATGCCCAATGAATCCCGAACTTGAGCAAAGTGGGTTTATTGTTAGTTTAACAGAAGCAGCAAACGCTGAGTTTGAATTGAATGGAAAAGTAGATGCTAAGTTAAATGATTTAGATTTAGCGTTAGTACAAATGAATGAAGAAATTAAACAAAATAAATAAAAATGATATTCGTGTTTATCACATTAGCAGCAATTGCAATCCTTTGGTGGTTGCAAACTAAAAAGAAATAACAATGCATATTGGATATTTACTATCCAATGCACGATTCTCTTTTAGAAGCCATCATACAAATGAGATTTGAAATAGGTTTAGAGCCTTTTCAAATTGGGGATAAAGTTTTATGTAATCTTTACCTTACGGATGACTTACAATTCGAAAGCACAATACACGAAATAAGCTCCCTCCACAAAAAGAAAATCTATTTAATTGATTGTCCAATATCAATAGGATTTTCCCTTCAAGAATTAAATGTTAAAGCCAAATCAATTAAAGCATTAAGTAACCAACTTTACTATCGTTGGGTTGAAATAAACACGTTAAAACTATTGATTTAGTTAAGGTTGGTTGGTTAATGTAAAGGCCTTATCTTTATATTATAAATTAAAACCCTCAAAAACATGGCTAAAGTAGCAAAATTAATTATGGTCACAGCTGAGAACAATAACAAGTTCTACAACATGACTGAAAATACAAATGGCACGTTTGATGTTGAATACGGCCGCGTAGAAAAAACAAGCGTTAAAGAAAACTACGATATGTCTCGTTGGGATTCTAAGCTTAAAGAAAAGTTGAAAAAAGGTTACAAAGATGTTACGCATCTTTATTCTGAAATCGTTCCTACTGCAACGACAAAAGGTGGAGTTACCACTTTCACAGCAATTACAAATTCTCAAGTAAAACAGTTAATAGATGCTTTGCAAGCTTATGCGAAAAAATCGATTCAACAAAACTATACCGTTAGTTCAGATAAAGTAACCGAAGCACAAGTAACCGAAGCACAAGCATCATTAACTGATTTGGCAAAAACTTTAGCTATCGGAGTTAAAGCAAAAGCAATCAACGATAAGTTGTTACATTTGTATCATATCATTCCGCGACAAATGAAAGATGTAAAATCTCATTTGTTTGATGACATCAAAAATAAAAGTGATTTTGAGTTAGCTAAAAAGCGTTTAGATGCTGAGCAAGATACTCTCGATGTTATGGCTGGACAGGTTGCAATGAATAAAGCAGCAAAGAAAGGCGAAGACCCAAAAGCAGTTGCTAAAACATTAACAATGTTAGAAGCATTAGGATTGGAAGTTGAGGAAGCAGATGCAAAAGCAATCGCAATGATTAAAGCGATGATGGGTCCAAATGTTAAACAATTTGGAAAAGCATTTAAAGTTGTTAATAAGAAAACACAGCTTGCTTTCGAAACAAATTTAGCTAAAGCGGCTAACAAACAATGTACAATGTTTTGGCATGGTTCTCGTAATGAGAATTGGTTTAACATTATTTCAACTGGTTTGTTAATTCGTCCTTCGGGAGCAGTTTATTCTGGTTCAGCATTTGGAGATGGAATTTATTTCGCTGACAAATTTCAAAAGTCATATGGTTACACTTCTGGTTCAGGTTCATATTGGGCAAGAGGAACTTCTAACAAAGCATACTTAGCTGTATACAATGTTAATGTTGGAAAACAACATATTGTACAACATTCAGATTCTTCATTGAGTTATAAAAAAGTACAAGCTCAAGGTTGTGATTCAACTTATGCTAAACCAGGTGGAGGTTCTTATATTCAAAATGCTGAGTATATTATTTACCAAGCTTCACAATGTACTATTGCTTACTTATTAGAAGTAGAAGGATAAAATGACAAACAACACAACAATCAAAAGGGTCGGCAAGCTAGTGTTAGCCGACCCTGAGTTTGGCGACTTTAAGCTAAGTGTATTTCCTTTCGAACACACAGGAGAATGGATTAAACTCCCAGAAGGTTTCAAAGCTTGGGAAGCCTCGTTAAATCAAATATTAAGTACCATTCCACTATGTAAAGGAGCGAACCAACATTATGTTACAATCGACTCTAAGTTTTTTACGAAACCTGATTTTTTAAGAAGAGAAGGTATTCATGCTGATGGTAACTTTTGTGTTGACCCTAATTTCAAAGCAGAGACTTGGGGTGGTGCATCACCAACCTGGGGCGGAGCCGAACCTAAACCACAACCAACATGGGGAGGAGCATCGCCTAATCCTACTTGGGGAGGAGCAAGATTTCTTAAACTTGAACCTAAGCCTGATAATAGTCACGTTAAAATGGATTGGGTTCTTCCTTATAAACTTATGATTCCTGTTGGAGATTATATCTCAGATAAGAAAGGCGGAATCTTTGCAGTATCAACTGAAATAGGTTGTCAAGGCTGGGATGGAGAATTTTTTGGTAATGTAGGAGCAGAAGGAGATTTCTCAACAATGGAATCTCAGCTTACAGAAGAAAGAAAAGTAATCTTTGAAAAGGATACTTTATATTTCATGACTAGCAATACTCCGCATGAAACATTGGTAGTTGATAAAGGTAAAAGAAGAACCTTTATGAGAATCACTTTGAATCACGAATATCCAAATGAATTATTACCTTGCATGAAACATAAACTAGCACACGCTTAATAACCTAATCTAAAACCAAATGAAAAAAGCAAACAAAATTTTACTTTTAATTTTCAGTATAACAATAGTTATATTGACATCGTGTGGCTCAGAAGCTTCGCGCCAACAATCAACTTTAGAACAAGCTGACTTTCCTTGTATCGTTACAAAAGTAGAAGCAAAGGATACTGCTAAAAATCAAACTGCAGGTTGTTATAGTATTACTGTCAAAAGAGTAAACGGAATGACTTGGGATTTTACTTCTAATGTTATTTATAATATTGGAGATACTTTAACAATCGGAATTGATACTTCGCATGCGTTTGAAAAAGTAATGCGCATGACTGAAGAATCCATTGAAGCTTTTAAGGCGTCAAAAGATTCTGTAAAAGTAGCAACCGATTCTCTTGCAAAACAAGATTCAATTGAACAAAACTAAAACTAAATAATCATGTTCTGGATACTCACAATTTTATTTTATCTTTATGGAATTTTCTTCTTATCCGCTGAGTTAAGAAATTTTCTAAATCCGAAAATTAGTTTAGCTAAAAAAATAGCTATGCGTGTTCTGCAAAAACAATTGAAAGAATATGGCACTCAAGAAGAACAATCAACTAGAGCTAAAATGTTTATAAAACTTTTAGTATTCGATATCAAATATACTATTTGGTTATTGATAGGTTTATTTACAGCACAATGGACTTTGTTCGTTTCTATACTTTTACTAAGTTGGGTTACTGCTAAGATAATAAAATCAGCTTTCCCTGATGTAGTTAAAATGGAGAGTATAATTAGAATCGACGCACTTATCTCTTTCTTAATCATATTAACGATTCTAATCAAGCATTTCTTTTAAACTCTTTTTTAAAGCCTTTAAAAACCCACGATTTTAGTGGGTTTTTTTATGTGAAATAATTTATAGAAAAGGGTGGTTAGTTACCTAATCTGCCGTATCTTTATCTTATAGAAATTAAAACATATGGCACAGTCAAAAACAAAAATTACGAAAGAGGACATTTACAAAATGAATCGCACAGTTAATCGCCAAGCGATTATTGACGCAGGTCATTATAGTGCAAATCCTCCTAAAGTTGAGAAAAGCAAAAAAGAATATAATCGTAAACCAAAACACCGTAAAAGGGTGGATGGTAACGATTAACACCGTATCTTTATCTTAGAAATTAATACTAACCACAAAACTGAAAAAATCATGGTACAAAGATTCGACAACCAAAATTTAAAAGAAATTCGCATAGCAATTAATAATGCGATGAAAGCTATTAATGACCAATACGGTCTTAATGTAAGCATCGGGACAATTCGTTTTACTGAATCCAAATTCACAACAAAAATGACTGCAACAACTGCTGCCATTAGAACTGCGCCAATCATTCATACGTCTGTAACGCCAGGAGTTAAAATTGATTTGGGAACAACTTTTATGTTTCGCGGAACCAGGTTTACTATTACAAAAATTTACAGCAACAGACCTAAGTATAAGTACATTGCAGTGAATGCACGTGGGACTACATATAAGTGGGCAGAAGAACAAGTTCGTGCGGGAATGTAATAAAAAGGTCACAAGTTTACCAATTAAGTATTATCTTTATCTAAATTAATCTAAAAATCAAAACCATGCCTAAAGCAAAAGCAAAAAAAGCGGTTAAAAAAATCGCAAAGAAAGCACCAGTAAAAAAAGTTGCTAAAGTTGTAGCTCCAATTGTTGAAGTTCCTAAAGCAAAACGTTCTGAAATCACAAGCAAAGAATTAGTTGCAGATTTCTTAACAGGAAAATCATTCGCGAACTCACGTGTTGCATTTCGCCAATTCAAAAAAGAAAATTCAACCGTATCAATTAAACAAGCTTACTTTTATACCTTGTTTGCAACGTTTGGAACTCGCACAAAAAAGAAAACCGGAATTTTAGCTTTAATCGCAACAGGTTCTCATAAAAATTGTATGGCTGCATATAAAGAATATAAAGAAGGTGTTGTTGTAGGAGAAAAAGCAGTTGCCTTTACATATTTCTTGAACTTGTGGAAAAAGCATTTCAACTTATCAGGCCCTATCCGTCAAAAAGCGGCTAAGAAAGTAAAAGTTGCTAAAAAGGTAACAGTTGAATTGTCAACAATGACAGCTAAACAAATTATTGCAAAAGCAACTGAGTTGTTAAAAGAAAAAGCAAACGTATTACCTACAAACTTGAAAAACAAAGCAGAAGTTGTTAAACAAGCAACTGAACTTTTCAAAGCAGAAGGTTATTTAGTAGCTTAAAATTAAAAATCGACAATTAAAATAATAAGTTAAATTTAAAAACAAAAATCATGTCACTAAAATCAATCGACAAAGTAACAGTACTTGTAGCAGCAGCTACGTTGATGTTAAAAAACTCAACAACAACAACTTTAGAAGTTAAAAATGAACTTCGTAAAAGTGGTTATAATGCGCGTCAAAGTGAAATCTCTGATCTTATGGCTCAATTAGGAGTAGAAGAAAAATGGGATGTAAACAACTCTGGTTCTTTCAAAGTATATGCTCCAGGTTCAACAGCAGGAATTGCATCAGTTGCTTCTCCTTCAGGAACTAGCGCATCGACAGGAACAATCCTTTCAACGAAAGTATCAGGATGTTGGGAAATGAATTCAACTACAAGTTCAACGGTAGTTTTCGTTAACGGTTCTTTGAGTCGTGAAAAAGCTCGTACAGCTTACATGAACCAAGTTACCGGTACTGCTTGGGCAGATACACGCGGAAGAAGAGTAAAATAATAATACAGGAGGAACGTACTAACCTACGTTCCTTCTTTTTTTCTAAATTAAAATAACTAATTTTACAGTCTCGAAAGCCGAAAAGAGAGTAGAGTAGGCACAATAAAAAATAATAATAAAATGTGGGGAATCGTCGAATTTGTAGTCTTTGGTTTAATAGGGCTACTTTCATTAACTGAATTTTTCATACCACTTCTTTTAAACAAACCTTTCTTTGGTTCGTTTCGTAAACACAAACCAGTTGTTAAATACGAAGAAGAAAAACCTGTTGTTGACGCAACTGACTTAAAAGGTAAAATGGCTTCTGCAAAAGAAAAAGTAGCTGAAGTTAAAAAAGTGCAAGATGAAATAGCTGATTTTCATAAGAGCGCTGAACAATTAAAGAATGAATCAGATGACTTATTGAAGTAACCTTCTTTAACAAGTTAAATAGTTTTAAGGTAAAAGCGTAAACAATTAAAGAGTAATTTTATCACAGTTAAAAAAAACAATTAATTTAATCTAAAAAAACATGACAAATTTAAAAAAATTATTGCTTCTTGGAATAGGAGTATTAGTTATCGCGTTTCTTTTCCTTTCTGGGAAAATTATTGAAAACGTTGATAATGGTGAAATCGTAGTTATTCAAAGTGTAGGTGGAACAGTGTATATTTATGATACTCCTGGACCTGTTAACCAAGCGTTTGGTACAGCAACACACTACAAAAAGTCAAACCAATTTTGGTTTAGTAAAGACAAAACAGAAGGTTCAGATGACGACCAATCAATTAAAGTTCGTTTTAACGATGGTGGACATGCTATGATTTCTGGTTCAGTTCGTTGGAATATGCCGGTTGACCATGCAGCTATTTTAAAATTGCATACTGACTTCCAATCTCAACAAGCTATTGAACAACAATTGATTAAACAAACTCTTACTAAGGCTGTATATATGACAGGTCCTATTATGAGCTCGCAAGAATCTTACGCATCAAAACGTAACGACTTGTTATCTTATATTGAAGATCAAGCTGCTGAGGGTGTTTATAAAACTTGGTCACATGAAGTTAAAACAAAAGATGATTTATCTGGTGTTGAAAAAACTGTAACCGTAGTAACTGTAGTTGAGAAAGACGGTAAGTTAACTCGCCAAGAAATTTCTCCATTGAAAAAGTATTCAGTACAGATTAATGGTTTAGCTCTTAACTCAATTGATTACGATAAAACAGTTGAAGCTCAAATCAACGCTCAGCAACAAGCTACAATGCAAGTACAAACTGCAATGGCAAATAGTAAGAAAGCTGAACAAGATGCTATCACAACTGAGTTACAAGGTAAAGCTTCTGCTGCTAAAGCAAAATGGGAACAAGAAGTTATCAAAGCTAAAAACGTAACAGCTGCTGAATCAGAATTAGCTGTACAGGACTTAGCAACTAAACAAGCTGCGCTTTATAAGCAACAACAAATTCTTGAAGGAGAAGGAGATGCTCAAAAGCAACGTTTAATGATGGCTGCTAACGGTAACTTGGACCAAAAACTTGAAGCATACAAAACAGTGCAAAAATATTGGGCTGATGCATTCGGTAAATATCAAGGAGCTATTGTTCCATCTATCCAAACAGGTGGTGGTAATACTGGTAACGGTGCTTTAAACTTTGCAGAACTAATGTCAATGAAAGCTGCTAAAGACTTATCACTTGATATGAAAAACAAATAATAACAAAGATCTATTTTTAATATTATAAAAGGCTCCTATGTTGGATAGGAGCCTTTTATTTTAAACGAAACACTATGAGAACATTAAAAATAAATCCACTTGTGGTCCTAATTGTAGGAGTAGTTGTTTATCATACATTTCAACCAATCTTTTCAGAATGGCAAAAGCATAATACAAGAATTGAATATGAAGGATATCCTTTAAAAAAGGAAAGTAATTTTTATACTACTCAACTACTATCTCCTTATATTGATGAATTCGAAGCTGATGCAAAAGCACATGGTTACGATTGTTCTAAAATAAAAAAGCTAGATAGTATTTTCTGGGATGCATCAGATGATTGGCAAGGTTGCACTGTGTTATATGTTGATCGCGATACATTAAGAGGTTATATTCATTTGAATTACTTATTGTTAGAACAAGGAGACTCAATAGGAATTAGATTTTGTCTTTACCATGAATTAGGTCACTGGTTAGGATTAGAACATGGCAAAGGAATTATGA
>Ga0315289_10009983_pt1 | contig 13625 bp, 7 predicted proteins | sample YL17G11_40_MG_FD_203452 | JGI IMG/M metagenome (GOLD analysis project Ga0315289, IMG submission 203452) | Sediment microbial communities from Yellowstone Lake, YNP, Wyoming, USA - YL17G11_40 | ecosystem: Environmental > Aquatic > Freshwater > Lake > Sediment | place: USA: Wyoming | collected...
GCAGGTGGCGGCGTAGGGGCGTGCGTCCAACCGAGGGGGAGTTGGGGGCCGGCTCTCCGATGCCTCTGGCCCAGAACAAGATAATAGCCCAGACAACTGTGATGTGACACAGCCTGGCAGCTTGCCGCTGCCACCCGGCTCCGGCTAGCGCATGTCCACAGGAGCAGTGGGTGCGTGTACGGAATGACGCGCCCATTTATTCCGCGGCAGGCATCTTCACGGGACCGTGTCTATGGCCGGTCGGGAGGTCGCGGATTGCCGGCTTGCGGGCGCCGGCGGATGCGTGCTTCTCGCGCAAAAGGTCCCGCTTCTGGTAGCACTGCTCGCGGAAGACGGCGATCTCGGCGGCGAGGTTCGCGTTGGGCGAGTCGCCGAAGAAGGCGTGGATGATCGGGAAGACCAGGTCGGGTTTCTTTTTGCGGAACTCCTTGACCATGGCCTCGATCTTGGCGGTGGCGACGCCCTCCTGCATGCAGGTGAACGGGCCGACGTGGAAGATGCCGGAGATGCAGGCATCGCCGTGCGGCTGGATCATCTCGTGCATCAGGTAGTATGCGATTCCCGTGCTCAGGGGCGATTCGCCTTCGATATTGGCGTGGGTCTCGTGCGCGCGTTCGAGCGTCTCGATGATCTCCATCGGGTGCGGCAGCGTGTGCCGGCCTGCGAGGACCTCGTGGAACGGCGCCGCGAGTTTCTCGGCCACCCGCGCCATGTACGTGCCCTTGATCTTCGTGCGGACCGCTTTGCCGGTCGAATGCAGCAGCCGGGACCAGTCGTGGTCCTTCCAGCCGAGGCTCGCATCGCGCTTGGCGTTGCGCAGGTTCATCCGGTTGACGTAGAGCAGCCAGTCGGTGATCGGGTCCCGCACCACCTCCAGGCCGGCCTCCTCCAGCCGGCGGATGGCGAAATCGGTGTACGGATCGTGCTGGCGCATGTAAATCTCGCCGATGTACAGGACCAGCGGGAAGCGCTCGTGACGGCGGCGCGGCGCGGCCTGGAACGCCGCGACCGTCTCGCGGCCCCAGCGCACGAGCTTCTCCGTCTTGCCCCCGGCGGCGAGGAGCCGGCCCAGGGCGTCGAGCTGAGTCCGCTTGAGGGCGTCCAGGGCGTCCCTGTCCTCGGCATACGGGCGGAAGCGCCGCAGCACGTCCTCCAGCAGGTCGGACGCATGAATGCCCTTGAACAGGAGCTGCTGCATCCTGATCTTATCCGCCGCACCCAGGCCGCTGGGCAGAGGAATGTCGATATAATCCGACTCCGCCGACGGGCCCACGACGGGGACCTTTTCGAGGCCCTCGAGCTTCATGAAGTGCCGCAGGACCTCGGTATATTTGCCGAACCGGCACGGGCCGCTTGAGGTCGGGAGCATGACCAGGTAGTGGTCCTCCACGTACTGGCGGCCGTACTTCTCGATCTCCTCCTGCAGGAATCCGATGGCGTCGCCGACGACGCCTTTGAGCGGGTAGCAGACCTCCGTGTACACGTGCTTGCGCGCCACCTCGTAGCCGCGGGGCGTATTCGTCGGCAGAACCCGGCCGTTGACACCGAAGTAGCCCAGGCCCGCGGCGCCGACGTAGCTGGCGTCGCCCATGTACGGAATCAGCCACGTCCGTTTGTCGTGCGAGTCGACGGAAGGCACTTTGAGCTTCTCGATGTCCGGGGGGACCGGCCGGCTCTGGCTGACGACGCGCTCGTGGGCCTCCGTCCGCGTGACGAACGGCGCATTGTTGGTCTGCGCGTCGGTCAGCAGCACGAGCAGCGGCTTGTTCGCCAACTGCTGAATCTGCTCTTCCTGGTAGATCTTCAGGCTGTCCGGGCCGCAGGCGAAATTAACCATGCGGATCGCAAAGAGACTCGGATGACCGGCCACAAACAGGTTGGCCTGCAAAATCCGAACGCTCTGGGTCCAAAATTCGTTCTCCACGAAGCCGCCGAGCGGGATATCCTGGAACCGGTGCTCGAGGAACTGCTCCGGAATATAGTCGAGCCCGCGGACCTGGGAGAACATGGCGCCGGAGCTCGAGCTGGCCTCCGGGTCGAGGATGACGTAATCCCGGCCGATCCCGACGTACGCCCGGCCGCCCTCGCGCTCGATGCGTTCGAGGAATTTGTCGCCTTCCGCGTAGAGCTCGGCCTGGAACTGTCTCTCGGCCTCGTCGGCGCAGGCGATGGCCTCGCGCATCTGCTTTTCCGCGTAGTCAAAGCCGAGCCTGCCGAACTCCTTGCGCAGCTCGCGCACCAACAGAGGCAGGTCGCCGAAGTGGAGAATGGGATTGACCTGGCGGTTCTTATCGAGCGAGAGGACGTCGTTGAGAATATAGCCCTCCGACTCGGTATAGATGCAGTATTTCAGGTCCGGCGGGTCCGGCTTCCTCTGCTCGATGAAGCTCGGATTGAACAGGTACTGGATGCCCGGATGGTTGTTGAGGAGCGCCGCGTGACCGGTCGCCAGCTTGCGGGCGATGCAGAACTCCGTGCGCGAGTTGTCCACGCCGATCTTGGCGATGTCCTTGTCGCTGCGGGGCGAGACCACCGGGTGGAAACCGAGCCGGCGGAACAGGGCGGCGCTCCAGATGCCTTTGCTGCCGAGCGTGGCCGTGCTGCGCTTGATGCCGATGGTCGGCCCTTGTGCTTTCGCGGCATCCAGCTCGCTCAGCAGGCAACCCTGCCGCTGGAAGTGCCTTTCGTAGATCTTGTGGTAGCGGTCCACGTAATTGGTTTTGGGTCGCTTGACGGCCTCGGAGTTTCCGCGCGGGCAGAAGCCGCCCGTAACGATCTCGTCGTCCTCGATGTGGAAGACTTCAAGCTGGCAGTCGCGGACGCCGCAGGACTTCGCGCCGAACAGCTCCCGGCACAGGACCTTGCGCTTCCTGAACGCCATATCGACAATCTGCCAGCCGCGGAAGGCCGTGGCGTACGACTTCCCCTCGCGCTCGAAGCCCCTGATGCCCTCGATGATGTCCAGCGCCTGACCCCAGGCACCGAACATTTCCCGATGGGGATACGCTTCGATCTCCTTTTCCGTCACCTGCGCCAGAGCGGCCAGGAACGCTTTTCCCAGGGCCGGTCCGCCCTGGGCGGAGCATTTATCGCCCGAGTGTTGGGAGCCGCCGACGAATTTATAGTAGTAGCTGGCCGCCGTGCCCCGGACGATGGCCGCGGCAATTTCATCCCGGCTGAACCCCTCGGCAATCAGGCGGTTCTCATCCATCTCCATGAAGACGCCGCAGGTCGAGTCGATCATCGGCACGCGCTCCGCACGCAGGGCCGCCTCCTGCAGCGTGCTCTCGACGTCGAGGTTGATCACGTCCGCCATGTTCTCCAGTGTCTGGCCGGAGCCGGCCTGGCAGCTATAGTTCATCTTCGCTTCCTTGACCGTGCCGTCCCGGCCGAAGCTCGTGAACTTCATGTCCTGTCCGCCCACCTCGAAAATCGTATCGACGTCCGGATTGTTACGCTTGACGCCGAGGGCGTGACAGGTGATCTCGTCCGTAATGCGGTCGCAGAGCGCGATGCCCTGCTTGGCGCATTGCTCCGCCTTGCTCTTACTGAGCAGGATTTTCTCGTAGAGCTTCCGGGCCGAGCCGGTGGCGCCCACGCCCTTGATGATGACGTTGTCCTTGTGCCGCGCCAGGTAGCGCAGGACGCGTTTGAGCGACTCTTCCGGATTGCCATGGGTCTTGATGTAGAGCTTGTCCAGGAGCCGGCCGGTCTTGAGCTCGACGATGGCTCCCTTGGTCGTCGTGCTGCCGCCGTCGATGCCGAGGACGACCTCGGTGCCGGGTGCGATCCGGCCCTCCAGAGCCTGACTGCGCTCGTGGACCCGCTCCAGGTTTTGGGCGAGGGGCGGCGCGAATTTTCGCTTTTCGCGGCTGTACTGGGCGACGCGGCGGAGCTGGGCCAGGTCCAGAACGAAGGTGTTATTCTCCTCCATTGCCTTCAGGGCCGCACCGATGGCAACGATATTGTGATGATGCTCCGGCCGCACGATCTCGATACCGAGCAACTCCGAGAGGTTCCGCCGGGCCAAGTCGTTGCAGAAGGCACCGCCGGTCGAGATCGCCTCGCCCGTCTTCGAGGCCGACCCGAACTCTCGGGCGCCGAGCACGTCGATCACGTAATTGCGCGCGACGGTTCGGAAGAGGCCCGCGAGGTTGTCCACCCGCGTCGCCCCCTCGTTTTGCTTGTGAATGAGGTCCGACTGCACCACGACGCCGCACCGCGCGAGGAACTCGCTGGGCTCTTTCGATCTCGACGCCTCCTCCTCCGCGCGCCGCAGCATCTCCTCGAGCCGCCCCTGGAGGCGGGCGCGGTTGCGTGCCACCATCTTCTCTCTCGCGGATTCGTCGGGCGCCGTCGCGGGGTCTTCGAGCTGGGGAGCGGGCACCTCTCCCTCGAACAGCCGGCGGCACTGCTTCTCGACGAGCATGCCGGAGCCGCCCCCGCATTTGGTGCCGGTCCGCCACTCGAAGATGATTTTGCGGTCGCCGGCGTTGCCAAGGCTGAAGAAATAGGAGTCCTTGGCCCCGATGTGAAAGATGAGCCGGGCTCTTGGTGCGACGATCTCGGCGCCCTTGGGAATGGCGACACTGTCGTAGACGTACAGGGCGCCCTGCATAACGCGCGGAAATGATTCGGCGGCACTGCCGGTCAGGGCCGTGCTCGCGAGGGCCGCGACCTCAAAGCGGCTCGTAAGATCCCACCATGCCTCTCTGATCGCCCCGAGCGGGTTGGCAAAATGCATAATCGGGTCGGGCGAATAGAGAACGACCCGCTCCTGGTTCAAAACGGCATAATGCAGGAAGCTGCTGCCGATATCCAATCCTACAAACAGCCGTCTGCACTCGACATCCGAACTCCCTTGTGTCTTGATGCTCATGTTCCCCTGCGATCCCCTAACATTTTCCCCAACTGATCAACCAATCCGACGCAGCAGCGAGACCCACCACCGACTGTAAGAATACCTGTTACGTTTCGAGCAGTTTGTGTGAAAAGAGAAAGACCAGACCTGTACATTACTCCCGCGCTGTGAATTTGTCAAGGTGACCGCACCAACACGTAACAGCTTTTCCACAGCGGAAAATGGGTAATTTCACTCCTATCCCTTTACCGGCCAACCTCTTACAGTAACATATCTGAATCTATTAACAAAACCGCTGTCTATACGATAAATACTACAACTAAATTTAAATAAATTAGGATTAACTGATACCCGGCTCCGTGTGTGAATTTCACTACAGGATTTCGAAATGTCAGTTGCCGTCAGCACCGTCCGAAGCATAAGCATGTTTTCAGGAAAAAGGGTTGTTAATCGGGCGCGGGCCCGGTAAACTAAGGCGCGTTAATAGTGTTGGGGCGTCTGGTGATCGCCCAGGGATGGTTTGCGAAGGGGTGTGGCATGAAGGTCACCTTTAATCGTTCTGCGTTGGCGGAGGCGCTCGGGCTTGTGACATCGGTGGTTCCGACTCGTACGCCCAAGCCAATCTTGAAGTGCGTTCGCATTGCGGCCGCGGGCAAGGAGATGCGAATCTCCGCGACCAACCTGGAGATGGGTATCGACTATCTCGTCTCAGAGGTCGAGGTGCACCAGGAGGGTGAGGCGGTTGTCGAGGCGGAGCGCTTGGCCGCGATTGTGCGGGAGAGTGCCGACGACGTGCTGGTGCTGGAGACGGGTGACACCACCTGTGAGATCCGCGGGATGGACAGCCATTTCACCATTTACGGCCAGGACCCGAAGCAGTACCCGAAGGTGCCCTCGTTCGCGCAGAGCCAGGCGGATTTGACGATCAGCCTCGAGCAACTGCAACTGGGTATCGAGCAATGCCTTTTCGCGACGGCCAAAGAGAGCAGCCGGTATGCCATCAACGGCGTCCTGTGGGAGGCCAAGGGCAGGAAGCTGCTGTTCGTGGCCACTGACGGTCGGCGGCTGGCGCGGTGCAGGGTCGAGCTTCAGCAGGCCGCGGCGGCCAGTACGGCGGAACGAAAGGTTATCGTACCGGCCAAGACCATGGCGTTGCTGCAGAAGGTCGTGCCGCACGACAAGGACAGCGTCGCCGTCAAGTTCGTCGAGAACCAGGTCCTGGTGAGCTGTGCCAATGTGATGATCAGCTCGAACCTCGTCGAGGGCAACTTCCCGAAGTACGAGGATATCATCCCGGGCGATTACGATAAAAAGCTGACTCTCCCGACCGAAGGGGCTCTGAGCGGCGTGCGACGAGCCGCCCTGCTGACCAGTGAAGAGTCGAAGGGCATCAAACTGTCGTTGACGGGCGAGGCGCTGGTCTTCTCCGGCAGCTCGCCGGAAGCCGGTGCCGCGGAGGTCCGCCTGCCGGTCGAGTACAGTGGCGAGCCGATCGAGATCGGGTTCAATCCGCAGTTTCTGATTGATGTGCTGCGCGTGGTCAAGACGCCGGACTTCGAGCTGGAGCTGGGCCAGCCGGACCGGCCCGGAGTAATTAAAAGCGGGGCTGATTTTTTGTACGTCCTCATGCCGATAAATATTGGGTAGCCCTGCTTGGGCGGCAGCCACGGCGGTGCCCGCCGGCGGGGTGGAACGTACCTGCTTCGAGCCATGATACGGGGAGTAAGCGATGGGCGAGGAAAGAACGTATGAGGCGTATCGGATCGGCGATGTCGTATCCGCTTTCGTGGGCCGACTGACCCCGGCGCCGGGCCAGTATGACTCGGTCGCGCAGGCCCTGGAGAATCTGCTGCCGGGTAACCTGCGTTCACACTGCCGCGTCGGGAGCATGAACAACGGGAGCCTGAAGCTGGTGGCCGACGGCTCCAGTTATCTGTTTGAGCTGCAGTTGTGCAAGGCGGTTTTGCTGCGGGAAATCCAGCATCTGTGCCCGTCGGCCAAGCTCCGGCGGATCGAGGTTGGCATGCTCCGTTAGTGAACGTTTGGGGCATTTCCGGCGTAGTAGATTAGGACGGTTTTTATGGCGGGAGGGGCTCGTATTCGATATAACTGGTGGTTCCAGTTCGTATACACTTATAGTTCAGGCGACACACACAGGGTTACTGTTTGAGGACCGGCATGGAGGTTCATAAATACGACGCGAGTAATATCAAGATCTTAGGTGGCGTGGAGGCGGTTCGCAAGCGGCCGGACATGTACATCGGCGACCGCGGCGTCGGCGGCCTGCATCACCTTGTCTACGAGGTCTTGGACAACTCGATTGACGAAGCATTGGCCGGGTGTTGCGATAACATCACGGTCCGTATCCAGGCGGATGGAAGCTGCAGCGTCGAGGACAACGGGCGAGGCATCCCCGTCGAGATGCACAAGGAAGCCAAAGTCAGTGCGTTGGAAGTCGTGCTGACGACCCTGCACGCGGGCGGCAAGTTTGATTCCGACAGCTACAAGGTCGCGGGCGGCCTGCACGGAGTTGGTGTCAGCGTGGTCAATGCCCTGAGCGAGTGGCTGGAGGTGGACGTCTACCGCGACGGGCAACATCATCACTTCGAGTGCAAGCGGGGCAAGCGCTGCAGCCCGGTGACGCTGATCGGGAGCTCCAACAAGCGCGGGACCAAGGTGACCTTCAAGGCGGACGACGAAATCTTCGGCGATCTGGAATTCTCCTACGATACCCTCCTCAAGAGGATTCGGGAGATGGCCTACCTCAACGCCGGTCTGAAGATTACTTTCCGCGACGACCGGACGGACAAGAAGGAGGTCTTCCAGTTCAACGAGGGCCTGCGGGCGTTCATCAAGCACCTTAACGAGGGCAAGAACCTCCTGCACGACGACGTCATCTACATGGCCAAGGATGACCCGGAAACGAAGATGACGTGCGAAGTGGCCATGCAGTACAACGACGGATACAACGATAACGTGCTGGTCTTCGCCAATAATATTTGCAATATCGACGGCGGCACGCATCTCTCCGGCTTCCGGACGGCGATGACGCGGACCATGAACGCGTATGCCCGGGCCAACAATCTGGTCAAGGAAGGCCAGGCGACGACGGGCGACGATTTGCGCGAAGGTCTGACCGCCGTCGTGGCCGTCCGGCTGCCCAACCCGCACTTCGAGGCCCAGACGAAGGTCCGCCTGACCAACCCGGAGGTGGGCAGCTTCGTCGAGACCACGGTCAACGAACAGCTCGGCCATTACCTCGAAGAGCACCCCCCGGAGGCCAAGCGCATTCTCAACAAGGCCATCCAGGCGGCGGCTGCGCGGGAGGCGGCGCGCAAGGCCCGTGAGCTGACCCGGCGCAAAGGCGCGCTGAGCAGCACGAACCTGCCGGGCAAGCTGTGGGATTGTGCCAGCCGCGAGAAGATGACCACGGAGATCTTCATCGTCGAGGGGGATTCCGCCGGTGGCTCGGCGAAGGCCGGACGCGATCGGAACATCCAGGCGATCCTGCCGCTCAAGGGCAAAATCCTCAACGTGGAGAAGGCGCGCATCGAAAAGATGCTGGCCCACGATGAGATCCGCACGATGATCAGCGCGTTGGGCACCGGCATCGGCGCGGATGACTTCGACGTGGAGAAATGCCGCTACGGCAAAATCATCCTGATGACCGATGCGGACGTCGACGGCGCCCACATTCGAACGCTGCTGCTGACGTTCCTGTTCCGGCAGATGCCGGAGCTGTTCAACAAGAAGATGATTTACATCGCCCAGCCCCCGCTGTACGAGGTGCGGTCCAAGGGCAAGAAAGCCTCCGAGTACGTTCTGACGGAGCATGAGATGCGCCGGCGCATGATCGCCCGCGGCCTGGAGGGCACCGAATTGGTGATTCACAACGGCACCGCGGACAAGCCGGGCGGCAAAGCGAAGAAACCGGACAAGGAAAAGGAACGCACCATTCCGCGGGACAAATTTGAGGAGCTGGTCAAAGCGTTGGCGGACATCGAGCGGATCGTCGGCGTGCTCAATCGGCGCGGCATCCGGTTCCATGACTTCATCGAGGAGCATTATGACGGCCAGCGACTGCCCCGCTATATGATTCGCTGCCAGGGCAAGGACGACGAGGTCTACTATGACACCGCCGATTACGAGAGACGGCTCGATGAGATCGGCGAGCGCAAAAACGGCGGCAAGACCAACGGCGACAAGACGAACGGCGACGAGGAGCCCACGGTCTTGGCGGAAGAGCTCCACGAGGTCGCGCGCATCGACCAGATCAACAAGAAACTCAAGACCGAGTTCTCGCTGGACCTGAAGGATTTTCTGCTCAAGGCCGAGAAGACCGATTCGGGCGAGTCCATTCCCACGAAGTTCGAAATTCGTCACGGCGACGACACCTATGACATCGCTTCGCTGGGCGACATCTGTCCGGCGGTCCGGCAGATCGGTGGCAAGGGCATCGAGATCAAGCGGTTCAAGGGCCTCGGGGAGATGAACGCCGACCAGCTCTGGGAGACGACCATGAACCCGGACTCGCGAATGCTGCTGCACGTGCGGCTGGACGACGCCGGCGAGGCCGACCGGCTCTTCAGTGTTCTGATGGGCGACGACGTCGAGGGACGCCGACGCTATATCCAAGAGCATGCCCTCGAAGTCCAGAACCTCGACGTCTAAGCGGGCATGATTTCATGGCGGCAATCGACAGGCCGACTCTCAAAGAGCCGGCCTGCTCTGTTTCGGCGGGAATATTTCCTGGGAGCGCGGCGGCACGCGGGTGCGCGTCTTATGCTCGCGCAGACATCCTTACAACTGCCGAATCTTCTCGATCCGCATTATTCGATTGTGAGTTCGAGCTTGCCTTCGAGGTTGCCGGCGAGCGGGCCGGTGTCCTGCGTGATGGTGACCGTATAACGACCCGGCTGGATATTGGGTTCTCGCCACGAGAACGCGCAGCGGCCGCCTCACCCATATTCCAGATCGGTCGATACCACCTGTTTTCCCTCTGCATTCACAATGGTGAGGTGAGGTTTGATATCGTTCATCCGGTTGGCGCCGGCGTCTTTCTGCGAGAACCGCATATATGCCTCGCCGGCGTTGCCCTTGATCTGCGGGGTCAGGTAGATCGCGGTTCCTTTGGCGAAGCTCGACCGCTCCTTGACGTCGCTCTTATAGCGGTCCTGCTCGTCAATGGCCTTGATGGAGAGCTTCGGGCCGCCCAGCTCAAGGTTGTGGGTCTGGTCCGCCTTGATCTCGAAGCTGGGTCCCTCGTTCAAAATTATCCGCCATTGATCCGCGTTCTCGGTCCCGTAGCTGATGTTGGCGTAAGAGAGTCTGTATTGGCCTTCCGGCATGGGCGATTCAGGATTGCGCATCCCGAAGTTGATCGAATTGTCCGTGGTGCCCGCAATGGTCACCGACTGCAGGCGGGTCTTGAGGGTCTCCGTACCCTGCAGAGCCAGGGCCATCCGGCCGGTGGGCCGGGTGTCCTTCTCGAACACCACTTGGACCGTCTTGTCCTTTTCATGCGTGCCGGAGACCTTGACCCGATAGAACGTCCCGTTGTGCTGGACGAGGCTGCTCAAGGCGGAGCGAGGCAGATAGCCCTCCAGCTTCTGCCCGGCGGGAACCAGCGTGAACTGAGACCATCCGAACGTCGTGAACGAGGCGCTGAAGTTGTTCGCGTACAGAAAGAGCTTCATCGGCTCGCCCGCCAGCGTCGTCTGGCCCTCCAAGACGCAGGCGGGGCTCCACATGTAGGAGATTTGGTCGGACCCGTAGGCATTGCCGACGAGCATCACGCGGAAGGGAATCTGCCGCCGGTCGTCGGTCCGCATCACGAAATCGGACGTCACGAAGGCGTAGGCAAACCCGACGCTGGCTCCTTCGGTGGGGACAGGGAGGAACTTCTCATTGTCCGACACCTTGCCGTCGGCGTTGATATCGAAGTAGAACGCGACGGGCTTTTTATCCTGGAGCTCGACCACCGCCCACTTGGCTTTCGGCAGCTCGCCGTTATAGACCGGCGTGTACTCCTTGACCTGGCTCTTGACCGCCAGGATGAATGGGTCGCTTGCCTCCGGCGGCCCGCCAAATCCCCAGTAGGAGCGATAGTCCAAAGGGTCGCCCAGCGTGTCGATCCCGCGATACTTCAGGTCGAAGGTCGCCGTATCCGCCGGCGCTGCCTGGCCGGCCTTCATCACGCGCGTGTTCAGGCAGACGGCCGCCAGAATGCCGATGGCGACAATCCCCACGATCATCCATAGCGTTTTTATCTTCATCTCCCTTATGCCCCATAACGGTCGATATCGTCGCGCCTGCGGGCGATCCAGGGCAATCCGACGGCGGCAAGGAGTACTGCCGTCCCGAAGAACCGCCCTGTCGCTTTTCAAGAGAACGCCTCCATACTGCCGTCGCCCCACCGCCTGCGGCTATCAGAAATTACCTGGGTCGATATATACTGGACCGAACGGGTGTCGGCGGCTCCACGGAACCCCGATTCGCCCAGGACCAGAGCGTTTGAACCTTCTCGGCGAACGCGCCTGCGGGTATTTCCCCCTTGGCGAAGGCGTCGACATCGGCTTTGCTCACGCGCAGGATCAGGACACTCGACAGGTCCTGGGGTGCGCGACCGACGGAGCCCACCTCCGATCTCAAGGTGCTGCTCCTGCCGCGGGCGCGGCCGGTCGTGGTCGCCACATTCGAGGGACTGGTTGCATAGAGGCGTACCCGGGCGTCCTGGGGACCGACCACAAGCGTGATGAGGTCCTGTGCGGAGGCCAGGCGCAGGTTGGCGGCGTGGCGCAGCGACTTGATCAAAGTCGCTTTGAGGTTCTCGACCTTCTGGGCGTCGTAAGCCTGTGTCGGGGCGGCTGTCCGCTGGCCGTCGGCGGGCGAGCCGCGCAACTCCTCGACCGTCTGCGACCAGACCGGATCGGCCGTGGGCTCGCCCTGCGGCTGGGGCTGCTCCTGTTGCGGCGGCCGCAGCGGCAAGTCCACGGGCACAAAAAACAGAGCCCCATACCCGGCCAGGTACAACCCCTGGGTGCGGGATTCCTCGTTGCCGAACATCCGGGTCATGCCGTTGATGCGGACGGCATACCGCGAGGTCTGCGTCGGCGCTGCCACTTTATCGAGGATCCGACACATCACGGTCATATCCTCGGTGATCTGGGCCACGCGGCTGGCGCCCTCCGGCGCAGCCTCGGTGCCGTTGACGACGCTGGGGGACTGGTTATTGTCGGTGCTGTTGGTTTCGGCACTGCTGCCCAACAACTCGGGCGTCGGTACAACCAGGACCGTCTGGCAGGCCTGCCCCCACAGACCCTCGACGCCCAGCCCGCCGCCTGCGGCGGGCGACGAGGCCGCCTGAAGATCCGCCAAAACGGCGCTTTCTGTCGCAAGCACTTGTTGCTGGGGAACAGGTGTTGTGCTGACTGATTGTTGCTGGCGCGACTGCGGCAGGGCCTGCGGGCGGGTGCTGGGTCTGGCAACGGACGCCGGGCGCTGTGATGCCTGGGTCAAGGATAGAAGCAGGATCATGGTCGATATGAGCGTCTTCATATGTGCTCTCCTGTGTCAAAGTCGCCGGCTGTCAGCCGCTAACGGCTCATCACTAACTGCAATCGCTGCTCGAACTGTGCTGGATCAAGCTGATCCCGGGCATATTGGTCGATGTCCGCCTTCCTGGCCCGCAAGGTCAGGAGGGTCCGCCCGCAGGTGGTCGAGACCCCGGGCGGGGCATTGGCAGCCGCCGGGGCCTGAGCTCCCGCCTCCGGCGCGGTCCCCTGCACTACGATGACCAGCCATTCGTTGGGCTCGAGCGCCCGGATGTTCGCGGCGTGTCTCATCACGGTCTTAAGCTTATCTTTCAGCATCTGGACCTTGCCTTCGTCGTAAGGCTCAGCGGGTGGCGCGCCGTCCGGCAGAATCACAGTTTGCGGCTCAAAGAGAGACCGCCGGGTCTCGGCCCACACCGGATCGGCTCTCTCGGCGGCCGCCTGCTCCAGTTGCTCGCGCGGCGGCAAAAGCGGGAAATCGACCTGGAGGAAGAAAAGCGCCCCGTAGCCGCCGATGTACATGGGTTTGGGTCGTCTGGTTACGGGGAAGAACAGGCGGGGTCCGCTGCCCGGTGACTGCCCGGTAAGGTTGATGAGCAGGGAATTCATGGCGGACATGTCCGCGAGCAAGGGGTAGCCATCCGAAAGACTCTTCTGGATGATGCGGCTCATGATGCTGAGGTCCTCGACGAGCGGGTCGAAGCTCTGCGGCTCCACTTCCCTGCCGGGAACCACGAGGACCGGCTCCCCGGCGCGGTTCCCACGGTTGGTGGTAAAGACGACTCCATTCACGATCTGTGAGAGGGAATCCTGATTCTCATCAATAATCACCGTGGACACTGAGGGTTGCGTGTTGGGAACGTCATCAGGCGAGCCGGGCTCGCCGGCAACGCTCATCGCTGTAGGTGGCACCGCCGGGGCGGGCGTGGTTACAGGGCGCAGTGCCACGCTGCTCCCGACCGATTCGGGGGCCAGGCTCGCAGCGGCCGGCGCTGCGGGCGGCGCCGCCGGAGATGCTATCACAGGCGCGGAGCTTGAGGTTGAGACACCCCACAGCGGTCCGGCCACAGCGGCGAGGACAATTAGCAAGGTGGTTGTGCAAATCCTGGATGATACACTCATGGTTTGCTCCTTTTGTCTGGGAGTTGATGCGCCGGGATCGACGGCAGCTCGGCGTCTTCCGGGCGGACGTCGGTGAGCAGTTGGGCAAA
>Ga0315289_10009986_pt1 | contig 13623 bp, 9 predicted proteins | sample YL17G11_40_MG_FD_203452 | JGI IMG/M metagenome (GOLD analysis project Ga0315289, IMG submission 203452) | Sediment microbial communities from Yellowstone Lake, YNP, Wyoming, USA - YL17G11_40 | ecosystem: Environmental > Aquatic > Freshwater > Lake > Sediment | place: USA: Wyoming | collected...
AATATTGTAAGCAGGGCTTGTTTTTTGATTCGCATTTGTTTCATTATATGGCTTTTTGAAAGCGGCTACTGCTGAAATAGTTGTGGCTAATGCGAGCCCTACAAGAATTACATTTTTGGCTCTTCTGTCTGACTTTTTTCTTTCCTTCCTCAGCGTGTTCTCATATATTGTTCTGAGCTCGGGGTCTTTTCCGAGGTTGCGCTTAAAGTAATCTGTCATAATTACTACTTAGTTGTAGTAATATTTAAATCTTTTGGAAATTTCGGATTTTTACAAAGAGATTGCGCAGGGTTTAAAGCCTCGCACACAAAACGCAAAACAAAGTTTTGCGCGCAAAACGCAAGGACGAGGTCCTGCGCACAAAAAATTGCTTTGCAATTTTTTTGCGAATCCTTATGGATTCAAAGAAACGCTTGGGCGCAAAGACAGAGTCTTGCGCAAGAAATGCATAGCATTTCTTTGCGTTTCTTGAACAAAAAATTCCAAAAGAATTTTTTTGTTTTTATGTAGCTCCGAGCAGCGAGTTTTGTTACTCCTTTTACGCCTCCATCATATTATAGAATAGTCATTATTTATTGACTTTAATAGTCCCATCACTTTCAATTATTAACTGCGTTTCCGGAACATCTGCCTTCGTAAGTTGAATTATGTTTTTCAAGGCAGTATTGTTTTTGTCTAAAACAGGCACGCCTTTTCCTTCTAACTTCACGGAATATATTTTCCCTGATAATAATTTGCCTGTTTTATCAACCGTTATCTTGATTATAGGCGATACGCCACAGGCATTGCTTAAATCAAACATTCCGTAAGTAGCAAAGTTGCCCATGCTATAAGCAATGAATCTGTTCTTATATATATCAACTGCTCTTGTTACATGCGGACCTTCGCCAAAAACAACATCAGCACCAGCATCTATGGCTTCTCTTGCAAAATGGTAAGGATCTCCCCTATTTTCACCAAGAAAATATTCTGTTTTTCTTGTTATATGCTGACAAGCATTTCCTTCCGCTCCTACATGAAAAGAAACTATCACCATATCGCATCTTGAATCAAGATACTTGATAGTTTTTACGGCATCGGCGAAGTGCATCGTTCCACTATAATCAGGGGCAAAGGCACAGAAGCCATACTTTACACCATCTTTCTCAAAAATTGTGTAGGAACATTCAGCCAAGCCTGCGTAATGAATCCCTGCCTTGTCTAATAAATTCATAGTGTTCGTTGCGCCAACAGTTCCGAAATCCCTGCTGTGATTATTCGCAAGGCTTAACGCATCAAACCCTGCTTCTTTTAAATAATCGACGGTGTTATCTGGCATTCTGAAAGCAAAGCAATTTTCGCCTGTTTTAGGAGTTCCGCCACTATTAAGAATAGTGCCTTCCAGATTGCCGAATGTTATATCAGCATCTTTTAAGATATCTTCTACATTTCCCAAAATATTCTTTCCAGGCAAATGTGAAGAAGGGTAATTCGTTCCAAGCATGATGTCACCAACTCCTATGATGGATATGCTATTTGATGACGCGATGACAGACATCTTCTCTGCCTTTTCTAAATTATGCTGAGTTGAAATGCTTTGCAAATTTGCAGATGCAGCCAAACCCGGATAAGCGAGCGCTTCAGTATTGTAAGCCGGACTTGTTTTTTGATTCGCATTTGTTTCATTATATGGCTTTTTGAAAGCGACTGCTGCTGAAAGAGCTGTAGCTAATGCAAGACCCACCAGCAAAACCTTTTTGGCTTTTTTCACCCTTTTTTCCTTTTTCACTTTTTCATACAGGTCTTCAGGGTAAATGTCGTTGTAATTGCTCCCTTTCAAGTAATCCCTTGTCATAGTTACTACTTAGTTGTAGTAATATTTAAAGCTTTCGAAAATTAGGGCTTTTTATATATAAGAAAGACAGAACTGCAAGCGCTGCCAGCTCCGCTGCTGAAAGCAGGAATATGCTCACTGCTATATGCCGGAAGAATGCCTCTGGAAAGAGGGTTATTATTGTGCTTCCCTCCGGAAAAGCCCAGTTTCCTGAAGGGAAGAAAATATTATGGAATGCGATAAAAATCCACTCAAAATTCTTCTGAAAAATCAGGAGGGCTCCAGCAATCGCAATAAGCGCCGTTACAGAGATTGCTGCCTTGCTGAAGCATGAAGCTGCCTTCCCTGCGCCCTGTCTTTTGAAAAGCCCCAGAAGCAATGCAATGGATGCTGCTGAGAGGGCAATGGCGGCAATGAAAGCATAGTTGATAGCAAGGAACAGATGCCTGACATCCATCATGTGAGATTCCTCGTCGCTGTTGAAGAAACCTGCGGGTAACTCCCCCTTGCCAGTTAGGAATAATATTATCTTTTCAGAATACAGGTTTACCTGCTGCCTTGAAATTCCCCTCATCTCAAACTCAGAATATACCCCAAGAGAGGCAAACTGCTTCTGGTAATAGCTGCTGCTGAATGCGAACATCTCAAAGTTTGCAAGCAGCACAATAACTATCATGCTTATTGAGAAAATTATTGAAAGAGAGTTTAAAATTGCAGCATTCCCCTTCAATTTTTGCTTTTTTCCCATAGCCCTGCTATTTTATCATGGCAAAGTATTAAAACCTGCTGGGGCTAATCTGCCGCATGTTCAAGAGAATCGCCGAGCTGATAGCCATCGCCTCGAGGGCAGGCACCTTCGAGGATTGCGCATTTTTTCCAGACAGGCGCTACAGGGCTGTGCCCATCAACCAGAAGAACTTTTTGCCGCCAGAAGTTATATTAGGCAATTTTCCCAGAATTTCTTTCTGCGATGGCGGAAATGCAGAGCTCTTCTCATCCCCAAACATTTCCCTCCAGCTTGTGCGCGGCTATTTCTCTGTCTTCAGGGAACAGCAGAAGGTGGCATTCGGGCTCAAAAGCTTTTATCTCCTGATTTCAGCAGGTGAAAAGGAGGGCTCTCTCAGGTATTCCTGCAACTTTTTCTCAAAAAGCGGCGAGGAGCTTTCAAGCAGGGAAATCTGCGGGCTTTTTGGAGTTGAAGAAGCAGATTCACAGGCATTTTTCTCAGAGGCAGGAAGTTTTTCCTTTGACCCGCTTGAGAAAAGCATAATGTCAGGAAAAGAGCGGGCAAGCCCCTCACGAGTTGCCGACATAATAAGGCGCTACTTTGAGCTTTCAATTGCAAGGGCCTCTCTCCAGAAGCTCGAGAAAGGGGATTTTATATTGCTTGACGGCACCCTTCAGTGCATGTTTCCAGGCGAGCAGTATTTCCTCGAAAAGCTTTATTCAGATGCCTCCTCAAAGGGAATTTCTGTATGCGCCCTTGCAAAGACATCAGGGCTGATAACCCAAAAGGGAAAACCCCTGATACCACTGCTTGCTGAGATTTCTCCAATTTCAGAATGGTATTATCATCCAATTGTTGAAATTGAGAGCCCTGAGCACCAGGCAGAAATGTACATAATCAAGCTGAACTCAAACTCGAACTATGCGTTCAGGTTTGAGGTCTATCGAAACGGGCTTTATGACATTCAAAAAATAATAGACGCCCTGCAGAAGAATTCGAGGGATTACTCATTTCCAGGATATCCATATGGCTTGATTGATGCAGACAAGTTCGCCCAGGTTACAAATGAGGAGAAGTCCAGCCTCAGGGCAATGCTTTTCTCTGAATCGGGAATGCTCTTTCCAAAGTTGAGGAGCATTACATCCAGCACAGACGCTCACGGCATCCTTAACCAAATATAAAAATTATTTTGCCCCATTTTTCAGTAATAACAAACCTTTATAATATGGCTGTCGGATATCTAATCATTCACTAATAACATTTCCCGTGGAATAAAGAGGTGCTATCATGGAAAAGAAGGACAGGTTTATTCTCTGGTTTGACGAGATAGGCATTGAGGATGTTTCTCTTGTTGGGGGCAAGAATGCATCCCTTGGAGAGATGTACCGCTTCTTGAAAGGAAAAGTCCCCGTCCCAAACGGCTTTGCAATAACTGCAACAGCCTACAATTTCTTTATAGAGCGCACGAAGCTCAAGGACAAGATAGCAGAGACACTTAAGAGGCTGAACACCAAGAACATGAAGTCCCTTGCAGACAAGGGGCACAGGATAAGGTCCATGATAAGGAATGCCGAGATTCCATATGAGCTCAGGACAGAAATAATCGCCTCATATGAGAGGCTTTGCAAGGAATACGGCCCGAACGCGGATGTTGCAGTCAGGAGCAGCGCCACTGCAGAGGACCTTCCTGATGCAAGCTTCGCAGGGCAGCAGGAGTCATACCTCAATATCAGGGGAGCAGGCGACCTTATCGATGCATGTCTCAAGTGCTTCTCATCGCTCTTCACCAATAGGGCAATCTCTTACAGGGCTGACAAGAAGTTTGACCAGTTTTCAATAGCATTGAGCATTGTAGTCCAGAAGATGGTGCGCTCTGACAAGGCATGCTCTGGAGTGATGTTCACAATAGACACAGAGTCAGGATTCAGAGATGCAGTGGTGATAAATGCGGGATACGGGCTGGGTGAGAACATTGTCAAGGGCTTCATAAATCCGGACCAGTACATAGTTTTCAAGCCGACGCTGAAGCAGGGCTTCAAGCCCATTGTCTCAAAGAAGCTTGGCGCAAAAGAGATGCGCCTGGTTTACACTATGGAGGGAAATGCCTTCACAAAGAACAGCTCAGTTCCGCAGGAGGAGCGCGAAAAGTTCTGCCTTTCGGACAGCGAAATTCTCACGCTCGCAAAGTGGGGCTGTGAAATTGAGGATTATTATACTGCAAAAAAAGGGCATTCTGTTCCGATGGATATTGAGTGGGCGAAGGACGGCGTTTCTGGAAAGCTCTGCATTGTCCAGGCAAGGCCTGAGACAGTTGTCTCAAGAAGAGACCCGAACATTATACATAGATATGTCCTGAAAAAGAGGGGGCGCGTCATAGTGAAGGGAGCCAGCGTTGGAGACAGGATTGGTTCTGGAAGCGCAAATGTGATTAAGAGTGTCCACGAGATAGGCAAATTCAAGCCAGGACAGGTGCTCGTCACAGAGATGACTGACCCTGACTGGGAGCCGATAATGAAGATGGCTTCAGCAATTGTCACAAACAAGGGCGGAAGGACCTGCCATGCCGCAATTGTCTCAAGGGAGCTTGGCATACCTTGTGTTGTCGGAACCCTTGATGCCACAAAGAAGATAGCTGACAGGCAGCCAGTTACAGTAAGCTGCGCCGAGGGCGAGATCGGCTACGTCTATTCCGGAATCCTCAAGTATTCTATGATGGACATAAATCTTAAGGAGCTCCCAAGGCCCAAGACAAAGATTATGATGAATATTGGAAATCCCGACGAAGCATTCTCCTTATCATTTATACCCAATGACGGCGTAGGGCTGGCCAGGGAGGAGTTTATAATAAGCTCATACATAAAGGCGCATCCGAAGGCGCTTCTTGATTTTAAAAACATCAAGGACAAAGCAGTTAAGGAAGAGATAGAAAAGCTGACCCAGGGCTACCCTGACAAGAAGATGTTCTTCATAGACAAGCTCGCCCAGGGAATAGCCATGATTGCAGCTGCATTCTATCCAAAGGATGTTATAGTCAGGCTGAGCGACTTCAAGACCAACGAGTATGCAGGGCTTCTCGGCGGCTCTGAGTTCGAGCCCAAGGAGGGCAACCCCATGATAGGATGGCGCGGCGCTTCCCGCTACTATGACGAAAAATACAAGGCGGCATTTGCCCTTGAGTGCAAGGCATTAGTCAAGGTGAGAAGGGAATACGGCTTGACAAATGTGAAAGTCATGGTGCCCTTCTGCAGGACAGTTGAAGAGGGGCAGAAGGTCCTTGAGGAAATGAGGAAGAACGGGCTCGAGCGCGGCAAGGACAACCTGCAGGTGTATGTTATGTGCGAGATACCCTCAAATGTAATTCTTGCAGATGAGTTCTGCAAGATATTCGACGGCTTCAGCATAGGCAGCAACGACCTCACCCAGCTTACCCTCGGCGTTGACAGGGATTCAGAGCTCGTGAGCAAGATTTACGACGAGAAAAACCCGGCGGTCAAGCGCCTCATTGAAAGCGTGATAAGGACTGCAAGGCAGTTCAACAGGAAGGTGGGAATCTGCGGGCAGGCCCCCTCTGACTTCCCCGAATTTGCAGAATTCCTTGTTGACTGCGGCATCGACTCAATCTCCCTAAATCCTGACACTATAATCAAGACAACAGTCAGGATTGCGGAAAAGGAGAAGAATGTCTCAAAGCTTCTGATGCCGCACCAGATTTAATTTTTATTATTGCCATCATATAATTTTCTTATTATTTTAATTTGCACCATGTCTTTGCGTATGCGCAAAACTCAATCATTTTCAGAATTCAGTTAATTTAGCGTCTGAGGAGTCCTTCACTATTGTTGTCTTGCCCTCCTTGCCTCCTGCTACTTTTTCAAGATTCACGAACTTGCCCTGCTCCAGCCGCGAGATTCTTCGCTGGAATGTCTTGTAAGTGTACTTTCCGCCCTGCTCAGTGTAAATCCTGTAGAGCTCCCCGATTTTTTCGCCTGAGTGCTCCTTTATTATCCTCATGATTATCTGCTCGTCCTCTCCCAGGTCGTCCCTCTCCTTTATGTAGAACTCATCAAGCTTCGCTATTGCCGCCTTCACATTCTCGGCCCGTATTTCCTTGATGCTCATGTCCTCTGCGGAGTTGCCTGCCTCTCTCATGAGATAAAGCCCTGTCCTTATGTCGCCAAGCTCGTATGTCTTTGCAACAACTATCTCAAATGCATCATCCTTCCACACTCCAGGGTAGAATGCAGAATCGCGCCTCTGCTTCAGTATCTCTTTCACCTCATCCAGAGCGTACTGCCTGAATTCCAGCAGCTCTGCAGTCAGCCGCGACTTTATTCTCATATCAATTCCCGAAAGGTTTTCCCTGAGGTTTGTTATGAGTATTATGCTCTTTCTGTAAATCTCTTCAAGCAGCATGTAAAGAAAGTCCGTTTCCTCTGCTTTGTCTATCTCATCAAACACAAAAACAGCCGACTTCTTGTTTATTATGTCCCTTGCAATGTCAAAGAGCTCCTCTGTCTTCTTGTTCTGGGTGAACTTGTAGCCGAGCTCGTCGCAAATCTTCAGCACCACCTTGTATGTGGTGTTGTGCTTCCAGCAGTTGACATAGACCAGGAAAATGTCGTCAGTGGTCTCTTCAAGCTCGGAGAGCACGTGCCTGCAGGCTGCTGTCTTCCCTATTCCCGGCTCGCCGTAGATGAACAGGTTCCTGCCATTCCTATTCTGGAACAGCGGCTTTATGCAGGCTGCAATCCTCATCTGCTCCTGCTCCCTGAAGGGCATGAGCTTCGGCATGTAATCATAGTCAAGTGCCACAGAATTCTTGAAAAGGGTTTCGCTTCCAGACAGCATGTCCTTGAATATTCCCATGCCTTAAAGTGACTCCAGCGCATTTATATATCTTTTCTTGGAAAAGCCCGAATTTTTCCGGAATGATTTTAGGCTCTGAATTATTCTTATAAAAATTTATAAATAACCTTCTTATCGCAGAAAAGGTTAGGCAAGAAACTGTGAAGAGGTGTTTAAATGCCAAGGAAAGTTAAAATTTCAGCAGATTCAAGCGCAAAGGTAAAAGGAAAAAAATATCTCTATTTTTTCGGAGAGGTCAAGACAGACAAGAATCTCCTTGGAGGAAAGGGCGCAGGGCTCAATGAGATGACTAAGATTGGAATTCCTGTGCCGATAGGATTCACAATAACAACCGAGGCGTGCAAGGAATTCTTCAGAAGCGGCTCTGTGCCAGGGCTCAGCATGGAAGTTGACGGGGCAATAGCAGAACTTGAAAGGCGCACAGGCAAGAGGTTCGGTGATGCAGCCAATCCCCTTCTTGTTTCAGTCAGGTCAGGGGCTGTGATTTCAATGCCTGGAATGATGGACACTATACTGAACCTTGGGCTGAACGAGGACACTGCAGCAGGGCTTGCTAGGCTCTCAAATAACGAGAGATTTGCCTATGACTGCTACAGAAGATTCATACAGATGTTCGGCAATGTTGTGCTTGGGATAAAGCACGAGAGTTTTGAGAGGATAATTGAAAAAGCCAAGGCAAAGAATAATATGGGCGGGGATACAGAACTTTCTGCCGAGGACTGGAAGGAGATAATCTCAAAATACAAGCAGCTTATCAGGGCAGAGACCGGCTCATATTTCCCAGAGGAGCCGAGAAAACAGCTTTCAATGGCGATTGACGCTGTTTTTGACTCCTGGAACAATGAGAGGGCAGTAACCTACAGGAAGCTGAATAGCATCTCAGCAGAACTCGGGACAGCAGTGAATGTCCAGCAGATGGTCTTTGGAAACCTGGGCAACGACAGCGCAACCGGAGTTGCATTCACAAGGAATCCTGCAACAGGAGAGAACAGGTTTTATGGCGAATATCTGGTAAATGCCCAGGGCGAGGATGTTGTTGCGGGCATAAGGACTCCAAAGCCGATTTCCGAGATGGAAAAGGAGATGCCGAATTCATACAGGCAGCTTATTGAGATAAGGAAAAAGCTTGAAGAGCACTACAAGGACATGCAGGACATAGAATTCACAATAGAGCATGGAAAGCTCTTTATGCTCCAGACCAGGACTGGAAAGAGGACTGCTCAGGCAGCTGTAAAGGCGGCAGTTGACATGATTGATGAGAAGCTGATTTCAGAAGAGGAGGCGATAATGAGGATAGACCCAATGCAGCTCAACCATCTCATGCACAAAAGGATTGACCCTAATGCAAAAGTCAATGTTATCGCAAAGGGGCTTGCAGGAAGCCCGGGAGCTGCATGCGGCGCCGTGGTCTTTGATGCTGATGAAGCAGAAGAACTTGGAAAGGAAGGCAAAAAAGTGATTCTTGTAAGGGCAGAGACCTCGCCCGATGACATACACGGGATGGCTGCTGCTCAGGGGATGCTGACTGCGAGGGGAGGGCTCACAAGCCACGCTGCAGTTGTCGCAAGGGGAATGGGCAAGTGCTGCGTTGTCGGCTGCGAGGAGATAAAGCTGGATGAGAAGAAAAAGATATTCACAACATCAAGCGGCATTACAGTAGGGCACCTTGACACCATAACAATAAACGGAAACACAGGCGAGGTACTGCTTGGAGAGGCAAAGCTTGTGGAGCCGGAACTTGGAAGTGACTTCAAAAAAATACTTGAAATTGCAGACAGGTTCAGGAAGCTTGGAGTCAGGGCGAATGCAGACATTCCCCGGGACGCAATTGCAGCCAAGAATTTTGGGGCAGAGGGCATCGGGCTGTGCAGGACAGAGCACATGTTCTTTGCAGAGGAGCGCCTACCTATAATGCAGCAGATGATTCTTGCAAATAACGAGGCAGACAGGAGGAAGGAGCTAAATAAACTTCTTCCCCTGCAGAAGTCCGACTTTTACGGCTTGCTCAAAGAGATGCAGGGCTTCCCGGTAATCATACGCCTCCTTGACCCGCCGCTGCATGAATTCCTTCCAAAGAGGGAGGAGCTTATGGTTGAGATTGCAGTGATGAAAGAGAAAAAAGGGGATGCAAGGAAGATTGCAGAGAAGGAAAAACTGCTATCAAGGGTTGAAGAATTGCATGAGTTCAACCCAATGCTTGGACACCGTGGATGCAGATTGGGAATAACCTATCCTGAAATAACTGAGATGCAGGCAAGGGCGGCCTTTGAGGCGGCATGCGAGCTTGTGAAGGAGAAAATAAATGTGCTGCCGGAAATAATGATACCAATTGTAGGAGATGTCAAGGAGCTGAAAAACCAGAAGGAAATAGTGAAAAAGACAGCAGAGGAGACAATCAAAAAGTATGGAGTCAAGCTCAGCTACAAGATTGGGACAATGATAGAGCTGCCCCGCGCAGCCCTTCTTGCAGACGAGATTGCAGAAGAAGCAGAGTTCTTCTCCTTCGGGACAAACGACCTTACCCAGGCCACATTCGGCTTCAGCAGGGATGATGCAGGAAAGTTCATAAGATACTACATCGAGCACGGACTCATGAGCCATGACCCATTTGCAACACTTGACCAGAAGGGAGTGGGCAAGCTTGTTAAAATGGCTGTTGAGCTGGGGCGGGGCGCTAACAGGAATCTTGAAGTTGGAATCTGCGGCGAGCACGGCGGAGACCCTGAAAGCATTGACTTCTGCCACAGGGCAGGGCTTGATTATGTCTCCTGCTCGCCATACAGAGTCCCGATTGCGCGGCTTGCAGCAGCCCAGGCAGCCATAAGGAACAGGGCAAAGAACTGATTTCAATACTTTTCCTTATTCTTATACAAAAAAACGGCGCTAAAACTCTTTTTAGTTGCGAGATACGCGCCGTTTTTTGTATCCTAAAAATTTGCTCAGCAAATTTTTATGATTTTTTTATCCCTGATTCTTTAAGCGCATACAGGAACATTCCTGCTGCCCAGGCGAACGGGAACTCGCTCCTGTAAAAAATCCTTCTCACAGGACTCTCGCTTTTCTTCTCATAAACCTCATATGTCCCGCCATATTTCATTATTATCTCAGATACCTTTTCGGCGAGGAACACGGCATTCTTCTTTTTTCCAGCAATCGCCTTTGCGAGAATTCCTGCGCACCCTATCCAGAGCCAGCTCATCCCGTTGTGGTAATCAGGGATTCCTGCAATATAAAGGAGGAGGGGATCTATCTCATACCATTTGTATTTTGGATAGTTTGTTCTGTAGGGCACTCCATTCTCAAGCCCAAGCTCTGAGAGCTTTCCAATGATGCTTCCCGCTTTTTCGTTGTCAGCTATTCCAAACACTATTGCCAGAATGTTTCCGTCTGTAGAGAAATACTCATGCCTTCTGCCGTCGGAAGATATCCAGTCAGTGTAGTAGCTTCCATTCCACATCAACGAATTTATTCTCTGCTTTATCTCCTCTGCAAAATGCGAATATTTCTTGTAATCCTTCCATTTTCTAAGACCCTTTGCTATCTGCGCAAAGGATTTGCATGCATAGTAATGGCAGGACTCAGTGTATATGGCTTTTCCAGATTTTTTTATGCCATCCAGCCAGTTTGAATAATAACCCTCCTCAATGAGCAGGTCTGAGTCAGCGTCAAGGGTGAAATTCCAGTCAAGCGCCTTTTTTATCTTTTCATAATTTTCTTTTGCAAACTTTCTATCCCTTGATTTTCTTATGTAATATTCGGCTGCAACCAGGAAAAGTGAGTTTTGGTCAACAGGAATTTTTGACATTCCATTTGGATATGCCCGGTCTATTGTGTACCTTACTGACTTTGTTTTGTCCTCATTGCCGGGCCCAATCCTGAACAGCTTTGCAATCATTAATTTTGAGCCAATCCTCAGGGGAAGCTGCCCGTCTTCCTTTTGCTTTGAGAGAAAGAGCAGAAGCTCTTTTTTTGAAATCTTGTAGTCGCCAATCGCTGTTGCTCCGAGCGATGCAAAGAAGCCGTCTCTCGCCCAGTAGTCATCAAAATGCATCTTTCCAGCATATATCCCAAGTTCAGAATAGCACTGCCTTAAGCATTCTTTCGCTTTGTTATAGGCATGCTCTACCTGGCTTTTCATTTGAATTATACAAAAAAAATGGCGCTAAAATTCATTACTTCTTTAGTTGTGAGATACAGCGCCATTTTTTGTATCCTAAAACCACAAAAATCTTCGATTTTTGGGTCCAAAGAAACGCAAAGAAATGCATAGGCATTTCTTGCGCAAGACCCTGTCTTTGCGCTTTGCGTTTCTTGGACAAGAAATTCTTTTAGAATTTCTTTGTCCTAAAAAACAACAGTTTTTTATGGAATTTGCTCAGCGAATTTTTATGATTCCCTGCTGAATCCAACAATTGCGGTTCCAGTTATATTTTCCTGTGTCGCATCCCAGGGTATCGCAGCTACGAAATGAACAATAGCGCTCTTTCCAGGATTTATCGTTATGTTATTCTCAGAAGAGGTTACAAACCTTGAGGCCTCTCCGGCTATTGCAACTATTATTTTTAGGGGAAACTTTTCATTATTTGTAACCTGTATTTCCCTATAACCCATGCTCCCAGGGGGTATTGTGCCGAAGAAAAGCACATTTCCGCCCTTGATTGAACCTATTCCAACATACATTGGAGGTCCGACAGTGAGATTTATTGGCACCTCCCTTATGGCATAATAATTCACTTTTGGAGTTGGATTTTTTGTGATGAAGAAGGCGGCAATTGTGGCGAATATGAATATGACTGCAGTCATTGCAAGCATTATTGCTACCTTCTTTTTTGCACGCCCTGCATTTTTCTTTTTAATCCCTGTTTTTTTGCTTCGTTTTTTACTTGGCATTCGAGCCACCCTTCTTTTTTGAAATCATTATCCATATTATTATGTTAATCAGGAGGACAGTCATTCCAACAATTGTTGCAATTGCCGAGCCAGGAAACACCTTTGGCTTTTCCGGCTCTGGCTTCGGCTCCTCCACTGCCTCAAAGTTTCCTGAGACAAAGTCCGTCTTTCTGGCATAGTTGAGAGTTATTTCCACAGTGTAATTGCCTATGGGCACATTTGAGAGTTCTATATAGCCGCCGAGATTCTTCTTCTCCCATGGCAAAAGGGTATCTGCAAGGGTCCTGAAGCTATTCAGCACCTGCGTGTCATTTTTAAGCGTCACATCTGCATACACATTATTAATGGGGTCGTTCCAGCTGCTTTCAGCTTCAACATTGAACCTGTTTATCTTTCCAAAGTATCCCTGCTGTGTATAATTAGTTATTTGTGCCTTAAGCTCTCCAATCCTAAATTCTATCCTGTCTATTCTCTTCGTGGCGCCGTCATAATACATATCAGCGTCTGCCCAATATGTTCCCGGCTTTATCCCAGTGCTCGGCATTACTGCAGAAAGCTCCTGTGGGCTCCCGCCCTCCAGGTTTGAGACAGAGTCAGTGCTTGCGCTGCCTATTGTAACATTGTCGCTATTATAGGCATACACTGTCCCATATACTGAATTTATTGTCTCATCTCCAAGGTTTGCGACAGAAACTTTAAACGTTATAGGCTGGTTCTGCTTTGCGCCCTCTGTTGACAGGGATGCATCCAGGTATTTTCCAGAATACGGCACATGTATGCGGAGGGGCTGGTTCACCTGGGCAAAAACCACGATTGTTCCTTTCTGGTTATACCTTTCCTCCTTTACGCTTATTGTCTCGGAATGGGTTCCCGGCTTTTCAATCTTTTCAGGAAAATTTATTATGACAGTGAATTTTTTTGTCTCACCCGCCCCAAGCTGGAAATTTGCCGGCTCCGCGCTCATGTACTGGGCAAGGTCTCCTGTGAAGAATACCGAAATTCCCATGTCCTCATTATTTCCGTTTTGCGCAGCATATTCTATTTCAAGCTGCTGATTTGGGACGAAATTCACATCTTTTGTGGTGAAGAATACATTTACAGCCAATGCTTTCTCGCTAATCAGGCAGGCAGCAAGCAACAGAAATATTAAAAATCCTAGTTTTTTCATATTTTTTGCCTCTTTTTTTCATAGATAGAAAAAATAATATAAATCTTTCTATTTATGGGCAAGGACATTAATGTTCGTTATTGCTTACAAAGAAATTTCTTGTTACCTTGCCTATATCCAGAAGACTTTAACAGATTCCATACGAATATTAAAGTCTTC
>Ga0315289_10009987_pt1 | contig 13622 bp, 18 predicted proteins | sample YL17G11_40_MG_FD_203452 | JGI IMG/M metagenome (GOLD analysis project Ga0315289, IMG submission 203452) | Sediment microbial communities from Yellowstone Lake, YNP, Wyoming, USA - YL17G11_40 | ecosystem: Environmental > Aquatic > Freshwater > Lake > Sediment | place: USA: Wyoming | collected...
CTCTCCTCCCTATGATTGGACGAGGAGATATTAATAGAAGTATTTATATCAGTCTATCTTAGGTGATTCGGAAAGATTTGTGTGACAATGTCAAGTTATAGAGAAAAATTTGACAATAGATTTCGCGGAGGCGACGCTTGCTCCACAGGAATGCCCTGATGTTGATTATTCGAAGCTTAAAAAGATTGAGGAGGAAAAAGTTGTATATTACGAAGATTCAAATGGATTGAAGCAGGGCCCATATACCCTATACTACGATATTCCGCCGCATAAACAGACTATTGAGACAGGTTGTTTCCTAGATGGCAAAGAGACCGGCCATTGGATTGGATATTATGACAAGGGAGACAAATCTTATGAAGGATATTACAGAGACGGCAAAATGAACGGCCATTGGATTAGGTATGATTATACCGGAAACAAATCTCAAGAAGGATATTACATAAATGGCAATGAGACTGGCCATTGGACAAATTGGGAGAACGGACATATAAGAAGTGAAGGAGATATGAAAGATGGCGATAGGAACGGCCATTGGATTGATTACTATTGGGACGGAAACAAAAGCAGTGAAGGGGATTACATAGATAATAATATGACCGGGCACTGGATTGATTATTATGAGAATGGAAACAAAAGCAGTGAAGGAGATTATAAAGGCGACGAAAGGAACGGCCACTGGATTAATTACTATAAGAACGGAAACAAACACAGTGAAGGGGATTACATAGAGTCCATGATGAACGGCCATTGGATCAACTATGATGAGATAGGAAGAATCTGGTTTGAAGGGGATTACAGAGACGATCAAAAGAGTGGTCGCTGGATTACGTATTATTCCGATGGAAATATTTTATCAGAGGAGGATTACTAGTACGACCAGTGCGGTCGCTTATACGTGCACCACATGAGGCACAGCGCCAATCTGCTGCGCCTCAAGCTGTATTGCCCGGTTTAAGAACAGGGCTATCGCCCCTGGGCTTATGCTCAAGGGACTGGCTCGAGGCCGCCATCCGTATCAAGGTCTTCCGGCCATCCCGCAAATAACGAAGAAAAGAATCACAGGAGTTTGAAAGAAGCTCGATGGAGGGTCTCAAGCAGGAAGGCACAAGTAGGGAAGACTGTATTGATGCTGCTGGGGCTACTCGGAGGGCTATCAGCAATTCTGATGGGATTAGGCGTTGTTCTCTACTCGGTAATCTCGGCGGCATCGTCGCATATTCCGAGGGAATGGATTGAGGGGAGCCTGCTCTCTCCGGAGATCGGCGGGCTTTTGTACATCATGCTGGGCTCGATGGGAGCCTTGGGCGCTCTGCTCGTATATACCAGATATTTGAGGGCATCAGCCGCACTCCTGCTCGCGAGCGGCATTTTGGGCTTTCTGGTGAGCTATGCCAGCAGCTCCCACATCATGGGGGTATTGAACTGGATCGCCCCGGGAATTCTCTTGATTCTAGCAGGTATACTAACCCTGATAACTCCGGAAAAATTGGGTTCTTCGCTGCCTCTTCTCAAGAGCGATCGTCAGATCGTTCGCAGAGTAGGATACGCAGTCTTTGGTATACTGCTTTTATACATTATATGGACTATCCTTATGTTTGGCATCCTTTCCTTCCTTGGAACACTGACATTTTCCAGCCTGACCACGTGACGAGCACAGAAGATGCCCTGACTGAAGGATCAGTCGCTGAGAGTATGGGCGCATTAGAGGGAGCGATAGATGCTTACGATAGAGCGATCGCTCTCAACGCCTCCTGTGTAGAAGCCTGGTATAAAAAGGGAATCGATCTAGCAAGTATGGGACATTATGAGGAGGCCATAAAGTGCTACGACAAAGTGATCGAGCTCAACAAGTCCTTTACGGATGTCTATCCTCATGTAAACGTCCTCTCTCTCAAAGGAAGTGCATTGCTCGCTCTGAACAGAACTGACGAGGCGTCGATATGCTATGATCAAGCTGTCGAGCAAGATCCAAGTGATAAGATAAGCTGGATCGAGAAAGGTAGCTTTCTATACAGACAAGGCAAATACGTTGAAGCTCTGCAGTGCTACGATGCCGTGATCGAGCTGGATCCAGATGATAAAGAGGCTTGGACTAATAGATGCGATATTATTGACAAACAGGGCAACTATGATGAACTCCTGAAGTGCTACGATAAGCTGATCGAGCTTGATCAAAAATATTATGAGAGCCCGCGCGATTATGCATATCGCTGGACTGAGAAAGGGAATATCCTATTCAACCAGAGCAAGTACGATGAAGCTATCAGATGCTATGACAACGCCATTCAGATATACCCGGGAGGAGAGGCTCAGAGAAGGAAAGAAGAAGCTATCCTCGCAAAGGTCAAGATCAACATATCAATTGGTGCAAGAAAGCAATAGAATAGAGGGATCTGAAGATGAAGCTGGGAGTGATTCTGATTTCGGCCTTTTTGTTGGCAATGCTTCTTGAATCAGCCTATGCTACCAATGACGGAATAACCCCTCAACCGAAGAGGCAAGAGGGCGGCCTCGGCGACCTGACTGGGAACGCTGCGCTTGATATCGTTCTGGTGTTCATGATGTTTATAGTATTTATTACATTTAATTTATTTATATTCATCATATTACCTGCAGTAGTTGTCGCGCTGCTCGCCGGGCGAATCTTGAAAGATCGCGGCTTGGGGTTGATTGGAAATATTGTGGTCGGTTTGATCGGCTCAGCCATAGGATATTATGGCATTACGTTCATTGCTCCATCCTCAGACTTGGTCGCCTTTGTGATGGCTCCCGTTGTCGGCGCAATTGTCTTAATTCTCTTGGTCAGCCTGGCGAAGAGCCTTAGAGCCGAGTAGATCTTTGGACTGCACTTTCACAGTACTTCAGTGGTCCGTGTGCCTAAAGACAGATTTACTGATCCAGGTTAGGGAGAACTGCAACAGCCCCGACGTCCGATGGCATGCTGCAGAGGCCTCCAGCCTCAGCCGTATCATCTCCTCCACATCGGAGGGCTGGGCGCCGAATACCTCCGCCAGGATCTCCTTGGCCGTCTCCAGCTCCTGGCGCCTGGGATTTACGACAGGCCTCTGTGCGCCGGGCCTCCGCCTGTGCCACCAGGGCCATCTCATGAGAAGGCCTCCCAGGTGGTCTGGCTTGCCATCTCCTCCGAGATGATTCTACCCTGCCTCAGCCCGAGCTCTCGCTGCATATCGTAGAAGCAGAAGACCCGGGTCGGCACGGCCATGGCTTCCAGGTGCCGGTCCAATGCCGGGACGGACAGGAGGATAGTCGCCTCCCTCGAGGCCTGCTTCATGGCCTGGGCGACTTGGCCCGCCATATCCCTGGCCCTTTCGTACGCCCGATGCTCCACTATCAGGAAGGGGTGGTGGTTCTCTTCCAGTATTGTCCTGAGCTGGACGAAGGTGAATGCCCTCCTCACAATCAGCTCCATGGAGCTGCGATCCAGCCGGCTGAGGATGCCAGAGCGGATGCCTGCGATAAAAAAGGATCCTGAATTGCTGCAGGTGGGGATTGCCGTTCAGAGCGCGCAGCATCTCCTCCGGGGCGATGAGGACGGCTCAAGGGTCTCGGGAGCAGGGAGACGGCGGGCAGGAATTGGATTTCCATAATTGGAGTGGAAGGGCTTTGGGATTATTAAGGGATGGAGAGAGCGGGGCGAAGGTGAGACACGTGTCTTATGTGGACTTCCGAGAGGCTCAGATTCGAGATGGCACATAAGACAGGTTCCAGAATCTCACATTTTACCCTGGCTTGAGCAGGATCACGGCTTGATTTGGCCCTTGAGTTTTACGAGGTACGATCGAGATCTTGCCGTCACTTGCCAGCTCGCATAGCGCAGCGTCCAGCTCTGCTGCTCTCAGCTTCGTGCGTATGCGTAGCTCGGTCCATTCGGCTTTCCCGCTCAAGGACACTAATTTCCACAGGACTCTATCGTATGGGAGCTGCTTGGATCGTTCCATGGAGGGCAAGATGGGAGGTAAGCTCGAAGAAGGGCAAAAATATGTGCCGTCCGGGGCGAAATTGTTCCTGATTATTTTCCCTTGAGACCCAATGCCTGCGCCTTCATTTTTCTGGCCTTCTGCATGGCCGCTCCTTGGCTTATCTTGCGGCAGCTTCCAAGGTAGACGTGCCGAACCCTACCGCTCTCCCTCCATGAAGCCATCCAGTAATTGTATGTCCTCATTCCCTTTTTCGTATCCTTCTCCTTTTTCATCTCCCAGATATGCAGATCCTCCAGCCTGGCCGAATCCTTCAAGTCCTGAGCATCAAGCAATGCATTTTCAGCCATCGCCAATATTGTAGCTACCTCAGCGAGCAAGCCGGGACGAGATCGGGCCGCCTTCTCAACCAACTTACCCTCTCGCTTCAATCTCTGGGCCTCATTCAGCAGAACTTGCCTTCTCTCGCCGGAAGCTGTCTTGTGCATGGGATAAAGTTCTATAACATTATACTTAAGACTTTCTTCTGATGTTATAGAATTGATTACCCTCCCAGGAGGTCTGGCTTGTTGCCATAAGGGCATCTTGCGAGTATGCTTCGCCGTCCGCCCCGTATCAGATCCCTTTCCATCTGCAGATCGCCCTATAATCGCAGCTCTGGCAATGATGCCCTGGGTGCGGCCTGAAGTCTTTGGATATTATTCCAGTAATGTGCTTTTCGACGGCTTCTCTCGCACTGGCAAGCTGCCGATCGCTTACTTCTACCTCTCTGAGAGAGGCATCGTCCAGATAGGCCACCGATCCCTTTGACACCTTCTCGCCGATCATGCTCCGCCCCAGGGCATACATCTGCACCTGAAGATCAGGGTCGTCATAAGTGGTGTTCTCCTTAGTGGTCTTGTAGTCTCGGATCTCTATGCTGTTGCCATCACAGATCAAGACATCGATCCTGCCAATCACGGTAGCCTTTTGAAGCGGGAACTCAACCCTCGCCTCCACTTCCTTGATATGCTCCATATCCTCTGATCTCTCTTCGACAAACTGGACCAGCTTGTCTCGAGCTGCCTGCAGTATCTCCTCGCTTCGCTCCCTGGCGATGAAGGGCAGGAAGAACTGATCGTCCAGAGCGGTCTTGATGGCATTGACCGGGCTGCATCTCTGGCTGATCGTCATCTCCGATGCCATGCGGAGACAGAAGTGCAGGGTCTTGCCGTAGCCCAGATACTCGGAGAACCCTGGCTGGTACCCCCAGATGCGATTCAGGCGATACGAATAGGGACAAGTCCTGTAGGAGACTATCTCGCCTGCGCTGAAGGCCTGGATATCCTCCGGATCAACGCCTGAAGAGATATGGTACTCGGGCAGCGAATCGTGTTCCGATAGATCCTGCCATGATTCCCCGGGAAGCTCTGAGACGAACGAGCTTTCAGCCGCTTCTTCATGCGAGCTGAGGACGAGCACGTCCTTGGCCCGGGTGGAGGCAACGTAGAAGAGCCGGCGTTCATCCTCGAGTGAGCCCTCGTACCTCTCCGCATCGAAGATCTCCCTGCCGATCATAACTCTCTTCGGCTTTCCGGTGAGGCTTGAAGGAAATATACCCTCCACCAGGGATGACATGAACACAACCGGCCACTCCAGGCCTTTGGCCTGATGGATGGTTGTGAGCTGGACGGCGTTGATCCCGCGCAGGTCCTTGCCTATCTGTTCGCTGTAGGCTCCGGAGGCATGGCCTTTGATATACTCGAACAGGCCTGCTGCGTCCCGGCCCCAGTTGCGATCCGTTCCGCCCAGCATGGCAGCCGTCTCATAGTCGGTGAGGATGGTGTTGAACCTGCCCAGATTGGCCATGACCACCGCCTGACCCGGGTCTGCGGGATCGAGAGCCGGATAGGCCAGGATGTTCAGAAGCTCTTGATAGGCTTCGGTGAAGTGCCTGAACTTGCCCGAGAGGGCATCTTTCTTCCACTCGATCAGCTTGGACTCGATATCCTCTGGCAGAGGATAGGGAACTGCGGACCGCCAGGCATGGAGGGCTGCCCGAAACATGTCCTGACCATCGACGGTGGATTCGGGCCGGCGGGGGTCCAGCCTCCAGTAGGATCTTTCGAACAGCCAGGAGAACAGCATGCCTACTGCCCGTGCCTCATTCTTTCTGAACAGCCCCACGCCACCGGCAATGATCAATGGTATGTCTCTCTGCCGGAATACGTCGATGAAGGCGGGCGCGGAGATTGACACACTTCTCAAGAGGATTCCGATGTCACTGTATTCGCAGAGCCCTCGATTGATGTAGCTCTCTATCTGGTCAGCGATCCATTGTGCTTCTTTTTCAGCTGTGCTGGGAACCACATGGGCCACGATCCCCCGCTCTGCTTTCATCGGCTGCATGTGGTCATATCGGACAGTTTCGAAACGGTCAGAGAAGGCATTAGCCAGAGTGATTATGTCTCGCGCGCTCCTTCTGTTCTCCGTCAGGCTGATCGTTTCGGCATCGGGATAGAGCTTGACGAAATTTTCAAAGCAACTCTCATCGGAACCGCGCCATCTGTAGATGGTCTGCCTCGGATCGCCCACGATGAATATGCCTCCATTTCTGCCTATGAGCTGGATGAGCTTCTCCTGGGCCCGGTTTATATCCTGGTATTCGTCTACCAGAAGGTACCTGACATGTTTCAGTGCATCTGGATCTTCTTCCAGCTTGTCCGCCGCCAGACTGACCAGCTGGTCAAAGGTCAGGCGTCTGTTCTCCTTTAGCTTGGATCTGTACATGCTGAGAAGCTTGAGGAACTCCGGCGAGCTCTCTTGCAGGACCTGATCGCTAATTCTCTCTGCCTCGACCACTTTCACGGTCTCAAGAAAAGCCCTGCAATTCCGGGTGTAATTTCCTGTATCTCCCATCCCCAGATCCCGGCCTACGATGGATAGGAACGCCCTCTCCTGGTTCTCATCGAATACATCGTCGTTGCCATAGTTGAAATGATCTGCAAGAAGCCGGTAGCAGTACCCGTGGATAGTGCCGACATACAGATCTCCGATGCGAGCGCGGAGGTCGTCTCGACCCAGATCTCTGAGCCGATCGTAGATCCTGCTCTTCATGCCCTGGGCGGCCTTATCGGTGAAGGTTAAGGCTACGATGGCAGCAGGATCGATACCCTCGTGGATGAGGTGGTAGACGATCCTTCTGGTCAATGTCTCAGTCTTGCCAGCCCCGGCACCAGCGATGATTCTTATATGCCGTCTGCTGCAAAGGACTGCGCTGCGCTGATCTGCTGACAAGGGCTGGGGGTGGTTTAATATCGTCTCTGTCAGTTGGTCTCTATCCATTTTGTAATCCAATTTGCAGAAGCACAGAGATGCATCTTTCGGTTTCTTTTTGCTCGAGCCGAATCGGGGTTTGTTTGCTGGAGCAGTTTAATGTCTTATGTGTAAATTCTCTATGGACCGGCTTTCCGTGGCACATAAGATATTCGCTTGCCAGAAATTTGCCGGTAAGATTCTACAGCCTGTCCAATTCGAATCCACGCCGCTTCAAATTTCCAACTATCGACTTGTATAAAATCAGATCTTCCACTTCATCCACTGGAATAGGAAGCTTAGAGGGATCAACAAAAGGGGACATCACGGCGATGCTGTGGCTGATCCTGGCATCTCTGAGGTTTTCTGCGGCTTTGATCTGATATAAGAAGTACTCCGCCCTGGCTCCTGTGATCTTTTCGAAATTGAGACTGCTATGGGCTTTGATGCAAAGCCTGACATGAACTGGTGGAGGTGAGAGTGCATCGACTAAGGATGCATCATAGCCTAGCATCAAGCCGTTTGTCTCAACGATAAATGATCCGTCAATGCGCCTTATAACATCCACAAGGTGATCCACTGAAGCAGTCCCGAGGATAGGCTCTGCACCCGAGATCCTATACTGATCGCAGTCGCGTTTTTCGGCAATAGCTTTGAGCCTTGTAGCTACCTTTTCGGGAGTATAGAATGCGCCAGCATTTGAAGGTTCAAGATTCCGCGAATAGTTCCAGCAATAGGCGCAAAGGAGATTGCATCCGACTGCATCCGCAGTGGCGATTCCGCCATAGAATTTGGCATATCTGAAGCGATAATATCTCCGACTACCGCCTCGCATTACGACCTTTTCGACATCGAGTGAATGCTGGATCGGATCAAAAGGCAGTTCGAGCATGGTGTTCCCTCTTCAGTGAACGCTATATGTGTGACTAATTCCGTAAGCCCTACGACATTCGAAAATCTGCTCACTGATGCATCCCAGATTTCGCTGAATGTGACCATTTTCCCTTATTTATTCAATGAGTTCTCAAGTTCAATCTTCCGAATCTGAAGCTCGTCCAGTCTTCTCTTGATATCGGATATCTCCTTCTTGATCCTCCGAAGCTCCGATTTGTTCTTGACTTTCGCCAGGTACTCCGGCCCAAGCTCACATGCAATATATTCTTCAAGCTGACGTCTCAAGATCTTGAGATATGTATTCCCGTATATCGATCCCTCGCGATATTCAAGTTTGCCTGTCTGTATGCCTTTAATAATGAAATCGCGATCTATCCCATATTCCCTTTTTGCAGTTTTGTCACTGAGTGTTGCGCCCTTTCGATTCCATTCACCATACTCCGCCATCTTATCCTCAATATTGCCATAATCCGCATGACATTCTTCTTCGCTACACTACCACGAATTGATCTATTATATAATTCTCTCACTTATTCTCGGTGCCAGATACGACCATCTCATGAGAAGGCCTCCCAGGTGGTCTGGCTTGCCAGCTCCTCCGAGATGCTTCTGCCCTGCCTCAGCCCGAGCTCTCTTTGCATGTCATAGAAGCAGAAGACCCGGTCGGCGAGTTCGGCCATGGCTTCCAGGTGCCGGTCCAATACCGGGGCGTACAAGGATGGTCGCCTCCCGCGAGGCCTGCTTCATGGCTTGGGCAACGCGGCCCGCCATATCCCTGGCCCTTGCGTAGAGCAAGGGATTATGAATAGAGGGGAGGGCTTCGAGGATATTAGGGGGTGGAGAGGGCAGGGTGAAGATGAGAACATTTCTTGTGGGACTCCTGATAGATTCACATTTGGGCGGCACATAAGACAGGGCCAAGATCTCGCTTTTCATCCCCGGCTTTAGCAGAATTACGGCTTTATTTTGTTCCTGCGTCCCATATCATGTAGGCCCTAGCTAATGCTTACATGAAAGATATCCTTTTGCTTGATAGAGTTCGTGAGGGGGATAATCAAGATTTGATAGATTCGAAAAGGTGAATAAAATGGAAAAGATAGGCGTTTTGACTCTGATAGCGTTTCTGATGCTTCTGCCGATGGGAGCGGTTGCCGTATCAGATCCTGATGAGCAATATCTCGGGACGTTCAATCCTCCCGATTGGTTGAATCCTACGTATGATCAAATTACTCCTGACGTTCAGTATCCCAGTCTGGAGCCATTTGCCCAGGGATATTCGACAAGAATTCCCTCAGGAGCGCCAGTGCCAGCTGCTCCCAGCAGCCCAGATAGCCTGGGACTTCAAGTGCCAAGCGAGACTTCACCTCCTCTTGAAGCTCCACCGGCAGGAGTAACGGATAAGACATTGATGCCTGCGACAGATAGCTCCGCTCCCTTTGCACCGGAAGGCCAGTTCACTGACCAGGCCGCCATGAGAATGATACTGCCTCCAGTGGGCTCGGCGCGCAACAGGTTCTATGTCCATTATGTCCATCAGACGATTGCTGCCTCTTCCCTATACGGGTGGCTTCCCACCTGGCTGCAGATCTCCTCTTCGTCTTCGGGTCCGGCATGGGGTTATGGGTACCCGGTATGGGGTTATGAGTGGTATCCCAGCGGACGGCTTGACTGTCAGTTTTTGGGCTATGCATCTCCAGGCTGGCACAAGAGATGGTTCTATGCAGACGAACCTGGGTGGCATATCCTCCAGTACTACTGTAACGGGTGGAGCAACTACATCTACATCTACGTATATGGCTGGGGACCTCGTCCCGGTCCGTGGCCTACCTTCCCAGACACATGGCCGTGGTGGTCCGGAAGCGATGGGCTGCACCCCTATCTGGATGACCGGTATGAGGATTGGGGCATCGATGATCATCTCAAAAAGTTCATCAAAGCCAAAAATGAAGATCTCTGAAGATGCGTAAAAACAAGTTCCGCTCTGGCTTCTAGGCAGCTATCGGCTGCGAAGGCACCTCGCGGAGGCCAGTTTCAGGGCCAGGGTAATGCAACCAGCCGTAACCCTGGCCCGTTCATTCGTCTGATGCTCCACATTCAGGATGGTGTGCTGGGTCTCCTCTAAGATGGTCCTAAGCTGCGATCCAGCCGGCTGAGGATGCCCGAGCGGATGCCGGTGATAAAAAGGATCCTGAATTGCTGCAGGTGGGGGTTGCCGTTGAGGGCCCGGGCCAGCATCTCCTCCGGGGCGACAAGCACGCTCAGCGTCTCGGGGAGCAGGGAGACGGCGGGCAGGAGTTCAATTTCCATGATTAGAATAGGAGGGCTTTGGGGATATTAGGGGGTGGAGAGGGCGGGGCGAAGGTGAGATACTTGTCTTATGTGGACTTCTGAGAGGCTCTAATTCTAGCTGGCACATAAGGCATGCCGTTAGGCTTTGTGGAGCCTTTGACGTGGCCGCGAGATTCCTTCATTTCTTCTGTCGCACTAGCATAACATTCATCTAGCCACACAAAGCGGCATTGAGCGGTTATGGAAATCGGAAATTATAATTGATATATGGATAATATAATGCAAAAGAGAGAATAAAACTAAGTTGGACTCGCCCTTGATAGTCATTGAATCAAAGCATTAAAAAAGCATTTATATAAACTCGATTATAGCGTAGATAGTCCGACCTTAGCTAGAGGTAAACCATGGACAGCATAAAACAGATCGAGATAGATGAAATTTATAGGAATATGAATCCAGAGGATATTCCTTGGAACATAGAGGCTCCCCCAAATGCTCTAATTGAATTAGTTGAGAGTGGAAAGGTAAAACCCTGCAAAACCATTGATTTAGGGTGTGGTGCAGGCAATTACGCTATTTACCTTGCTGGGATAGGATTCGACGTCACAGGAATTGATATTTCCCCAGCTGCCATAAAGATTGCCAAGGAAAATGCAAAGAAGAAAGGAGTCAAGAGCAATTTCCTTGTTGCCGATGTTCTTGGTGATTTCGATGAAATAAAAGAAACTTTCGATTTTGCATATGACTGGGAGCTGTTGCATCATATATTTCCTGAGGATCGGAAGAAATATGTTAAAAATGTGTATAAAATACTCAATCCAAGGGGGAAATACTTTTCTGTTTGCTTCAATGAAAAAGATCCTCAGTTTGGAGGTTCGGGAAAATATGTAAAAACTCGAATAGGCACTGTTTTATATCTTTCCTCTGAAGAGGAGCTGAGAGACCTTTTTGATCCGTGGTTCAATATAATAGAATTAAAAACTATAGAGATCAGTGGCAAATCCGTGCTCCATCTAGCAAACTATGCCTTGATGGAGAAGAAATGGTAAGATATGGCTGCTAAGCTAAATCGATAAGTCGCCTCCTGGACGGCGACTTGCAGATCAGCTCGGCTCGCGCAAAAGAGCCTGAGGTAGCAGAAACCAAAGGTACCGAAGGGTGAGCCAGGCGAGAAGGCCTAAATGGCGATCAAACCAGCGAGATGGGTGTGGGTAGTCACGCGGCCGCACTACCCTTCTGAGGAGGAGGTCGAAATGGTGGGCGCGCAACGCTTAGATGTTGAGGAGATCTCTCCAGCCATGGACGTGTCTTCCGTCACCTTCTTTGATCTAAGTGGTGTGATTTGTGCCCTTCCCGGGATTCATGCTGCCTGCAACCTAGTCGAGAGGCGAGAGCTAACTGGAGAGGAGGAACGCATCCTCCGCAAGAGATCCGTGCGTGCTGAGCCTCTGCCCATGACTTCTGATAGTCATCAGAAGATGATGATGCTTGTCGCAAAGGATACGGGGCGCATGGTGGCGATCTCTCCTGCTTCCTCGCATTATGGAGTCATATGGGAGATGGACTAGGGAAAAATTGATGAGTTCTAGCATCTAATGCGAGCGATGCCGCTCCGCAATCTTCTCTAGCCCGCTTATGAGCATATCCATCTTCTCGAAGGGGACTCCTAGGAAGATCTCACCATCATCTATCTTGGAAAATCTCCTGCCTGCCAAATCTCCCAGCGTATATACAATATCACCGGATAGATAAGGAGCCGCCACAACAGTGGAGCAAATGGGACCTGTTCTCCCCTTTGCGGCCAAACCTGATTCGTATGCAGAAGCCTCCACGGCCCTCATCCCCTCCTTTGCGCTGCAAACCATTACAATGACATCGGGCTCAAAGTTTGCCTTATCCAGCGGAGAAAAGGATGCATACTTTATGGTGTCTGGCTCTACTCCCTGATTAGAGCTGAAGAACCTTCTTGCTGCCCTTGCAGACCCAAAGATCCCTACCCTTTTGTAGAGAAATTCACCGCTCCTCAACTCTACCGGCATCGCTTTTAGCCCTATATGGTAGGCTCCGCCGTCACATGCATGCTCTTCTGAGGTGGTGTAAAAGGAGCTGCCTTTGTTTGCGCCTCATTCAGCATCTCACAAAGCCTTATCTTTTCATTCAATCTCTCAAGCTCTGGCTTATCGTTAGATAGAGACACAGCTACTGCGGATCCTCTAATGTCCAGCACTTTTTTCAACCTATCATTAAGTTCCTTGTACATTCAAATCACTGCTCTTAAAGGCGTCTAGCCTTAGTTTGATGGAGAAATCCAAACAACATCTGTATTGGGTCGTCTATATATTTTAGTGCTATCCTGCATAAGATGGCTCCATGATGGCATCAAAGCCAGCCCATCTTCTTCCAATGCTCATATTCATGAGTCCAAATATCTTTGTTCATCCCGACCAGCGATTTAAAGCGATTGCGCGTTTCCTTATGTATCACTTCTTGTTCAGGATAGACACGCTTAGTCTTTATGGCATCGACTAGTGTTTTCCCTAGCATGAATGCATCCTTTTTCTTAGCTTCCATATCTCCGGGAATTGATGGAGCGGCGCCAACGCTGCCTACCGCGGATGCACCGAATCCTATAATGATTCGGTTGAGGTAATCCGTAACCTCCACATAGTTAGGGCTTCCCGCGGTCGCCACGGCGCACCCGTACTTGCCTGTAAGAAGCTGACAGTGAATGGCATCTGCCATCCGGTCTATCAAGGTCTTCAGCTGGGCAGTGACAGATCTGAAATACACTGGGGATGCCAGAACCAGCCCATCGCTATCCAGTATCTTGCGATATATGTCTTCGAAGTCATCTTCGTGAATGCATTTACCTTTCGCGAAACATACCCCGCAAGCATTGCAGTAATTTATCTTCAGTTGGCATACATCCACTAGCTCGACTTCTGCGCCGGAAGCTTTCGCACCATCCAACACAGCCTCTACAAGTATCAGGGTTTGGCTCTTAGAGCCCCTAGGGCTTCCATTTATTCCGAGAACTTTCATAACAAGGCCTCAATAATTCTTACCTCTGCCTTTTGTATTATAGTCTTTTGCAAAACTTAATATAATGGGTCATTTATTATCCTACTATGAAGGGGGAGAGGATCGAACTGGCGAAGCCAAAAGAGATAAGATCTAGGCTTCGACACGAAAAAGACGACAGAG
>Ga0315289_10009988_pt1 | contig 13622 bp, 13 predicted proteins | sample YL17G11_40_MG_FD_203452 | JGI IMG/M metagenome (GOLD analysis project Ga0315289, IMG submission 203452) | Sediment microbial communities from Yellowstone Lake, YNP, Wyoming, USA - YL17G11_40 | ecosystem: Environmental > Aquatic > Freshwater > Lake > Sediment | place: USA: Wyoming | collected...
CTTGAGTGCGAGAGCTCGCCACTCAAAGGCATCAGGGACAAGGGGAGACCCCCCTCCGACCGTCTCTCTGTCTCATCATGTGCTGGTCTGAGGCCATCTGCGATGTTGATCCGCTCAGATCACTCCTCAACGTGATCTAAAGGGCCATATCAAGAATCTGACGTATCATTGATTTTTCGGAATGGAGCATTCTATTTTTCTTCAGGCTTCTTTTCCCAGAGTTCCAACATTCCCTTTTTGAGTTCCCGTCGTTTCCGATGCAAGAACCTGTAGACGGTAGCATGCATGCTCCCCTTGACGAGCATCTGTATCGCCTCCTTTGCAACTTCTGCCTGTTCAATCGAACCGATTATGCTCACAGTGTGACCATACACGGCCAAATTGGTGCCGGTCAACTCCTCAATTATTCTTCTGGTTTTCCCATTCATCCCTATTATTCTTCCTTTGATCCTCTTGATGTCAGCTTCCGAACGTCCGAAGACCGTTCTCAAGTCTATAATGTCCAAGATATCTTCGTCATCTCGAACCAGTCGAAAAGCATGTTCGGGTGAGAATCCCCGTCCCAGTGCGGTCACAATATCTCTGGCCTTGAAAAGCATGGATGGATCCGCGGCTTTTTCCGACAGGTCTATTGCAACGTCACCCGTCTGACTGTCAATTTGAAGCTTGACTGAAAGTTTGTCCTCAATGTTCTTCTTCGTTACGCCATCCGGCCCGATCAAGACCCCGACCCGTTCTGCCGGTATTCTTACAAACGTGTTAGGTTTCCCCATGGCCTGTTACATTCCTGTGGCATTCTTCTAATGGAAGAACGTTTACGCCTAACCGACTAAAAAACTTATTCAGGTTAGTCAGGTCTCTACGCAGAAAAAAATCAGCCATTGGATGCGCAACGGAGACTGACTGCGAAACGTCGAATATTACAGGGTGACCCTTCCAGATCATTACGTTGTATTCGCTCAGGTCTCCATGTACGAGTCCAGCCTTGACGTAGAGTCTCTTCACGAAGACAAGAATTTCTTCGTAGATCCTGTTGGGGTTTGCAGGTAACTGTTCCTTCAGTGAAGGGGCACTCTTCCCATCTTTGCCGATGAACTCCATTATCAGCACGTTATTTCTGACCGTGACGGGGCTAGGCACCCTAACTCTAGCCCGCTTTGCCTGCTCCAAGTTCCGGTATTCCTTCCGAGCCCAAGTGAAGACGAGCGAGCGGGTATCGTGCTTGACGCCCCTGAATCTTGGGTCTCCCTCGATGTATGGAAGCATACCCTTACGGAACTCTGCTGAGACAGTCAGATAGATCTTGACAGCTAGTTCTCGTCCGCCTTTGTCTTTTGCCCAGTAGACGCGCGATTCTTTTCCGGCGCTTACTACGCCGTAGATGTCGCTCAATACGCCCGCGTTCAGAAAATCGTATATGACCATAAGTGTGGAGCGGTCGAAAACTTCCTCTAGGACTTCAAATTCTTCGCTCCTTTTGTCTTTCATCAACTGTCCAGTTTCGTACGCCTTTTCTTTCTTCAGAAGTCTCTTATCCACGCGTTTTCTGAACGACACCTGTTAGAATCCGTCCTTTGTGATGTTGGACCTAACTGACGGTGATAGAGCCTCTCCTTCGAAGATCCTCAGCCTGAGGACGAGTATAACGCCAAACCAGATCTCCGCGCTTATCAGACTCAAAATCCCACGGAGAAACAAGGACAACATCACCCATTCGGATCCAAACACGCCTCTTCATCTTACCACGAATTCGACGCAAACGTTCACGACCATCTTGACATTTGACCATCACACGATCAAAACCCAAGAGCCTCGTTGCCACGCCTAAAACATCGCTGGCAGATGGAAGAACCATCTCGCTCAGGTCTCCTTCACTGAGAACTTTCTTCTTACCCAACAGAGCACCTCAAACAGACTTCGACCTATAGGGAAAGGCTGCTCTTCCTTAAAAGCTATGCTCATCCGAGAGAAACACTGATCTCTTCGACGCAACGCAACTTTCAAGAGTCAACGCAGACGCTCTGTTCATGCTCTTATTGGCCTTCATCTTTCTATGCAACGCGTAACCACTGCTTGTGCTAGAGCTTCACGATTTGAGCATGAGGCACACCTTTGATGTCCAGCACGGCTTCCGGGTGCACGTAGCCCTTTTCAATAGCCCTGCTCACGACATTCTTGCCGACCAAGTTCACTATATTACAGTTTTCAATCATGCACATTGCCTCGTCCACGTCTACTCTGGCACCCTTGTAGAAGTCCTTCTTCACTTGAAAGACGATTTTCCCGTCATGCAGGGTTTTCCCCACTATTTCAGCATCGCAAACAGCCAGAAGTACGTTTCTTCCAACTTTATTCAACTTCATGTAAGCTTCCAATTTACTGCCGCTCTCAGAGCTGCTTAATTGCTGATCTGGCCCCACATGCCTTACAAACCAAGAACGAAAGCCGCTTCTCCTTTACGATCTTCGTATCCGGCCGCTTGCATATAGGACAGACTACAAAACCTTCCATATACCTTTGCAGCAGTCTCCCGAAGGTGTCCTGTGGAAACTTTCCTTGAAAGATTGCCCTTGACTCCTGCATCGTCGCTGCTGTCGCCATTTCTCCAGAAAGGAACTTGACCAAATGCTGGGGGTCACGGTCTAAGGCGCTGGCTATTTCCTTAAAATTGTAGATCACGGTTCTCATTCCTATAACACTATGGCTCAGCCGAGGAATCTCAAGACGCTCTCGCTTTGATGCCACATCAGGGATCGTGGACCGCGCCCTCTTAAGCAAAGACTCGTAGTCATATTCCATACGATCATTCTCCCAAAAAACAAGCTACATCATAGTATTAAAGACTTTATTTCAAAGAAAAATCCTGTTTTGAAGCGACACGTCTAAGCCGACTTTTAACCCTGTTCCAGGGCAGTCGCGGAATCAATTCCTCGGCCAAAAAGAAGGCACACGTCGAATAGGCAACTCCACCAATCACGTCAATGACGTAGTGTTCGCCTAGATAGACCGCACTGAACCACACTCCCACGGGCAGCACAAGGATAGGTAGCGCCTTTATGCGTTTAATCTTGATGGCGTACAGGGAAACCAGCCAAGGATACGCAGCATGAAGACTTGGGAACGCTGCAAAAGGGTTAGACTCAATAAGATTGAAGATGGTACGATACACTGGTATGCCTATTTCTTTGTCTACTTGAGAAAGGATACGGATGACATTGTTCGGATAGGGCTGATTCTGCCCCCACGACCAAGGGGGCGCAGTGGGATACAACAAAGCTGTTATAAGGGCACTGTATGAGCACACCAGAAGGGCACCAACGTATTTTCCGTAGTTTTTGGGAGAATACCTCCAAAGCACAAACGCAAACACTGTAGGAATTATGAAGTGCAATGAGTAAAAGACAGCTCCAAGATAATCAAGAAAACTGCTTCGGCAAAACTGTTGAAGAACAAGAGTTGGAATCGTTCCGAATATTTGCTTTTCAACACTTGCTAGTTGGTTAGGATAGACAACCCCCAAAGTGTTAAACGGAATTTCACGCATAGCTTCAAAGGATAGAAATAGAACAATAAATGGAATCCAGTCTTTCACGAAGCGCCGAGTCCACTTTGCATTCGCAGCATATATCAAGAAACAGGCAACAAAAAACTCGGGTCCTGGAAACACGCTGAAGCGCACGCAGAGAACGGATAAAACTGCTAAGTAAATTGCACAAAAAACGATTCCCAATTTGCTAGCTGAACGAGCATCCCTTTCCAATGTCTGATCAGTGTTCTTCTCTCGAGAAACGTTAGCCATACGAGTTCCCAGCCAAATGTGAACGAAGACTCTTTAACTCAGCGAAGGTCGTGTACGTAGCTCCTAGGCTGAATATGGCCCTGATCTAAATAACGTTTGCATTGCAAATCTGCCACTTATGCATTCAGCCATAACACACGAGAAACCCATTGACGAATCCGCGAGATAATTTCAACACTCCTCTTTAGCCTTCATGACCCCACCCAAGTAATATACGGTATTCCAACCGAAAACGAATGCTTGCATGTTTACGCGCATCGTACGATTAGGGAGAACACGATTACTCCATTGAAGGCTATTATTGAAGTTCATTTGAAGTGTGAAAAGCAGTCCACGCTTGAAAAAGTTTAAGAAACTTAACAAGTTCATACTCCTAATCCTCAACGGTGAATCATTTGGGAAACCGTGGCCACCCATACATACCTAATTCGAACCCTAAAATCAAACAAGAGATGATGCGCGAGATAGGGGTAGAATCAATCGAAGAGCTCTACCTTGACGTACCCATCAAGTATCGGTTGAAGAAGTCGTTAAATCTGCCGCCTAGGAGTTTGTCTGAATGTGAAGTCAGAAGGCATGTTGAAACACTGCTTTCGAAAAACAGGTCATTTAACGACATGCCAATTTTTTTGGGTGCCGGTTGCTGGCCACATTACATTCCAGCACTTGTCAGAGAAATCGTACAGAGGAGCGAGCTGCTGACATCGTACACGCCCTACCAACCTGAGATATCACAGGGTATGCTTCAATCACTCTTTGAATATCAGAGTATGATTTGTTCATTGACAAATATGGATGTTGCAAACTGTTCAATGTACGATTGGGCCTCGGCATTGGGAGAAGCTGCGCGTATGGCGGTACGTGTGAAATCACGCAACGAAATCCTAGTCCCGAAAATCATAAATCCAGAAAGGCTAGCCACTCTGAAAGCTTACACCGAACCTGCTGGAATTCTAGTCAAGAACGTGGAATACGATGCAGAAAGCGGCGAAATAAGTGTTGAGGATTTGAAGAGGAAACTCTCGTACAACACAGCAGCTGTTTATGTTGAAGATCCTTCATATTTGGGTTTCATCGAGACTCAAACAGACGAAATCAGTCAGGAAACGCATTCACACGGTGCACTCTTCGTAGTCGGCGTCGACCCGACCTCACTGGGCGTTCTAAAACCTCCAGGAGAATATGGTGCAGATATCGTGGTCGGGGAAGGTCAGCCACTTGGAAACGCAATGAACTTTGGAGGTCCATTGCTGGGGATCATGGCTTGCCGCGACGACATGAGTTTGATTCGGCAGATGCCTGGTCGGATAATCGGTATGACCAAGACGCAGAGCGGTGGCCAAAACGGTTTTTGCATGGTTTTGCAGACACGTGAACAACACATAAGACGAGAAAGAGCAACTTCGAACATCTGCACCAATGAAGCTCTATGCGCCGTGGCTTCAGCCGTCTACATGGCCTTGCTTGGACCTGAAGGCCTTCGGGAACTCGGCGAAACGGTCATGTACAAAGCCCATTACGCCATGAAGCTACTCTCAGGATTAGAGGGGATCAGAACTCCAATTTTCACATCAACTCACTTCAAGGAGTTCACCGTCAATTTCGACAAAGCAGGAATGAGTGTCGATCAGGTTAATGGAAGACTTCTGAAGTATCACGTACACGGCGGCAAGAACATTTCAAAAGAGTTCCCAGAGTTGGGTGAGACGGCACTTTACTGCACAACTGAAGTCCATTCAAAGTTGGAGATTGACCAATTGGCAGGAGCACTACGAAAAATCTTGGAAGGAGAATAGGCCGAATTGTTCAAGCAAGCAAAATGGAAAGAAGAGCCCTTTCTGGGCTATGAAAAATGTCCCAAGAGAGGGCATATTTTGCCTCTGGCCGAAGATGAAATCGTGAAGACTGTGGGAAACATCGATAAGCTCGTCCCTGTCCACATGCGTCGATCGACTAGGCTAGATCTTCCCGAGCTTTCGGAAGTTGAAGTCGCCCGGCATTTCATCCGATTATCAGAAATGAACTATGGAGTCGACTCTGGGTTGTATCCGCTTGGAAGCTGCACCATGAAGTACAATCCAAAAATCAACGATCAACTCGCAAGCTTGCCAACCATCGGCATGCTCAATCCGCACCAGGACGAGAACACGGTGCAGGGGATACTTGAAATACTTTACAAACTTGAGCGTTGGCTAGCTGAGATAACGGGCATGTTTGAGGTCTGCCTTCATCCAGCCGCGGGCGCTCATGGAGAATTTCTCGGGACGCTGTTGATGCGTGCATATCACCAGTCAAATGAAGAACAGCTCAAACGGAGTGAAGTTATCGTTCCTGACTCAGCGCACGGCACAAATCCCGCAAGCGCAGCCATGGCAGGATTCAACGTGGTAGTAGTTCCATCAGATGACAATGGGTGTGTTAGCTTGGGAGCTTTGAAAGCGGCAGTTTCCGAGAGAACAGCGGGCCTAATGCTGACCAATCCTAACACGCTAGGCATTTTTGAGAGGAACATTGACGAGATAGCGAGAATAGTCCACGAAGCAGGCGGATTGCTCTACTACGACGGAGCCAACCTTAACCCACTGTTGTGCAAGGTCAGACCTGGCGACATGGGATTTGACATTGTTCATATAAACATCCACAAAACATTTAGCACCCCGCATGGTGGAGGTGGCCCCGGAGCCGGACCTGTAGGTGTCTGCAAAGAGCTGGCAGAGTTTCTGCCCGTTCCAAGCATAGCCTTCGATGACGGAACGTACAAGCTGAGGTACGATAGGCCTTGTAGTGTTGGAAAAATAGGGGGTTTCTTCGGAAATGTTGCCGTTCTGCTGAGAGCATATGCATACATCTTGAGCCTTGGCTGCGAAGGACTTGAAGAAGCAGCAGAGATCGCCGTTTTAAACGCCAATTATCTCGTTGAAAAACTCAGCAAAATCAGGGGACTAACGCTTCCGTATGACAGCGAGAAGCTACGAAAACATGAATGCGTGTTCAGTGCAAAGGTTTTGAAGAATGAAACTGGTGTTTCCGCGCAGAATATTGCTAAGCGCTTGCTCGATTACGGGCTTCATGCTCCAACAGTTTACTTCCCACTGATCATCGACGAAGCCTTGATGATCGAGCCTACCGAATCTTTCGAAAAAGAAGAGCTTGACCGTTTCGTCGAAGTTATGCGCAGAATATGCGATGAAGCATATACGGACCCTCAAGCGGTCATGAGAGCTCCCCAGAACACTAGCTTATCAAGGTTGGACGAGGTTAGGGCTTCACACCCGAGAACTATGACACTGAGTCGGCGTATGTATCTGAAGAGGAAAACTCAGGAGCCGGGCAACAACCTAGAATGATGAGCCATTCTCTCCGCAGCATCCTCCTTCCTGTGAGCAAGACTCAGAAACTCGAAGCACAGACACTGTTCTCTGGCAAGATGCACATGTGTGGATCAGACTTCATTGCAATAGTTATATATTGTTCGAGGAAGACTATTCAGCAAATAAGGATATGAAGGGCTTGACCGAACTCGAGGACAAAGTCCGCGAAGCCGTGGGCCGAGTAGTCGACCCTGAGACTGGCATGACCTTTGCCGATATGCAGATGATTACAAACGTCGAAGAGGAACAACCCGGAGTTTTGAAAGTGGAGTTTGTTCCCTCAAGCCCATTATGCCCCATCGCCTTCAAACTAGCGATGGACATAAAGAATGCCGCCTCGAAGGTCCCGGGCGTCAAGAAAGCGTCAGTCTATTGCCGTGGTCATTCGATGGAACGGCAAATTAACGAAACAACAAACAAAGAACTTTAGAAACGAAGTGATTTGATACAACTCCACGCCCTTTTCAACATTAAGAAAGGGCAAGTACGGGGGGGAGTGATTCTGAGACTTTTTGCTGGAACAAGAGTCGATGGCCAACGAATCAATACCATTTTTCATATGGAAGACTGATCGTATTATCGATTGACGAATAAGCAAGGGAAAGCGCGGGGAAGGATTCCTGTCTGCTACGAGATTCATACGCAATGAGGGCCCTTGGTACTCAAAACTAGGTCCTTCGCTTCAGTGCTGCAATATTGGACGTAGAAAGAAAACAGGTTAGGCTTAAGCTTTCTATGCGGCCTTGGCCATGCCTCGTTTCTTGCGTGCGACAGTCTGAAAGCACTCTCATTGGCCTGGATAGTCGTGTTCAAATGCTTGCCAGTCGATCTTGTATAGGCATACTAGTGGAATAATGGCGGCGCCGTAATTGGTTTGCGCCACATTGAGGGTCAAGGTCTCCCCGGCGAAGTAGGCTTCTTTGAAGTATGTTGGCTCGACGCCAGGTTGGTCTAGAGTAAGACCGCCCGCTGTCCCGCCGCCACCAACGTCGTACCAGCGTTGTTTTCCCCAGCTCGTCAATTTATATACCGTTGAGTTCGTGCCGAAATCAGTCCAAACTCCTGAAGTGGTGTTCATAAATGGAGTTTCGTTCGTCCACGAATAACTCGGGCTCATGTAGCCCTGGTTCATAAACCTGTCTTCAGCTTCTCCTGAGATCTTAGCCATCCATACCCATTTTCCTTCGTCGCCGTACCCAACAAAGCCTGCTGTCGTCGCACCTGTAGTTGAGGATGTGGACGCGCCTATGGTTATGAACACAAGAACGTAGTCAACACCGTAGTTCCTCAGCATTTTCAATGATTGCGTTTCATTGGCCATAAAGGCATAGCCAGTGTTCTCTATCGATGTGGCGTTTATCGTCGCGTTGTCTGTGAGTGTTGTCACGTTACCGAGCATCGTTAACCAGAATCCATAATCCCACCAGCTGCAAACGACGGTGGTCGGCTGCAGGTTAATGCTCGTCCACTGTAACATGTCGAACCACTCTCGGACTGGCTGATTGGGGATGATCGGAAGACTGGATACGGTTATGGTCAAGGGAGTATAGACTTGTCTGTACACGTTAGGCACGCCTCCAGTTTGAGGCGAGAAGGCAAGGTTTGTCATCAGAATCAGAAATATCAGGAAAATAGCGATGCCACTAAATTCCTTGCCAACATGATCCAAGCCAAGTTTTCTTCTCGTTATTTTCGGCGGCTCTTTCAACAAGACGACGAAAGGATTCAAAACTCCCATTATCCCAGTGGCAGAGATAAGCCCGAAAGCCGGAGCCAAGAGGAAAAGCAAACGTACCATAGAAGCAGAGAAATATACGCCGGTTAAACCGAAGAGCAGCAAAAACAAGTTTCGGTTGCTCCCAAGATTTCTTGAAATGAAAAACAGTCCAATCATGAAGAACAGTATCGTGATACCATACTCAAAATAGATTGAACCCCAGGCGGTTACTCTGTGTTCTGCAACAGAGGCTATGAGAGCATTCGAGCTTCGCAAGAGTGGGTTCAGAACCGTAAGGAATTTCCCTGCTATGTTGCCTACGCGTCCCGAGGCAAAGATGACGGCGAAACCCCCTATAAGAACACCCAAAAGCGTAACTCCCAAACCGAGCTTCTCCTTCACCGAGGCTAAGTTGTGTATGAACTCGTTCAGGCAGAGTAACAAGAATACGCCTCCCGCTGGTAATACCGCAAAGGTTGTCAGGTATCCTACAGACAAGAAAGGAGCATTTATCGCTATTAATAGCCCTAACCCGAAGGTCAAACTATACGCCAAGAGAACGCGTCGAGTTGCCCTCCTCAGCAGCATCAAAACGAAGACGAAAAGCACCGTCAAATCTACCAAGTAATATGCTGCACCCCACCCCATTATGAAATAGGCCAAGCATGCTCCACACGCGAGTGAATATTTGACTGTCGAACCTATAGGCTTTTCATCATCGATTGCTCTCGGAAATAGCAAGAAGAACAACAAAAAGGTAAACATGCTTGTTTCAGTCTCAAACCAGCCCAGATTACTTCGCATAATGAACGCTGCGTCGAGAGCTAGAAAAAGAGCCGCAAGTAGGCCCACAGCTTTTCCTCCAATTTCCTTTCCGATGAAATAAAGGATCAAAACGCTTATTGTTCCCATTATTGGTGGAAGGATTGCTAGGAAACTCATGAGATCTATGTTGATGCCCAAAGCCCTAACCATGTCGTAGAGAAGAGCTCCAGTCATGGGTATTGAAGGCAATGATTGAGATCCCATGTTGATTCCCATGGGGTGCCACATTTGGGTTTCAAGCCACAGTTTCGGCCAGTAGGGCGAAAACAACCCGTTGTTCACCATATAGCTGGCAATGCGATATTCGAAGAACGCGTCAAATTCCGATAGGTGTAGCCCACCTGTTCCAATCTCCCACCGGAGGGGAAGAATACGAATGGTGAAAGCTATGAAAAGAACTAGAAATAATGCTCCGAATGCAAGTAGCGAACCGTGGCTTGTTTTGATTCGCAATCTATCCAGGTTTTTTATGGAGTTTACAAAACCTTCTTTTAAGGCGCTCCTCGAAAGCTTCAAAGAGGCTCCATCTCTCCTATCGACAATGCTGCCGTATCAATCATGGTGGAGAATTGTGCACGTTGGAAGCCTAGCATGTGGTAAGCAGAACGATTGCTAATGTTACTGTGTTCATCTCTTTGTTTGACGAAGCTCATCGTATTACTCTTTATATTTCTCGTAGTGCTCAGCATCTCATCTAGCGCGCGCCTTGGAAGGTTGCACATTATTGAGATTTAAAAGACTTGTAGTACAATATTTGGATATATCTAGTACAAATTCTGTACAGACGTAGCGTGTTTCAGGATGTTTTGCTTCTGAAAGGAATTTCGCATGCACGCTTAGAACGACTGATCCACTGGGCCTGACGAGGATTTTGATCATGTCGACGTATGATCTATGGTTGGCCGCGGCGCGCTGCCTGGCACATTCGGGATGCGGCAGTTAGACACAGAAAACTTGCAACCAAAAACCTTAAGTGTTAATGGTAGTGCTATCTGTGTTGTCAAAATGTAAGGTGTTGAAAGAATTTGGCAGTTGAAGGATTTTCAGGTGCTCGACAGCCAGTGGACGCTAAAGTGAAAGAGCTGAACCCCCAGTCTAGGGCAGTGAACGTCTTGGCCAAAGTGGTTTCGAAGAGCGAAGTCAGAAGCATCGCGGCGGGAAGAGACGGTGCAGCCCATAAAGTAAGCGATGCATTGGTAGGCGACGAAACAGGTTGCGTCTACCTAACCCTCTGGGATGACAACATTGAGAAAGTAAAAGATGGAGACACCATACTGGTAAAGAACGGCTACGTAAACCTGTTCAGAGGAAACATGCGCTTGAATATCGGAAGATACGGCACGCTCGAGATTTCTGAGCAACCCTTGACGGGCGACGTGAACAAGGAGAATAATATGTCAAACCAAGTATACGAGCAACCCAGGCGTTCATTCGGAGGAGGAGGCGGAGGAAGAGACTTTGGCAGAGGCTACGGCGGTCGAGACAGACGAGGCGGCGGCGGCTACAGACAAAGAAGATACTAAAAGCTAGTTGACGCCAACACACCTCCAATTATTTTCTTCTAACAGTAGGCAAACTATCTGCAAGCTTTGCCGGTTTATCTGATTCACGGAATCTTTCTGTATCTCAGCTTCAGGTTCTCTCCTTCTTTTTCGCGCACATTTCACAGATCATGCGAACTGATTCTTGAGTTTCGCAGATTGAAGTCTTCTCCGGGAAACCCACCACAACCTTTAAAATCTGAGGCTCAAAACATCAACCCCTAGTTAAGGGGAGAAAATCAAATGTCTAAACAAAAGAAAGAAGAAAGAAAACCGACAGTAGACGAGTTGCTTGCGAAGGCTAAGAAACCTTCAATGTTGGCACCGCCGTTGCATAGATTCTATGGGGGAAAGCTTCAAGTGATGCCAAAGTGCGCTATTGAGAGCCCCGCGGACTTTGCATTGTGGTACACTCCAGGCGTAGCTGCCGTGTGCAAAGAAATTCAAGCAGACAATGACAGGTCCTTCGAACTAACGAACCGCTGGAACTACGTGGCCGTAGTCTCAGATGGCACACGCGTGCTCGGTTTAGGCGACATAGGTCCAGAGGCAGGACTTCCTGTGATGGAAGGAAAAGGCATACTGTTCAAGTACCTAGGTGGGGTCGACGCGTTTCCAATATGTCTAAAAACGAAAGATCCCGAAGAGATAATCAGGACATGCGAGCTGATTGAGCCGACATTCGGTGGCATTAACCTGGAAGATATCGAGAAACCGAAGTGTTTTCACGTTTTGGAGAAGGCGAGAGAACGTTTGAAGATTCCAGTCTGGCATGATGACCAGCAGGGAACAGCCACAGTCATTCTTGCAGGGTTGATGAATGCCTTCAAAATAGTGGGCAAGAACCCGAAGAACAGCTCGATAACCTTAGTTGGAGCAGGGGCAGCCAACCTTAGAACGGCGTACGTCATGATACGGTGGGGAGTCAAGCCGGGCAACATACTCCTGGCCGACACGAAGGGTCTGATCTACCCAGGCAGAAAGGATATAGCAAAAGAAGAGGACCCATGGAAGTATGAACTGTCGCAGAAAACTAACGCTGAAGGCAGAAGGGGCGACGTGTCTGAAGCCTTTAAGAGTGCGGACGCAGTCGTGGCCGCCTCAAAGCCTGGACCAGACACGATAAAGAAGGAATGGATCAGGACCATGAACGACGACTCGATAGTGTTTGCCTGCGCGAACCCGATACCTGAGATATGGCCGTGGGAAGCAAAAGAGGCAGGAGCCCGCATAGTGGCTACTGGTAGAAGCGATTTTCCAAATCAGGTCAACAACAGCCTTGGGTTCCCGGCGATATTCCGCGGCGTCCTTGACGTCAGGGCTAAAACTGTGACTGATGACATGTGCATAGCAGCTGCGCAGGAACTGGCAAAGTTCGCTGAGGAACGCGGAATGCACGAGGAAGACATTCTGCCCAGGATGGAGGAGTGGGAAGTCTATCCGCGTGAAGCAGTGGCTTGCGCACTGAAATCTATAGAGCAAGGAGTTGCACGGGTCAAACCGAGCAGGAAAGAGCTTTACGAAAGGGCCGTGGCGATAATACAGAATGCCAGGGAATCTACGAAGCTGCTCATGAAACAAGGCTTGATAAAGCCCATGCCGCCAGAAAAGGAACTCCTTAGATGAAAGAACGGCAAAATCGGTAAATTCCCTTTTTTCGTTTTTCAAAGCAGAAAATCTTTTAAACTGTTGGGCAGAACATAGAAGCATGCGGGAGAAAATCATATGCGTTCGGACTATGCTCTATACACTGTGGCATTGATTTTTTTTGCCATAACTATCATATCCTTCGTGGTTCTCAGCGAGCTTGAAAGGAACCTGTCAGTCGTAGCGACAGTCGTGCTTGGACTTCTATTCGTCGGTCTGGGTTATACTCAACGACCAAGAACGAAGGCCGAAACGTTGCAGGCTCCTCCGTCCCTTCTGGCTGTAAACCCCCCACCGAGTATTGCGGAAACAGTGGAAGCTGCAGGCCAGCAGAAAACCGAGACAAGCGTTGAACCTGTACCTGTAAGTGCAGAAGTTGCAAAGATAGAGCTTACGGCCGTTAAGGGTGTGAAAGAAAGGCGGGCAGAGCAATTGAAGACTCTGGGCATACACAGTGTGGAGGATTTGGCAAATGCTTCAGCGGAGGATCTTGCGGAGAAATTGAAGATTTCGGCGAAATTCACTGCGCAATGGATTGAAAATGCGAAAGAACTCCTAGCTCGATCGTGAAGAGACAGGCTTCAAACGCAGAATCATTTGTGAACTTGAGAATTTTTACTATGTTTCTTCTTTCCAGTCTCTTCAAGGCATCTAGAAACTCGTTCTTCTTCTTGCCTGTGAGCTTCAAGCTTAGAAGGATATCGTTGACGGGCATTTGTGGG
>Ga0315289_10009989_pt1 | contig 13622 bp, 14 predicted proteins | sample YL17G11_40_MG_FD_203452 | JGI IMG/M metagenome (GOLD analysis project Ga0315289, IMG submission 203452) | Sediment microbial communities from Yellowstone Lake, YNP, Wyoming, USA - YL17G11_40 | ecosystem: Environmental > Aquatic > Freshwater > Lake > Sediment | place: USA: Wyoming | collected...
TGTCCACCCCGGTCGGGATCACCTCTATCGGCCTGTGAACGCCATACTCCCGCAGTAGATTCCCGACGCCACAGGTTGGCACGATGACGTGGTCGGCTGAGTTGGCAAAGGTCCGGCTGACGCGCACAGCGGCGGCTCGGACCAGCGGCTGTGGGAGGGGGACGTAGTGGGCGTACTCCCGTATCAAGGTATGGTATGTAAACACCAGAGGCCGTCCCAGCCGCCGCGCCCAGCGACGCGCCTCGCGGCCGGTGGTGAAGGGGTGCTGGGCGTGGATGATGTCAGGCGGGCGGCTGGCGAAGGCGGCCCGGAGGCGGTAGCCTGTGTAAGGGATGGCCAGCGGGTAGCGAACGCGCGTCGGCGGCATGATCGAAGGCAGCCGATGTACATGGGGCTCCGCATCGGCGAAGTTGGGATAGGCCGGCGCGATGATCTGGACTTCGTGACCGAGCTTCCGAAGCTCCCCGGCAAAGGTAACGACCGAGACGACGACGCCGTTGACGATGGGCCGGTAGCACTCGGTGAAGAGGGCGACTCGCATGGGTGCTCCCGAGGCCGGACGGCAGCGCAGCGCACGTTCCAGCCTGCCGGGGTACGGTAGCACGGAGCCAGCGGCCCCGTCAATCAAGCGCAGGATGGCTGCGGGGCGAGCGTCGCCTGCGGGGCGAGCGTCGCCTGCGGGGCGAGCGTCGCCTGCGGGAGGGAAACGGATATGCCTGGCGTGCGGCAGCCTGCCGTGGCCGGCCAGTTTTACGATGGCAGGAAGGAAGCGCTCGCAGCAGCTATCGAGCAGTGCTTCCTGCACCCGCTCGGCCCGGGGGCGCTTCCTGTGGTTAACGCTGACGGCCCCGGGGTGATCGAGGCGCTTGTCAGCCCACATGCGGGGTACATGTACTCGGGCCCTGCCGCCGCCCACGGCTACCGCGCGCTCGCGGGGGACGGCATCCCCGAGACAATCGTTATCCTCGGCCCGAGTCACTATACTCTCGACCAGCGCGCCGCGGTCTCGCTCGCCGACGCGTGGCGCACACCTCTCGGCGACGCCGCTGTTGACGTCGCCTTTGGGAAGGAGCTGATCGAGGCATCGCCGCTGTTCGAGGAGGATGAGCAGGCCCATAGGGATGAGCACTCTCTGGAGGTTCAGGTGCCGTTCCTCCAGTTCGCCTATGGCGAGCGGATGCCGAAGATCCTGCCGATCTGCCTCCGGTCGCACCCCATGGGGAACACCGAAGCTCTGATCGCCGACGCTCGGGCAATCGGGGAGACCATCGCCCGGACGGGAGGCGCTCGCCGCGTGGTGCTGGTGGCGAGCACGGACTTCTCGCACCAGGTCCCCCAGGAAGTGGCGCAGCGCCAGGACCGGCTGGCGCTGGCGGCGATCGAGGCGATGGATCCGGCCGGCCTGCTGGAAACGGTGCGCAGGCAGCGCATATCCATGTGCGGGCCGGTCCCGGTGGCGGTCGCTCTATTTGCTTGCCGGGCGCGAGGCGAGCGTCAAGTTGAACTGCTGACCTACTACACTTCCGGCGACGTCATCGGGGACCGGCGCGCCGTTGTGGGCTATGCGTCTGCCGTTGTCAGACGCGGGGAAGGTGGTGGCCGATGACCTGGATAGATGCCGTTGCGCTAGTACTGGTAGTGCTGATTGCGTGGTTCGAGAGCGTCCGAGGATTTGGACGCGCGATCTTCGACTTCGTGGGGGCGCTGATCGCGGTGAAGCTCGCCACCTTCGTGGCGCAGCCGCTGGGCAACGCCGCGCCTTTGCTTCAGCCCGAGGCGCGCGCCGAAGCATTCTGGCTGGCTATGGTGTTTCTCGTCTTGGGCGTGCTGATCATCGTCGCGACGAAGTTCATCTACGAGACGACGCTGCTCTCGCTCGACGTGCTCGACCCGGTGGTGGGCGGACTGCTGGGCGTCGGGTCGGGAATCGTCACGGCGCACGTGTTCCTGCGGATGCTGCTGACTGCCTACGCCGACACGGAGTTCGCGAAGGTGGTGTCGCACAGCTTCGTGGGACACGAGATCATCTCGTTCCGGTCTTACCACCACGTGGTGACCGTGCTTCAGAACATCGGGAACTGGTAGCGGCTCCGTCCGCCGGGGAGGGGGAAGCTCACGAGCCGGACCGCATCAGGTCAGTTCTCGCCAAGCCGCCTGAGCCGAGCGATCAGCTCCGTGGTGGAGAGGCCCTCGACGCGCTCGCCCAGCACAACCTGGCCACCGTAGCCTTCGATGAACGCGCGCTCCTCCTGGTTGACCGTATCGAGCAGGTAATCGCCGCCCTTCACCCAGACGTCCGGGCGGAGCGCATCAATGAGCGAGAGCGCGCTCAGCTCCGGATAGATCACCACTAGGTCCACGCAGCCCAGGGCCGCGATCATCTCGGCCCGCTCGCGCTCGCTGAAGACCGGCCGACCTTCCCCCTTGAGGCGCCGCGCCGATTCGTCGGAGTTGAGCCCGACGATGAGCATATCGCCGTGTCCCCGGGCGGCCTCGAGGGTGCGCACGTGTCCGGCGTGGAGAATGTCGAAGCAGCCGTTGGTGAAGGCGATGCGCTTGCCCTCGGCGCGCCAGTGAGCAACGCGGGCGACGGCCTCGTTGCGTGGGACGATCTTAGACGCGGCGCTTGCCGGAGACATGCCCTGCTTCCCGCCTTCAGTCCACGCTACCACCGGAGATCGACGGGGTGCACCCGCTCGACCTCTCTCACCGCATCGAAGTGCCGATCTGCTGTCACGATCAGCGTCACTCCAGACCCAAGCATCGTGGCGACATGGATAGCATCGCGAGGTCGTAAAGAAGGATAGGCTCTCTGCAGCTCGAGAAACCGGCATACGTCCGCACGGGTGACAGGCAGCACATCCTGTATCAGTGCCAGGAACTCCTCTGCCAGCGCCAGACCCTCGGGTCGCCCGATGGCATGATAGCGATAGGCGATCTCCTGGATGACCTCGGTGTCGGTGATGGCGTCGAGATCGCCTTGCGCTACTGCCTGGAGCACCCGCCGGCAGGGCTCCTTGTAGTCATGCTCTGTTCCGGCGGCGTAGATTGGGACGCATGCGTCGAGGAAGAACGGTCCCCTATTCACACACCGCCCCTCGTTCGATTTCCCGCTCGATCTGCGGCCAGTCGGCCACCGGCAACCGCATCCCTGCAATTCGTCGAACCGCTTCGAGGCGCGTCTTCGCGGACTGGCGGAAGTACTCTTTCGCTACGGCAGCGCGGACCAACTCCCCCACCGAGCACTTCCGCCCGGCGGCCTCCTGTTGGAGCCGACGGTACTGCTCCTCCGGGAAGAGTATCTGGGTGCGCTTCATGCGTGTTCTCATGGCATTTCCCTGATTGGATACATCATGACACATACATCATATCGGAAGGCGGCCCGGGCGTCAAGGATTTGCCCCGGCATGTTCTGTTTGCCGGTGCATCTCCCAGATGCGGATGTCCTTCGCTACGGCGTACACAGCCGTCAGAAGGCACACAGCCAGCCCGTGGCCGCCGTCGAGGAACCCGCCCTGAAGCAGATAGGCCTTGAGAAACCGCGCCGGCGGATGGAGCATCATGTAGAGCGGCGAGACCGTCCGGCCTTGCCGCATGGCCTTAGCGGGAGTCCGCAGAGGGGCTTGCCTACGAGGCGTCCCGCGGCGTGTTGGGAGTTGCCAACTCTGCACGCTCTTGCTTCGCCCGGGCAGCCCTGCTATCCTCTGGCATTGTGAGCCAATCCTCCGGTCCGCAGATTACGCTCGCGCCGAACAACCGCAAGTGGTTGCTCCTGACAGGGAGCAAGGCAGGCCGTGCTGAGGGTGCCCGGTTGTGACAGCCCCGGCACAGGCGCGTGGACGTGCTTTCGACAGGCTCTCGCGCGACACCATTGGGCAGTACCTTGTGAAGACCCTTAGGCCCGGTGGCGGGACGCGGCCGGCGCTGTTGCTCGTTGAGGATCTCGGCAAGCGCGCCGTCGTGAAGGACTATCGGGCCAGCGGCTGGCTGCTGCGCCGGGTATTCGGCCCGTGGCTGCTGGCCCGGGAGGAGCGCATCTACCTCAGGTTGCAGGGCGCCGCTGGCGTCCCCCATCTGATAGGCAAGCTAGACCGTCACGCGCTCGTCGTGGAGTTCGTTCGCGGACGCGCCTCCTCTGAATGCCCTGAGGGAAGCCTCCCACTGGAGTTCTTCGACCGACTCGCGGCCATTGTCAGCGGCATGCACGAGCGCGGGGTCGTGCACTGTGACCTGAAGAATCGGTCCAACATCGTGGTCGGGGATGGGAACGAGCCGTACATCGTGGATTTTGCGTCAGCTTTCACCTATGAGGGCGTGTTAGGCCCCCTCCGCCGGCTGGCGTTCGAGCGTTTCCGACTTGATGACTGGCGAGCCGTTATCAAGGCGCGTATGCTCGTGGGAGGTGTGCGCAGTGACGAGGACGAGCAGTTCGTCCGCCAGCGTTCGAGAGCTGAGCGCGTGGTGCGTGCCATCCGAAACGGCGCGCGGTGGGTGTTCCAGGCCCTCGGACGGCGGTAGGCGCAGCAGCATCTGGAGCTGTCGGAGGTGTGGCGGCGCGCCGCCGCGCTTACCCCCTCCTCTCTCGCCGTCTGCACCAGGTGCCATCGCGCGCAGGCTGCTGCTTCTCGTCTCCGATTCCTCACCTGCGTTCCTGTCAAGTCGGGTGCCAGGCTGTAGCATTTCGGGGTCGTAAGAACGGCCTATCTTGAGTTACGGGATACCTCGGCAAAGACAGGAAGCGAGGCCGCAAGCGCAGAATCCATTCGCCAGACGGAGCATGTGATCCCATCCTGGGGAATCTCGACCCCAACCGCCCAGGGCAATCGCGATGACCGACCTGAGCATCTGCATCCCCATCTACAACAGCGCCTCGCTGCTCTCGACCTGCCTGCGCGCCCTACCCGAGGCCTGCCGGGGCCTGAGCTGGGAGACCATCGCGGTGGACAACGGCTCGACCGACGGGGCCGGCCAGCTGGTGATTGCTGAGTTCCCCGAGGTGAAACTGATTAGCAACCCCGAGAACCGGGGCTTTGCCGCTGCCATCAACCAGGCCGCAGCAGCGGCCCAGGGCCGCCACTTGCTTCTGCTCAACGCCGACACCGTGCCCGCTCCGGCGTCGCTGACCCGGCTGGCTCACTTTCTGGACGGACACCCGAGGATCGCCGCCATCGGACCGCGCCTGCGTCGCCCCAATGGGCGCGCCCAAACTTCGATCCACCCCATCCCCACGCTCACCAACCAGCTCCTGCGCCTGGCCGGCCTCAACACGACCAGCCTGGCCCGGTTGCGCATGCGCGGGCGCGCCCCGCGCCCGGTGGCCGCATTGCTCGGCGCATGCATCATGATCCCCCGGCGCGCTTGGCAGGAGATCGGCCGGCTCGACGAGAGGTTCTTCTTCTACCTCGAGGACACCGACTGGTGCCTGCGCGCCCGCCAGCGCGGCTGGCAGGTCTACTACTGGCCGGAGCCAGAGGTACAGCATCTGGTGGGGGCATCCGCTCTCAGCCTGGGACCCGGGCGCAAGGCCCTCTACTACGAGAGTCTGCTCAAGTTCTTCGAAAAGCACTACGGAGAGCGCGCCGCCGCCCGGCTCAGGACCGGCCTGCGCCTGCGGGGCGAGCGTCGCTTGCGGGGCGAGCGTCCGCCCGTTCCCACTGAGCAGACCGCACAGGCTCCGGAGGACTCCCACTGCGCCTCGGCAAGCCCCCACTGCAACCAGGCGATCTCCGCCGTGGTGCTGGCCCGTGACGAGGAGGAGGGCCTGCCGGCCTGCCTGGAGAGCCTCGGCTGGGCTGACGAGCTGATCGTGGTCGTCTCCGCGGAAAGCCTCGACCAGACTGCCCAGGTGGCTCGGCGCTATATTGACCGGGTGCTGGTGCGCCCGTGGCAGGGATTTGCCCGGACCCGCAACTGGGCCATCGAGCAAGCCGCTGGGCCGTGGGTCCTCATGGTGGACGCCGACGAAAGGGTGACGCCAGAGCTGGCCGAGGAGATCCGGCACGCGGTGGCCCAGCCGGGGGCGGTAGCCTATCAGCTTCCGCGCGCTTTCTTCTTCTGCGGGCATCGGCTGCGCCACGGGGGCTGCTGGCCAGATGAGGTGCTGCGTCTTTTCCGGCGTGACGCCGGCCAGTATGCCGAGCGCCGCGTGCACGAGCGCTTCCAGCCAACCGGGCCGGTGGGGCGGCTAAAGGAACCCCTGCTCCACTACGGGTACCGGGACCTGAACGAGTACTTCGAGAAGTTCTCGCGCTACGCAGAGCTTGCGGCCCAGGACCTCTGGGAACGCGGTCGGCGAGCGCGCCCCTGGGATTGGCTGTCCCCCGGCTTCACTTTCCTCTCTCGCTATCTGCTCAAGGCCGGCTTTCGGGACGGGGTGCCCGGACTGGTCTACAGCGCCCTTGGCGCCGCTTTCGTGCTGGCCCGCACCGCCCGTCTCTGGGAGCTGGAGCGCGCTGCAACCTCTAATGAGCTTCGCCCAGAGAAGTAGCGCGGCGTCTGTGCTGACGGAACCCACGCCAGCGATCTCATGGCGAGGGACAGGCGGCCAAGCGTGTTCGCGATGATGTCGGCCCCCTTGTAGGTTGTCACGATAGCGGTCAGGCCCTGCATGGCGGCCCTGCCAGCACTTCCTCGTAGAGGGCAAGCACCTGCTCGACGATCCGCGGCCGGTCGAAGCAAGCAAGTGCCCGCTCGCGGCCGGCGCGGCCCATGCTCTCGGCCTTCGCCGGGTCGCTGAGCAGCTCGATCAGCGCGCCGGCAAGGGCGTCAGCCCTTCCCGGGCGGATGACCAGACCCGTTTGGCCATGCACGACCGACCCCGGCAGGTTGCTGGCATCGCCTACCACGACCGGCTTCGCCATCGCCATCGCCTCGAGTACCGCGACTCCCAGGCCTTCGGAGAGCGATGGCATCACGAAGACATCGGCCTGCGCGAGCACGCGTCTCACGTCGGGGGCGAAGCCGAGGAACTCGACTCGGTCGCCCAGGCCAAGAGCATGCGCCTGCCGGCGCAGCGCGGCCTCGTCCATGCCCGTGCCGCAGATGAGCAGGCGCGCGCCTGGCATTCTCCTCACCACCTCGCGCATTGCCCGCAGCAGCACCCGGTGGCCTTTGCTCGCGGTGAGACGGCCAACCGTGAGGAGGGTGGGGACGTCCTTGGCAGGGCCGAGCCCCTGCCCAACGCCGGGGTCGAAGTGGCGGCAGTCAACGAAGTCGGGGATGACGGTCAGCAGCGATTCAGGCAGACCAGCAGCGAGGCAGCGTCTGCGGATGGCCTCGGAAACACAGATGAGCCGGTCGCACCAGAGCAGGTACTTCGCCCGGCCCAGCCAGCTCCTTCTCAGGGGAGCCGCCGTCCTTCGGGTGGCGATGATCCTGGGGCCACCCGCCAGGGGCAGGCTATGGCCGGCCATCCGCGCCGCCAGACCCGCGACTACGTGGCTGGCTGACTCGTGGATGTGGATTATGTCCGGCTGAAGCTCGGTCAACCTGCGCGCGAGGTGGCGCACTGAGCGCAGACCGGGGAGGCCGCGAAGCGGCATCGTCTCCCAGCGAAGGTAGGAATCGCGGAGCCGGGAATCGAGCTCGCTGCCGGGCTGTGCGACGAACCACGTTTCCTCGCCCCGGTGGGCGAGCGCCACCGCGAGGCCTAGCGACTGAACCTGGCCGCCGCCCCAATCAGGGCCTGAGTCTATGTGGAGAGAGGAGGGCATGGGGTATTCCTGCGCTAGGCCTGAAGTGCGGCGTCTCCCGGCGCCGCACTACGGTGGGCTTGTCGGGCAAGGACGCGCAGGGCGGCGGCCAGCACCTCGTTAGGGGTGATCGCCATCATGCAGTTCCGGTGGCCGCAGTTGGGTGTCACAGGATGGACACAGGGCCGCCAGCACTCTTGCCGATGGAAGATGATCTCGTGTCCTTCGCCCTGGGGGCCGGTCCTGCCCGGGTCGGTCGGTCCGAAGAGCGCGACGACGGGACGGCCCATCGCCGCGGCGACGTGCATGGGGCCTGAGTCTATCCCGATGAGAAGGTCGCATTTTGACAACACTGCCGCAAGCTGACTTGGGGTGGTGCGGCCTGCGAGGTTGAGGCGCTGCCGCGATGGCACGACGTTGAGGATCTCATATCCCAGCTCACGGTCGCCTTCCGATCCCACAATCACGAGCCGCGCGTTGTCGTCGCGCGCCAGCCGATCTGCCACCGCCATGAAGGCGTCGCTGGTCCACGCCTTATAGGGCCTGCTGCTCGACTCGCCTGGCGCGAGGGCAATGAGTGGGCCGACCCCCCACAGGTCGGCCTCGGCGAGAACCTGCTCGCCATACTCCCAGTCCTGAGGAGAGAGGCGAACCAGGCCTGCGTAGTCTTCCTTGGCCGGCTCGAGTCCAATGCCGCGGACCAGACGCAAGACCTTGTCCGGGCAGGGGATGCCGCGCACCTGGATGCGGTGGGTGAGCAGCCGCGCCAGGTGAGAATCAACGTAGCCGACGCGGTGCTTGGCCCCTGAGATACGGGCACAGAGCGCCATGGTCGCGGACTGCGAGAAGGCGACGGCCAGGTCGGGGCGGTGCTTGCGTAACCCCATGCCGAGGCCAACGGCGGTATGCAGGGGGCCTGGCGGGCGCTGGTGGACCTCGTTGACGAAGCCGCTCTCTGCGAGCAGGCCTGCCAGGTATGGCCTGACAACACTGGTGATGTGAGCAGCCGGGTATGACTCGCGCAGCGCCTTGAGTGCGGGGAGCGTGAACATCAGGTCGCCGATCTGATTGAGGTGGAAGACGACCACTCGTCTCACCCGGCTCCGATCGCTCAGCTCTTCTCGGTAGAGCGCCTCGACATCGGCGGTGAGCTTGGCAACGCTGTAGCGCGCCTCCGCCATCTCGCGCCCGAAGGACCCGAGCCGCCGCGCCTCCGCAGGATGGCGAAGCAGCGCGACGAGATCACGCCCGAGAGCTTCCGGCGTGACCTGACTTACATCCACGTGATCCGCGAAGCAGGAGGCCTCGGCCTCCTCCAGGTTCTCCGGCCGCACGATGCCGAAGTATCCGCCCTTTCCCGCCGCCACTACCGGCCGGCCGGAGGCCATCGCCTCGAGTGCGACGGAGGCTGTGCCGACCACCGCGTCCCCGAGCGAGAGGATGCGCGCGATATCGCCTCGCCCGCCCAGGGCGAACACTGCCTTCCGTCCCAACCTCCCGTTCATCCGTTCGGCCGCTCGGGCTACCGCCTTCTCCTCGGGGCCTTGCCCGACGACGATCAGCTCGACGCCTGGCACTTCGCGGTCGAGTGTTTCCATCGCTTCAATAGCAGCCAGCGCGACCGGCGCCTTGCTGTGACTGAAGCGGCTGACATGGACGATCCGGGGAGCCCCGGGGCCTAGGCCGAGCTCCTTCGCCAGCGACTCATCGGGCGGTCCGGGCTGGAAGCGATCGCAGTCTACGCCGATGATGGTCTGCACCACGCGATCCGGGGAGATGCCGAATCCCTCCACTATGTTCCGCCAGCTCGCCCGACTCACCACTGCGACGCGCCGGCTCCAGTAGAACACCGTGTACCTGTTGATGGGGCTGCGGGTGCCGTGAATGGTGAGCACGTAGGGCACCCCGGCCCGCCGGCAAGCGAGGTGGGACACGGCTCCCGCCCGCCAGTTGTGGGCGTTGACTATATCAACATGCTCGCGCTCCAGCAATCTCCTCAGCGCCCACGCTCCCGTGATCATGCGGCCGCCGGTGAAGTTCACCGCGACGTGCTCGATGCCGGATGCCTGGAGCTCTGGCACGAGCTGCCCGCCGTGGGAGGCGACGATCACGCGGTGGCCTCGCTCCTTCAGCCCACGCGCGAGGCGAATGGCATAGCTCTCCACGCCTCCGTAGTTGAGCCAGGAGAGGACCTGGAGGATGGTGAGGCCGGATTCGCGCGCTGGCGCCGCCACGCTAGGCCTCCACCGGCCGCGCCTGCAACAACGCCCGCGCCGCGGCCACGACGCGGAGCGGCTCAATGATGGCCATGCACTTGAGCGGCTGGCACCGGCGGTTGCGGCACGGCGCGCAGGGGATCTCTGCTATCACCTTCGCGTGGCCATCGCCGTAGGGGCCCAGCCGACGGGAATCGGTGGGGCCGAACACGGCGACCGTGGGGGTCCCCATCGCGGATGAGAGGTAGAGGGGCCCGGTGTCGTTTCCGATAGTCACGCGGCAGCGGCGGAACACTTCTGCGGCCTGCTTGAGCGTCGTGCGCCCAGTGACATCCACCACCCGTGCGCGCGATCCGGCGGCGATCTCGCGCGCCAGCCCGGCGTCGCCGCGCCCGCCGACGACGACGGAGGTCAGGCCGAACTCCTGGGCGAGGGCGTCGGCCACCGCCGCGAACCGGTCCGTAGGCCACAGCTTCGACTCCCAGCGGGCGCCGGGGATGAGCGCGGCCAGATCGGTGCAGGAATCGAGGAGGCGATCAACGGCTGCGCGGTCGTCATCCGAGATGGCAATAGTGAACTCGACTGGTTCTCGCTGAGCGCCAAGCACTTCGGCGAAGTCGAGATAGGATTCGACCGCGTGGACGTCTCGCCGGTCAGGCACGATTCTTCGGTTGTTGAGGAGGAATGTCGCCTCGCGGAAGCTGCGGTAACCGATCCTCTGCTTCGCGCCACTGAGGTAAGCGAGTGCCGCGCTCTTGAGCAGTCCCTGGAGGTCCAGGGAAACGTCGAAGCCGAGCGGGCGCAAGGCCCGGCGGAGCGCGACGGGGGAGGAGAGGAGAGGAAGAGACCTGGCGCCGCCTTGCGCCGGGCGAGCGTCGCCTGCGGGGCGAGCGCCACCTGCGGATCCGCCGATGATGAGCACATCGTTGAGGTGCGGATTGCCGATGAGGACATCTGATGCGGGCGGCTCGACCGCCCAGGCGAGGTAGCTGCTCGGGAAGCGCCGCCGGAGGGCAGCAGCGACAGGAAGCGATTGCACCACATCGCCGATCGAGCTCAACTTGACAATGAGGATGCGCTCGGGCTCGTTCATGTGTTTTCCGACTGCTCCGCCGGTGGCCGGGCCTTCCACCGCTTGTGGAGCCAGAACCACTGCTCGGGGTGGCGCCTAATCCCTTGCTCGACGATCTTGGTATAGCGAGCGGTGTTGACGCGGAGGTCGTGCTCGTGATTGCCGGTCTGCGTGAGGGGCACCGGTTCTTCCACCTGGGCCACGTGGGTGTTGTCGGGATTCCGCCAGCCGAAGGTGGGCAGAACCGCCGCGCCGGTGCGGAGGGCGAACGCGGCGGCGCCCGGCGCGGTGGATGCCAGGTGGCCAAAGAAATCAACAAAGATACCGTCATCCCCGGCGTTCTGATCCACGAGAATCCCGACCAGCTCATTTCGTCGGAGCGCTCTCAAGGACTCGCGCACTGCCACGTCGCGATGCAGCACTCGCATGCCCATGCGCTCTCGCGTGCGGCGGACATACTCGGTGATCTCGTTATCTCGCTGGGCGCGGGCGATGACGCTCAAGCGGTAGCCTTCGGCCACGATGCGGCTGCCTGTCACTTCCCAGTTCCCCAGATGCCCGGTGAGAAGGATCGCGCCCCTTCCCGCTGCCAGCGCGGCCTCGATACGCTCTTTGCCGCGCAGCTCAGCCAGCGCGCGAATCCCATCGGCGGACATCGCCGGCAGGCGGATGAACTCCGTCAGGCACAGCCCCAGATGCCGGTAGCATGCCTTGGCAATCGCCGCCAGTTCCCGTTCGCTCTTCTCGTTCCCGAAGGCAAGCCGCAGGTTGGTCATGACGATGTGGGCGTGCCGCGGCGAAAGGACGCGCATGGCGAGGCCGATGCTGGTGCCCAGGCGGCGCGCGGCTCCCTCGGGCAGTCGCTGCCAGTGCCGCGTCATCCAGAGGACCGCGGCGTTGCCCAGGCGCGTCTGGGCCCGGCGCTGCCACTGGTAGAGGCGAGAGCCGTCCTCGCGGCCGTAGATGCCAGTCACGTGCGGGCCTTGGGTGTCAACAGCCATTCCAGTTCCCCGGAGAACGGCGGCGCGCCGGGCCTCTCCGCCAGTTCCACCTCCAGCACCCAGAGGCGCTCTTCCAGGCATTCCGGCGGAATCCTGACCGCGTCCTTACTGGTCGTCACGATCATCTCGACGCTGGTCGGCTGCCCTGCGAGCAGATTGCGCAACTCGGTCGCACGATAAGGATGATGATCAGGAAACCGGAGGTGATCCACCAGCACTGCTCCGATCTGCTCCAGCGTACGCTGGAAGGCCACCGGGTTCCCGATCCCTGACAGTGCCACTACGCGACGGCCTTTCGCTGCCTCCGGCGGCAGCTCTTCACCGTCGGCCGGCCTCTGGAGCCGTACCGGGACATGCCTTGTCTCTCGGACGCGCGCGCCTGGCGCGTAGCCCTGGACCCTCTCGCGGAGCGCCCGCAGATCGTTCTCCCTGACCAGGTCCGAATGGGTAATCCAGATCGCATCGGCGCGCGCCAGGTTTGCCGCCGGCTCTCTGAGAAGGCCGCGCGGAATGAGGAAATCATACCCGAAGGGCGCGAGCGCGTCCACCAGCGCGATCTCGACATCTTTCACAAGGCGCTGGTACTGGAGCCCGTCGTCGAGCACCAGCACCTCTGCGCCGAGGCGCTCGACGGCAAGACGGCCCGTCCGCCTGCGGTCCTTGCCGACGAGCACCGAAACGCCGGGCAGCGCGCGGGAGATCAGGTACGGCTCATCGCCCGCGACCTCCGGGGGAACCAGGGGACCGACCCCCTCCGAGACGATGAGCGCCTGCCTTTCGGCGGAGCCGCGATAGCCGCGGCTGAGGACAGCGACGCGCTTGCCGCGGTCCAACAGCCGACGGGCGACAGCGATGGCGGCGGTAGTCTTGCCGGTCCCGCCCACGGTGATGTTCCCGATGCTGATGACCAGCGCGGGCAAGCGCAGGCGGCGGGCCAGGCCGATTCGATAGGCGCCGCGGTGGAGGCGAAGTGCGGCGCCGTAGCCGATGGAGAGCGCTCGAAGGCCGGAAAGGGCGATGCGGTCGCGTGTCCCGCTGGCGCCGCCGGCGATCAGCCGGGCCCAACGTGTCTCCCGGCCAGCGGTCACTGCGCGCCTCTCCTCGCGAGCATCCCCGCGGCTTCTCCGACACAGCGGGAGGAGGCCCCGTGCTGCTCCGCCATGAGGCGCTCGGCTCGTCGGGCAATGGCCCAACGCGCTTCTCGGTCACGCGCTAGCGACAGAAAGGCGCGGGCGAGCGCGGGGCCGTCAGCGACGCGAAAGCCGATGCCTGCCTGAAGGAGCAGGTCGGCGGTGTCTGCGCAGTTCTCGGTGTGTGGGCCGAAGAGGACTGGCACTCCGACCGCGGGTGGCTCCAGGAGATTGTGACCGCCGATGGGGACGAGCGTCCCTCCCACGAATGCTGAAGCGGCGCACGCATAGGCCGCCCGGAGTTCTCCCATGGTATCGAGGACCACAACAGCGTTGTCGCCGGGCCGGTGACCCTCGCTCCTTCGCACCACCTGGAGGCCGCGTTTGGCGATCATGGCGGAGACGTTGGGCAGACGCTCCAGGTGGCGAGGCGCGATCAGCAGGCGGGCGGACGGGACCTCCTGCTGGATGGCGAGAAACGCATCCACCACCTGCTCCTCCTCTCCGGGGTG
>Ga0315289_10009990_pt1 | contig 13621 bp, 7 predicted proteins | sample YL17G11_40_MG_FD_203452 | JGI IMG/M metagenome (GOLD analysis project Ga0315289, IMG submission 203452) | Sediment microbial communities from Yellowstone Lake, YNP, Wyoming, USA - YL17G11_40 | ecosystem: Environmental > Aquatic > Freshwater > Lake > Sediment | place: USA: Wyoming | collected...
TCTAATAAAATTCCCATCGCTTCCAAAAAGAAAAAAGTCTGGCTGCTCTCTTAAAAATTTTAATCACACTTGAACTGAAAAGAACCAGGAATTAAATTTTAATCAACCTTATCCATTTTCGACTTCCTGGCCAAGTCCTTAATTAAATGTTCCCACCATCATGGGAGCATCGAATGCTTTCACTAGAATCGACTTTGAATGCCGGTCATATCTGATTTCGCAGTTTAGGTTATCGGAGAGAGCACTCAAAGCCTTGGCAGCCTCACGTTCACTCCTTCTCGAAACCGCTCTCCCTAAACTTGAGGGTCCTCGCATTCTCCGTCACTGTTTGAACCGTCTTGTCCGGCGCTCCCTTCTGGAACTTGGCGTGGATCTCGAGCGTGACCGTTAGCTCTGCATCTGGCAATGCAACTAAATGAGAGATGACTTCAGACGCTATCTGCCCAGCGTCTCGGCCAACTCTCTCAGGGTCCAGCGCAACCGAGCCATGGAACCGCTTCGGCAGCTCTCCCTCAGGTTCAATTGGCGGCTTTATCTCGCTCTCTCCTCCAGCATTCTCCCCTCCCGGTGGCTGTGATGGCCAGGATGGCGGGAACGGTGCGATGTGCTTCTCTGCAATCTCAGGTTTTACCAGTACACTTGTCCCGTCGACGAGGATGCGCTGTGATAGTGTCTGCCAGGTCAACCCGAGGTACTTCTCAGTCGCGTCCTTGCCCGCAGCGTAGGCAAAGTACTCCTTCGTTTTTATACCGTCCTGGATGGCCGCCGTCAGCACATCGACGTTGGCGAGCCTGCTGAGGTACAGGTAATTCGTCATGTAATCCCACAGTTGTTTGAGATCAATCGAGTCCTTGTCCTTCCAGAGATACCTATCGAGCTCGAGCTTAAGGTTCACCGGCGACCAGTCAGTTATCAGATGATCGGGCACGGCCTTCTTGCTCGCCCTCGCCACAATGTCACCGTCATGGCTCCCAGTGAGGCGCGTCACGTCCCAGCGGACCTCTCCAGGGCCCGATTCTGCTGAAACGTCCTGGCCGGGCACGAGAAGCCAGCAGTAAGCTTCCACCATCTTCAGCTTGACTGTGCTCTGAGCCTTCTTCTCGCTCTCGGTCGCCTGTTTCTTCTGACTGGTGCTGAGACCGAGCGAGTCCTCCTCGTCGATCACCTTCTGCCAAGCCATATGCATCCTTATCTCCTGTAGGCAACTGGCAATCGCGTTGAGGTCGGGAGCGAGAAACAGCAGGGTGTTCTTGTGGATCCTCGGACCGGAGCCCCTGGAATCGAGGATGGCTTTGGCCTTGATTATCGCCGGGGAGTCGAGGCTCACCCGGTCCGCCCTGTGGACTTCCTGCGGGCCCAGTATTACGAGGCGTGCTTCCTGTTCGTCCGGCACTGATGCCGGATCGGAGGTCACATGCACCCTCGCGAACGCTCCTCTATCCCGGATTTCCTGGAGACGCTCTATCAAATCATTCTCGACATCGATCTGGTCTATCATCGCCGCTTTGTTCTCGACGGTCCTTCTCAGGTTCGGTCTGGTGTCATACCAGTACCTCTTCCCGTCCCTGTAGAGGAAAGTCAGCTTGTCCGTCAACCGACTCAGGGCGTCGGCGTAGACTGCTAGGTTGTCGTCCGGCTGAGCTACCCCAAGGCGTATGTTGATGTCCTCGATGCCCCGGAGGTTCTGCTGTCTTACGCTCGGCGCGCTCCCCAAGAAGATAGTCCTTGCTACCCTCCTCGCGCCCATCTGTGCCCCTATGCGCTTGACCTCTTTGTCGATCCTTGCAGGCTCGCTCTGCTCGCCGTCGACGTCGTTGTCGACGACGATTGACCACTCAGTGCCCACGTACCTCGTCAGCTCGTCCCGTATCTTCGGAGCGTAGAGCGGGAGGTTCGAGGGCATGATGAGGTAGCTCTGGTCGCTCTTGGTCCAAAGTTCGTTGATAACCAGGGCCATCAGGCGTAGCACGCCCCTCGTCCGCTGGAACTTCTCCAACGTCGCCCAATCCTCATAGAGCCGATCAAAGAACTCCGGGTGGAAGGGATATGCTGCTTTCAATCGGTCGAGATATTCCTTCTCCTTGCACTTTGTGGGGAACTCAGCGCTCTGATCCCTGTACATCTTGTGGAAGGCCGAGCACGTGTCGTCCCTGTCCTTCTCGCTCGAGATCTTGCTGAACAAGCGCCGTCTGACAATTTCAAAACTCTCGATATGCCCGACGGGCTGCCAGATTGCCTCCACTCTGCCGAAGGTATGCTCGATTCGAGACAGGGCGGCCTCTCCGCCCTCGCCTCCAATTTCGATGTCACTCGCAGGTATGCTTGCCACCAGTATGCTCGTCCCGCTCTTCTTCACCGCCTCCGTTAGGTTCTGAACGAATGTCATGTTGCTGTCGAAACTGCCAGACGGAAGACCTTCGACCTTGTAGATGTTCCTCGAGTAGGCCACGAGCTCGTCAATCAGAATGAGACAGGGTCCGTACTTCTCGAACAGCGCCGTTAGGTTGTCGCTGCCGGGGGCCACACCTTTCTCATCAGCGTTCCTTACGAGATCATAGGCTTCCTTGCCGCCGAGCTGCACAGCCATCTCGCCCCACAGAGTCGATATAGTGATTCCCTTGTACTTTGGGTGAGGACGCCTCTGCGTGGCGTCGAGAGCTGTGCCTACAAGGACCGCCACGGCGCATTTCGGCATCTCGGCAACCTTGGCTTCATTCATCAGCTCCGAGACTCCCGCCATCTTCTTCGGCTCCGTCCCGTTGAACATATGGTAGAGGGCCAGCAATGTGTGCGTCTTGCCGCCACCGAATGAGGTCTTTAGCTTTACGACAGGCTCGCCGCCAGCGCCAGTAACACGTTCCAGTGCCGACTTCAACAGACGCTTCATCCCCTCAGTTAGGTACGTCCTGGCGAAGAATTCGGATGGATCTTGGTACTCTGGCTGTGCGCTCCCCTTTAGAACCTCAGACATATCTGCTGCGAACTGTGCCTGCTGGAATCTCCCAGAGGAAACATCATCATGCGGTATCGCTACCTTGCGCCACGGTTTCATGCTCATTTCTTACTCCTCCTCTACACTCCAACGTCAAGAATCTTCTGGGGTCCAGTTCCAGTGATTCCTGCAGCCTTGCGCTGGATTTCTGGCCAAGAAGTCACCAGTTCATTATAGGCTATTGCTTCGTCAATCATTCCCTTGCTCTCACAGATATTGAACAAGTGATAGGCTAGATTCTTTGCATCTTCGCTCTTGCCGCCGAGGCGGGTAACAAGCTTCGCTGCCTCATTCTCACCCAGTTGAAGTCGCTTTATCAAGTGTTGAGTACATTCCCATAGTGTTAATCTTCGGTCGGTCACAGGGTCCCAATCGTCGGGGTATTCCTCTCGCACCTTTATCGAGACCTTTCCTCCACGGCTTACGAGAATGCCAGCCCTCGACATGCCTTCCACGGAGGTATTCTTGGCCTTCGAGAGCGTTTCAGCTCGACCGAACTCCCCCTGCAGCATACCGAATTGCTCGAACCACTCAATCATGAACTGGGTCTCCGAATCTATGTCCCCTATGCCGTGCTTCACCAAAGATCTGAGTTCCTGGTTGATTAGGGAGAGGGCGGTTCTCACTGACATCGAGGAGCCGTCCGATTCCACGATCTTCGAGTACCTGCTGTACATGGCAATTCCCGGACCAATCGAGGCTTGCGCGAGATCCACTGGTGCGATGCTTGTCTGCTGAAGCTTCTTCAAGGCGTCCGGAAGCTCCTTCTTCATATCCGAGAGAAAATCACTGCGCCTTGCGAGCGGGGCGTCTGGTGCTCTCAGCCTACACGCCAACACGATGTAGGAAGCGAGAGCGTTGGTACCCATCGAGACCATGCGCCACTTTTGGGAAGCCCTCACTGGCCAGGTGCTCGTAATCTGAAACCCTGTCTGGATGAGCGACTCCAGTAGTGTTTCCCAGGCAGTCGTGAGCGTGAGAGCATCTCCATCCTCCTCGTCTCCCTCTGATTCCTCGGACTGTTTGAAGGCATAGTAAACGGTTATAGGGAACCGAACGTCTAGCTTCTCCTTAAGCGAGCCGAAGGTCTTTTTGAAGCCGCCCTCGAAATGATTCTTGGCCTTCTTGCTGTCCCCATCGAACCGATACGGTGTCGCGACCAACTCGGGCTTCTTTGGCGTCAGCATGGTGCTGAACATGTCCGGATAAAGCGAGCCGATGGAGTGTCTCAACCAGACATAAAAGAAATCCGAAAGGTCCGAGTATCCGATGTTGTCATAATACGGTGGGTCGGTGCTGAGAAGAATTGACTCCTGGACCCATGCGGCGTTAGCAGCGTCGAGTTGTTTTGCATATCCGGTCTTCGCTTTCGCAATGGGAACGCGTTCGATTGCTCGTGCAACAATCTCCACCTCGTTCTCCCAGGTAATGCCCTTGTTAGCGAATGGATTGGATTCACAATAATCCCAAACCATCGGGATGGACTGTCTTCCAAAAAGATGCATAGCTTGTTCCCCACTTGGTTTCCATGTACTAAAAGCGCAATTGAAATCCGCCATCCGATCTATCGCGAACGCAAGAAACGTCGCTATGGCATCCGCATAGGCCGTCGCCCCAGACCCACCCTTGTCCAGCGTTACATTGTCGTCCTTCATCCCCCTATCTGCAGCGTCTTTCAGGACCTGTTTTCTAACTGCTGGAATCAGCCCGCTGAACGTCGAGAGAGCGGCGAGTTGGCGTGGTGTGAAAAGATGACTGTGTTTCACAACTCCATATGATTGAACACGAAAACCAAGTGCATACTCTGGCAGATCTGTTTCAGGAAACCACGCTGGGAGAGCTTTATTGACAATTTCTTTCTGGTCATCTGTTGGGGTAACATAAATCCTTCCACGATCCCCTTCTGCTACCACGGCAATCAAGTCCGCACCCAATCGATTGGCTCTGCCTTCAGCTCGAATGTGTGCGAATGGCACTGGCTGTTGGCAAAAGATACAGATTGCTCCCCTACGTGTAACCGTTCCTGGAGTGGATTCTCCGGATGTCTTCGTTCGATATGTTATCTCTTTTGAAGCTTTCTCGATAATCGGTAGAATTCTGACTTTCTTCTCTCCCTTTGTAGCCAATGAAAACGACCGCACCAACGGCATCGTCGCACCGCATGCTGGGTTCGGGCACTTAACCGTCCTCGCCCACAACCATGCAATCACGGTCGTCTCTTTTCCATCAGGTAGCTTCGCCTTCGGATATAGATGCCCAATCTTCTGTTCCGCTTCCTGGCGCATCCACTCTCCGTAATACTCCAGGTCAGCTACAAGCCCATCCGATCCCTTCCACTTCCTTCTCTCCAGGTTCTTCTGCTTCCGCGCATCCGGATTCACCGGCGGCATTTCGAGGAAGCGCGGAATAATCTCAATGTAGCTCTTCGTGATTAACACAGCCACAGGATTCAGGTCGCTTCCATGCACGGTCAATCCGAGACGCTGGCCTTCAAGTGGAATCGAGCCACCGCCGCAGAATGGGTCTATGAGGACCGGAAGCTTTCCGCCAGTATGATGCATGATTTCCCTGTAGGCTTTCTCGAACGCCTCTGGGTGCTCGTGAATGTTCTTCTGGCAAAGGTCGCGGATGATGCCGAACAAGCGTTTCCTTTCCACCTTGATGGCATCTTCTGACTCCCCCGCGAATTCTGGATTTGAAGACGGATCGTCAACGAGAGATGCAAATAGCATCACCCTCGCGCATGGCAAAGGTAATCGAGCCCACCATTGATGGATACCTTTCGGGTGAGGACCTATGCCAGGCATCTTGTCGTATGCAGATGCGTCGTTGATTGCATCCAATGGAAGCGCAACTTCTATCAGTTTCTTTCTTGGGGGCATCAAGATGGCGCCTCCCCTCGTTCGCACAGTTTCTTGATGTCGAAGTTAACGCTGACAGTATCGAATGTAGGTTCAATAGTGAACGGCTTCCTGACGTACCTGGGCTCCTTTGCACCGCTCTCTTCAACGAGCACGATAGCGAGGATGAATCTGTCGGGCTTGTTCAACCCGGTCCGTATCTCATTACTGCTAATCGTCACCGTCTGCGCGTCCTTTTGACGCCCCTTGACCTCGATGAAGTACAACTCGCTGGTTGATGGCACCTTGCTCTCGATGTCGTAACCAATCTTGAGCCTGCCAACATCCTTCGGTTCTCGGCCAAGTTTTCTCTCCGTTGCCATGACGGCATCAACCGCCATCTGCTCCACTGCATCCCGCTCGACCCCACCTAGGTCAGGATCCACCGTATCCCCAGTCAGGGAAGCAAGCATGCCCATCGGAACGACTAACGCACAGCCGATGATATAGGGTTGCCGTATCTCGACGTGACGTTCCTTATCGAGATCGACCTTTCGCTCGTTCAATCGGGCCTGGAGGTCGTCGGCGCGCTTCCTTGCGTTCCCTGACGATAATCGCGTATGCTGACCTTTCAACTCACGTGCCTTCAGCTCTTCGCACTGCTGATCCCAATAGGCAATCTCCTTCGTCAGCCGGGCTTTGACGGCGTTCCATGTCTTGTCCACCAGCTCCTCCCGGCTCTTCTTCGATTCTAGGTAGACCTCGGGGAGGATATGGCTTGAGGCAAAGTCGAGAGCATGTTTCTCGGCAAACCCTGAGAGAATAGCAGGGGTCAGCGCCTTGGACACTATGGAAAGCTGCTCACTTGTCAGGGGCTTGTAGTCCAGGTAAGGAGCGTAGCCGGCGTTCCAGAACTTCCCCTTGCCGTCCATCTCGACGAAGTTGAGCTGCTTGCATATCACGCACTTATTTCCTCCGGAATCAGTCCGGGCATCCAGGATTTCGCTCTGGATGTACCACAGCGCTCGGGGCTCCGTCCCCTTGTCGCGTTCATCCAGAAGAATCGCGCCGTCATCGAGGACCCGGGGATTCCTATCGCGGATAAGCTCGATTGTCGCGTCGAGCAAGGGATGTCCCGGGCTGAGCAGCTCGGCTGTAGGCTTCCCTGCAACTGTAATCAGATCCTTCTCGAAGGTGATTCGCTCATACTTGTCCTGGAGCTTCGCGTGCCTTGGCAGCTCCTCGGCCCTGTGCTTGAGGGCAGCGGGGACGTGAGAGATCTCGAACCGTTTCCCCTCGCGGTTATGTATAGTCCCTCCGATAGACTGGAACGCCTTGATGAAGAATGCCTGGATGAACAGCGGCTGAAGCTTCCGTGCTTCGGCCCTCTCCAGCTCCTCCTTAATATGGAGTACGTCGCCCCAAGCCATCGAGTCCCGAGAGAGCGCCGCCTCCTCGAGGATGTCCTTGATTCGCTCTCGGTCCAGAGAGTTGTCGATCTTCTCGTTCAGTCGCGCGCGAACCTCAGGCTGGTCGCCATAACGAATCGCTTCAAGGATAAGGTCCCTGAGTGCCTTGGCCTCGATAGCGCGACCGAGCACATCGAACACGCAATCCCCTAGTGCCGCGCGTTCCCTTTCGAGCTTCTCGAAGACTCTCTGGAACACATTACCCTCGCGGGTGTCTTTGGCTACGAGGTTCCACATGTGGCAGACCTCCGTCTGGCCAATCCTGTGGATACGCCCGAACCTCTGCTCCAAACGGTTTGGGTTCCAGGGGATGTCGTAGTTTATCATCAGGTGTGCCTGCTGGAGGTTTATGCCCTCTCCAGCGGCGTCGGTCGCAACAAGCACCAGCACATCCTTGTCGTTCTGGAACTTGGATTGAAGATAGCGCCGCTCCTCCCGGCCCATTCCGCCGTGGATGTTGACCACTGCATCAGGCTTCCCGAGCAGGGACCGAATCCGGGTGGTGATATACGTCATCGTGTCCCTGTGCTCGGTGAAAATAATGATCTTATGCATCCTGGAGTCCGCTCCAAATAGCAAAGGCTCTTCTTTCAGAACCTCGGACAGCTTCCTCCATTTTCCGTGATTGTTCGAGGCACGCACTGCCTGGGCCTGAGCCACCAACTTGCTGAGGGTCGCTATTTCAGCCTCGAGTTCTGGGATCGTCTCTGCTGCTGTGACATGAGTCGTGACTTCGGCCTCCAGAGCTTCGACCTCGGCCTCCTCGTATTCGTCCTCGTCAACCTCCCCTTCATCGTCGAGGCTCAACTGCTCCCCACCAACAGGTATGTCAGCAGTTCTTCTTTTCCCCTGCTTGATGTCCTCGAGCTCCTTCTTCAAGTTCTCGTGCCGTCTGTTCAAGGATTGGTAGATGGCTTCTGGGCTGGATGCTAGGCGCCTCTGCAGCCCAGTCATGGCGAAACCCACTATTGCCCCTCTTTTGCCTTGCCCTTCGCGCGCCAGCCGTTCGACGCGGTTCATCTCGGTCGAAACGTACTTCGTGACAGAATTATACAACGCCATCTCCTCAGGCGTGAGCTCATATACAGGCGAGTACGCCTTCCGTTCCGGAAACAAGCGTGTTCCGTCGAACCTGACCATCTCCTCCTTAACGAGTCTCCGCATGATGTCCTTCGCGTCGACCTTCTCATCGTCACGCGGGCGACCCTCGAATCTTTCCGGGTCGATGATCTGCAGAAAAGATTGAAAATCCTCGTCCTTGCCGTTGTGTGGTGTGGCGGTCATGAGCAGCAGGTGTCGAGTCTTCTTTGATAATTCCTTGCCAAGTCGGAACCGTTTAGTTGGCTTCGGCTCGTTCCCTGACCAAGGGCAACTCATCTTGTGGGCCTCATCGCAAACGATCAAATCCCAGTCTGGCGTCTGTCTAATCTTGGCGAGGAGGGTTTCGTCGCGGCTCATCATATCCATACGACCAATTACTAGGTCATAGGTGGCGAACGGGTTGCCAGTTCTGTCATCCTCGATTGAGGTCCTGCTCACGAGCTGAAAAGGCAGGTTGAACTTCTGATCCATTTCATCCTGCCACTGCTCCGCGAGACTACCGGGGCAGCAAATCAGACAGCGCTTCAAATCCCCTCGAACCATTAGCTCCTTCATCAGCAGACCCGCCATTATGGTTTTACCCGCGCCAGGGTCGTCCGCAAGAAGAAATCTCAAAGGTTGGCGCGGTAGCATCGCTTCGTAAACCGCTGTGAGCTGGTGGGGTAGCGGGATGACTTTGGAAGTATGGACAGCGAGCATCGGATCGAACAAGTAGGCGAGTTTTATGCGGTGTGCCTCACTAACAAGCCTGAACGTATCGCCGTCAGCGTTGTATGCCCGAGCACCAACCGCGGTGTCAATAATCTTGAGCTTGTCCTCATCTGATCTGAAGATGACACGGGAGTCCGGCTTGCCCCTTTCGTCCTTGTAATAGACAGAGATGGCCTCGGTGCCTTGCCACTTGACCTCTATGATCTCAACTGTTTTGTCATGGGCAATTCCATCGAACCGAAATCCACGCTTCACGTCTTCCAGCTTGGCGATAGTCCTGCCCCCCGACAATCAGTCATCTTTAACATCAGGTCCCCCGAGAGCACTTTCTTCCTAGTAATGCAATTATCCATGACACTAGTCAGCGCAAATCCTCCACGGGCAAGTACACTGGCAGATATATGCTTTCAATATATTAACCATGAAGGCAAAGCATGTTTTGGAGAGCGTCTCACCAAGGGGAATATGGTCATATGACTTGACGAGCTCCGTGCCTCATGTCGGTTGTGACGGTCTAGATCCGACCTCCCCCCTGCCTATTCCTTTATGCTTTCGAGTAAATAGGAGCATTAACTCAGAAAAGTCTTATCTCCTAACGAGAGGATGATGAACAGGGAAAATGGCCTAAATCGAAATAATGGATTTGGTGAATTGTTGATTCGCGATGATGCGGGCAAGCCGTTCTGCATAACAATGATTGAGAACTGCAGGCACTGTTACGAAGATCTTATCGAGTTAAATGAGAAAGATGCTAGCGAGTTCAATTGCGATGGAAACATCGAATACCTATTGATTGCCGAGTCGCCTCCATGTCCGGGAAAGAGAAAGATTGCACCTTACATTTATCGAAAGCAATGGTCGGGGAAGAACAATCTTCTCCATGCCATTTTGGATTCCTTTGAGGAAGCGGGATGCCCACCTATTGATCGGAAAAATAAAGTGGGTTGCCTTAACGAACTCGCAAAGCACAGATTATTCGTAATTGACATTTGCGAATATCCTGTAAATAAAATGACGAGGGAAATCAAAGAGATAGCATACGAGAAGGAGGTAAGTACTCTCTCGAAGAGATTAGGAACATTCAAACATATTGGCAAGATAATAATCGCTATTAAAGCTGCAGATGAATGCATAAGGATCGCTATAAAAGACGCAAGACTCGAAGATATTGAGAGGCATAGTCTTCCATTTCCAGACAGAAAAAAACAAAAGGATAGATTCATAAAGGAATTATCAGCGATACTCAGAAAAGACCACTTATGCCATTAGGCAATGAAGAAAGATGTTTGCGAGGGGGGCAGAGCCGCAAGAAATCCTTACCTCTCCCTTCAGAAAAGAGAATTGGAAGGGGTTTTGACTCCTTGGCGCACAATTTCTATAAAGCTCTGATTGAAATCGAGCCAGTATTAGTCGGTTCAAATCCGGCTCCCAGCGATCTTCTCCCAGTCGATGCTCAGGGATAACCCTTATCTTCTGCCTGAGTGATTTACATGTCTGGTGAGGAAATGGAGCAAGATACATCTTCATTATTTCGTAAATCGGAAAAAAAAGCAGAACAACCGGAGGAAGTTGTAAACATCGATCAAATGACATCCCATAAGAGGAAAAAGGGACGATTTAGAAAATATTGGTTATCAATAATCCTCGCAATTGTACTCGTGCTATCTAATTTTGCATGGATTCTCGCTTCGTGGCAGAATAATCCTGTACCAACCGATCAAGAGTCGGATTACAGCAAATTGCAGAAGAGACTAAGTAATCTTCAATCGGCTTATGACTCTTTGATAAGACAGCTTATCGACCATCAGATGACCAATGAATCTCTAGAAAACGAGATTCAGGTACTTAATGCGATTAAATTGGAAAGCACGGTTGAGGATTACTATCAAAGCGTAAGAGAATATTGCAATATGGACACGTCAGGATGGCTTTATAATTTTAACTCGGATCAAAATAGAGTAGATTTCTGTGCAGAGCTTGCAGACCACGATATCGGGAAAAAGTACTGGCCTCTCCTTGAAAAAGAATATATCAATTACTATGGGACGTATAGTTATAATGATGCTGCAGTGGTGATGCATAATTTTATCAATTTGACTGGCATCCAATTGAGCAAGAATTCAACCTTGAATATTCTGCAAATATTGAACATCGTCAATCATTATGTTAAATATAGACCGGATATTAACGATAGGTACAACTCACCGTGGGAAACGCTCGCCTTCAGCTCGGGGGATTGCGATGATTTTTCGACATTGGTTTCAGCATTATTCAAAATTGCTGGGATAGATTCCGCAATTGGTTTCTTTAAGAATAGCACAGGAGCTTACCATGCAATGGTATTGGTGCATCTAGATAATCTCGGAGGATATGATTGCTTCAGTTCAGCCGATTTGACTAATAAGGGACTTGCTTCGGGTCGTTGGATTACAATTGAACCCCAATGGCCAATTTATTGGCAAAATAAGACATCGATAAATGAATGGAATCTAGTGGTTGCTTCTGTAGTATGATCGTCCCCAGAAAAATAATAAAAAGGGTTTAGATGCGTTCTCCCGAAATCCCCAGAATGCAAATTAGAATTTGGCCAGTAGGTCTGGTCCAAATCCGGATAGGCCCATTTTCGCTCTCTACTCGTCTCTTTTCTCAATGCTCACATGTGTTAAGGAGCACACATAATTGTATTCGAGGGAGTAAAAAGTAGGGGATTCTGCAATTTGTTGTGAAAAGAGACTCACCAATCCTCCTTTTTGACAATTGCCTCCGAAAGAGATCAATAATACTTCTGCCGTTCAATTCGGCAGCAGTATATCAGGGTGGTCGATCGTGAGTCAAATGCAGACATTCAACAGTTGGAAGGTTCAATTTGACAATCTTGTTGAATTAGCGAGCGCCCTACCCTGGTCAACACAGAATGGAATTTATGAAGGGCTCTCAAGATTGCTGATCGACCACATAGTAATGACATCTATTGGACACGCCGTAAATGAGAAACAGGCGATATCAGACCTTGAGATACAGAAATCTGCAATTAGTATGATCAATGAAGCCTCCAAGAAGTGTAGTGTCAGTTTAATTAACTCAGGAAAGATCGTTGAATTATATTTATCCGGCTTGCTGAGACCAGATCCTGATATTAAAATCGTACCTTCGCTAAAGACGATCGGGATTCAAAAATGCGAGTGGATTATGGGTTGCCCAGTTGTTTCTGGAGGACCGAAGACACCTCATCGACCATTGCAGATGTTTTGTTGTTTAGAAATGGATCATATCTATTCAAAAGCACGAAAACCAATGAATTTCAATGGAAATAAGGCACAACTACTCTGCGGCTATCATAATCGAGAGTGGAAGGGGGCTCATATTTCATTTGCATTTCCAGATAGCATGATCGAGTGCAAGAAGAAATAGAATTGACTGACTGTTGAAGAAAAGTAAGGAAAGGAACATCGCTGAGGAGGAATAGGAAATGGCGAAAGCAGGTAAAGGAGCAAAACCAAGGGTTACTACATCCCCAGGTATTGTTAGGTGGACCAAAGCGGGAAAACTTGTATATTGGTATCAGACAACACCAAAGGACATCATTTTAAGTGGCTTTGTCATTGAGCAGAAGGGGAGGAAATTCTATGTCGTTAAAGCCAAATCAGTTGATATTGATAGACTTTGCAACGTACCCATTCTGTCCTATGATCAGGACAACAACAAGATTGCCATGTGGGCATTGACAACGACAACAGATCAATGGCAAAGAAACCTCGATAATGATAGAATCGCAATCATTTCAGAATTTTTTAGAGCTTCGGGTAATTTCTTGGTCAATTCATCGGTAATCTCAGTACCTATCACACCTAGCCATATAGCCATCTATGATGATGCGGTTAAAATTAAGATTCCTGTTACATGGGTGATCAATACATGTCCAAAATGTGGCTATACTCCATCGTCAGCTGATCCCTTCTTCGGATGGAAATTTGATGCCTGCCCACAGGATACTTGCGACTGGATAGGAAGAATTGGACAAATAGTAGATGGACAGCATAGGATCAGGGGATCTGCCACATCTGGCGACCCGACTTGGGATCAACCGATTGTGACAACTCTCCTAACCAATGATTCATTTAGCATTGCAGATATGGCGAAAATCTTTACAGAGATTACGACATCTGCTGTGGATCTCGACGCTCTTCACAAATTATGCTTGTTGTATAAATTTGGCTTACGAGGGAGAAACATTGGCCAACTGACAGACGCTGATTTCAGAACATTGGCACCAACTCCTCCGGCGTTGAATACGAAGGGATTGCGAAATCGAAGAGCTTATGAGATAAGTTGCGAGCTCTGCAAATTGCCCAATTCCCGATGGTTTGATAGAATTACAATGCTCCCTTCATCGATGGGATCGGCAAGGCGAGGAGATATTATTGAGGCAGATCGCCTGGTGGAGTATTTGGAAGGGTGGCTGAATGATGGGCCGTTGAAGGATCCAGCACAACCAGACGGAATGATGC
>Ga0315289_10009991_pt1 | contig 13620 bp, 3 predicted proteins | sample YL17G11_40_MG_FD_203452 | JGI IMG/M metagenome (GOLD analysis project Ga0315289, IMG submission 203452) | Sediment microbial communities from Yellowstone Lake, YNP, Wyoming, USA - YL17G11_40 | ecosystem: Environmental > Aquatic > Freshwater > Lake > Sediment | place: USA: Wyoming | collected...
CGGCATGTTGCCGCCGAATCGCCTCATTTAGGATATGGGCGTGCGCGCAGACGAAGGCATACGTCGTATCCGCTATTAATCCGGAACGGTAGCCGGCGGCGATGGAATCATAAAAAGTCTCGATCCCTCGGACGATGAACACCTCCTTGGCGATGTAGACGTCGAGCAAGCGAGCGGCCAACTTGGAGTACTGTGGTTCCTCGCTTATCAGCATTGCCGCGTTAGCGATCAGCAAGCCGTCTAGTTCGGTGGTGCAGACGCCGTCATAGAGGCCCCGAATGGCCTTATCTGCGACCGTTTGGGCCTCGATATGGGCGAGACCCTCGGCGCAGCGCGTCACCTTCAATACGATTTGTAACGGATCCACCGCTTCAAAATGTCCATCGCGCTTACGGACCCTCAGCGCTGGGTCGATCCCCGAGTCGTTCAGGGTTCTTACTGGTGTAGAGGACCTTAGTGACTGGGTCGACTGAGCTACATCCTGAGGCGATTGCGATGACATAAAAACTCCACAACCCATTCCGCATCAATGCCAAATGAGGGTCTACTCTAAATAGATAATTTGGTAACCGGCTCTTGAAGCAGCATATCTAGTGGTCGATTGACGCGTCAACCACTATGTATGGCGTTCGCCTCTAATCCTTGGGCCTCATGGCTTACACCGTTCTTAGTCTTGAAGAGCCAGCAAGACTAGACTGCGATGTGGAGTAACGCTGACCCAGTCCCCCGCTACTGAGGACAATGGTAGCGCAAACTGGAGCCACGGCAAGGGGAGCCGCAGAATCTTTTTTGCTAACTAGAAAATCAATCTAAAGGCGGGTGCTTAGAGGCTGCGGAACAAACACACCTGAGTAGTCCAAAGGCGCTGTTGCTGTTTTGCTCGCAGTAACCACTGGACCATACCAGCAACACCTAGACCCTCGCGGCCGATTCGCTGTCGCTGCCTAACTTGTCCTGAATCGACTTTAAACTGCCCATCGACGAGCGGTAGAAAAGATACGGTATGAATCCGAAAAGATTAAGAAATAACTGCCCAAGGGCGGTGATATTAAAAATATTGGCTCCGCCCGTAAGTCCAACCATCGTAAAGAGCTTCTCAAAAGCTAGATGCCCAAGGCCAAGCCCGCCGGGTGCCAGCGGCAACGCAGTGGTCATAATTCCAATCGGGTAGATGGTGCAAAACACACTAAAATGCGGCGTCTGGCCGGTCAGACGTTCGGTGAGAAACAGAGCGTACAATACGGCGGTAGACTGAACTACGATCGAGAGCCCAACCGCCGCCAGGAGTATCCATGGCTGTTGCCGGTAAGCACTCAGAGCTTCGTAGATTTTCAGAACGGCGGAGAAGCCTGGCCACGGCCGACTAAGCAGGCTCCTAAAGGGGTCCTTCCCTGGCTTAAATGGATACATAACGATGCCAAAACCGACCAATATCGCCGCCAAACCCACCGCAATAAAGACCATCAGCGGCACCATGGGCGGGCGCTGCAAGAAAAATTCAAAATTATAGGCGATCGCGATAGCGGCCATGACAAACAGAGCAGCCAGACCGACTGCCCGATCGAGCAGTACCGTTAGCATGGCCCGTGTCTTGCCCTGGCTCCCCTTTTGGTCGCGGATTAGATAGACGGCTTTGACGATGTCACCACCTACCGCACCAGGCATCGTCGTGTTTAAGAAGAAGCCAATAAGCTGCAAATGCACAGCCCGCATATATCCTACATGCAAACCCACACCGCGCAACAGCAGCCACCAACGCAGCGTACTCACGCCGATGTAAGCAAAGGACCAAAGGGCGAGATTGGCCGCGAATATCGCCGGATCATCGATCAGTACCCGCAAATGTCGAAAATCGAGCTTGTCGGAATGGGTTAGCCACATCAACAGGGCCGCCACCACGGTAAGCTTCAATATTGTCTGAATTAACATGCGCATGGCGGTGTTATACTCTGAAACGCCGATCCCTGCCAAGGGTAAGTATGACGGCCAGGCGTGGCCAGACATTCAAAGGCAAAATTAAAAACCTTTAAAAACGGATATTTACAATTTTTCTGCCATGCCGAGTTAACTCGCCTTCCAAGTTCCCCGATACATCAGAACTCACCGCTAATTAAGGGTGGTGGATGCTAATCCTCAAGCTGGGCCTCTCATGAGCACCAATCTGACGAATAAGAAATGCCGGATTTTGGTCGTCGACCCCTCGGCCCCCGTACGCCAGATGATGATTGAAACGGTCCGCAATGCCCAGGCCTTCGAAGCCGTCGAAAGCAAAGCCTCAGTGCAAGACGCACTCGCCCACCTAGAAACCGAAGGTGCCGACTGGATCATCCTTCCGCTTCAAGCAGACCAACCAGTTAACGCCATGCATCTACTCAAAATCTGCTCCGAACATAGCGAACTCCGGTCCATCCGCATCTCGTTCCTGCTTGCCGACGACGAGACCTACGTACTGCCGTTGGCCTTTGAACTCGGACTGTTTTCCTATCATCATCGGCCCGTGACCAAGGACACCCTCACTACTGAGTTAAAGACCCTGTTCACGTTGTTCGAAGGCAATAAATTCAATGAACCCAAAACCGCGGCACACTATCTCCGACAGTACCTAATTAGCGTCAAGGACCACGCAGCCCAGGCAATTTTGGAAAAGAACCTACTAGAAGTCTACCCTGACGACACGCAAATCCTCCTAAACATGGCCGAACCTCAGTTCCACCTCGGCAACCTCGACCTTGCCAAGAAGGTCCTGCAGCAAGTCAAACTAATCGACACTAAACTTACGGACAAGGTCGCTACGATTGCGAAGGCCCTATTTGGGAGCCCAGATGCGCTAGAAGGCGCCGCAGGCGGTGACGGCAGCATCAATGTCATCGGCGCAAAGACCGCGGTGATCATTGAGCCCGATGAGGCCGCCGGACGGGCCGTTGAGGACCTCCTTAAACAACTTGGATGCCTACAGATCACCATGTTCGCAAACGGCCAGGAGGCCTGGGACCATATTGAAAAAAACCCCGAGCCTGAGCTGATCATCACCGAGTGGCGGGTGCCGAAATTAACCGGGCCGTTACTCATCCAGCGGGTGCGCCAGCACGGCTATCTCAACGTACCGATCATAGTGCTAAGCTCGCTAATCAAAACCGAGGACATGGCCTTGGTCCGCGAAATCAGCGTAGCCGAGATCATTGCCAAGCCGATCAATAAAGACGCGTTCGTTCCGGCGCTCATCTGGGCGATGGCACAACACCGCATGCCAACTGAGCAACTTACTCTCGAACGAAAAATCCGGGTCCTGCTCAAGAGCCAGCGAGCCGCAGAGGCTGAACCGCTACGCCTGCAGCTACTAGCCGACAAACAAACGCCAATGGCGCGCAAGCGTCTAATCGAGGCCGAGTTTGCTTTCGCTGCTAGCCAATTCACCCTGGCCCGAGATGCCTCCCTCGAATCTCTAAAGCTCGCAGGCGATAGCATCCACGTTTTAAATGTGCTCGGCAAGTCCTTCATGCGGCTAAGTGCCTATGAAGCTGCGCTAAAGTGCTTCAAAAGAGCTCAGACTATGTCGCCGCACAACCTTGAACGCTTATGCCTTATCGCCGAAACAGAAACCGAACTTGGCGACCATCATGCTGCAGAGGCAACCCTAGACAAAGTCAGTGCGATCGATCCAGACTCCGCACTAGCAAAAGAAACCACCGTCAGAGTGGCCATCACCAAAGGGGACAGTGGCACAGCCAAGAAAATCATGGCCGCGTTCGAATCGATCGACGGAATCGTTGCCTATATGAACAACAAAGCCATCGCGCTGGCTAAATGTGGCCAAGGAACCGAGGCCTTCGACCTCTACAACAAAACCTTGGATTCAATCCCCGACGATAAGCCCGCCCAAAAAGCCATCGTGCTCTACAATTTAGGGCTCGGCAAAAGCCGTGACGGCGACCTTACTGGCGCGATCGAACACCTCAAAATTGCCGCGACGATTAAGGACTCCCGAGTAGCGAAAAAAATCACTTCGCTACTCGACCGCCTGCAGTACGCCCAGTCAAGCGGCAAGGACTTCAAAATGCGCGCTGTTACCACCGTCGATCCGACCAAGCACCTATCAGAGCCCGCAGCGGCCGAAACTAAGGACAGCCCAAAGGACGAAGTCAAGTTGGCCACCGATGCCGACTACCGCCGCATGCTCGCGACCATCGACACCAAACGCGGCGATCTTTGCTGTTTCCTGATCTTTCATAGCCCCGGCGAGGGTGATGCCCGCGCTCCGGTCCTGCTGGCCAAGCCTCCCCGTTTTCAAAAACGGATCGCCATCGAGCGCGCCGAGGCGATGTTGTCCAATGTGGGAAAATAGATTACCTGCGACCGCAAGCGCCATTCTTCGCTGAGCGACGTAATCACCCATGCTCTAGTCATTGCTTGAGATCAGCAGCCACTCTTAAACCATATGGCAGAAGCCGCTGCGGTTGCCTCAGCATCGCTACGGTAATAGATGCGCAGCCGAACCGCAGTAGCGGCCTTGCCGGCACTGGTTGCGGCGAAGAGCTCCGGCCAAATGCGCAATTCCTGGGTACTTAGGGCCTGTACGGTAGCGCCCAGAGTATAGGTTAGCATCTGCTTCTTCGGATCCCAGTCTCGCCGAAGATCGTTCAGCGAGCTATCCACTAGTGCTGCCGAGTAAGGTGCCGCAAACGAACTAGAATCGACGGCAAGCTTTGATGTCTTTTGATCCTCTTCGCGAAAATAGTCAAACACCACCTCGATGCGATCAAAAACGCTAGCATCCACGGCCAGTCCGGCCGCATCGAGCGGCGGCTGGATATCCAGTACCACCTCGCCGGTTCGGCAAATCGGCAATGTTAACCCGTTTGCACTACTGGTTATTGTATAGTCAATCGCCACCGGCGTACCGCCGGACGTCGCCACTGCCGTCACCTTAGGCGGCATGCTAAGTAGACGCCCGACACGGCGCGGCACTTCGACCTCGGCGCCACCATCGGGGCGCACCTTTACCACAGCAACAGCGGTCGCTGCCGGTGGTCCGCCACTATAAACACTAAATTCATAACGAGCCGGATTAATCATGATCAGATCTTGGGGCAGACGTCCCATCAATGCCGCGGCTTCGGGTGCGGCCAAATCGTCACTCGACAAACGCGCTGCCTTCTGCCATTGACCGGCCCGGCTTAGCTCCACAGCGATCACCGCGGTTTCATCGCGCGCCTTAACTAGAGTACCGAGACGATAAAAGCGCTTCAGGTCTCGGGCATAAGCCACAGGATGGTCCGCTTTGCCATAGAAAGAATAAAGCAAAACCGGCGCGTCAAAAACAAAGAGCTGGCTACTAAATGAGACGCTAGCGACCTCGCCAGGCAGCAGGTAATCGGAAAAGGCGGCTTTGGTCGATGGCGCCAAACTAAATCCGCCGCCAATCATAGCAGAGATGCCCGTGTTTTGTACCGCCGCACCACCGTGGCCATCCACTGCTAGTTGCACTGTTCCTAAATCAAATCCCAAGCCGCCTTGATAGACAAAAGCAGGCTGCACTCCCGGCGTCGCATCAGCCAAATCGAAATCAGCCAGCCAATTGAAATCCTTTAGGAGGTGCATGGAATAGGTGTGTCCCACACTAAAATGCTGTAGCGGCACTCTTAAGGTACCTACTTCGCCTAAGGGTACGGCGTCGAGAAAAGGCGTTGTGTGGTCAAAAATCCATAAATCATAATTGCTGGCAGGCGACGCTGAGGCACCCCGAACAAAAGTACCGGTGACGTTGGCACTGCTAAGCGCCAGCTGACCGGCAACGGTCGTAGCTGGTGCCTCAGAGGCGCCATCACCTGCGCTATGGCCGCAAGCAATGCACATGCCGCAACCAAGCAGTAACAAAAACAAGGCCGAGCACCCGGGCCTAGGCCATACCCAACATGACCAGTCACTACTAAATTGGTTTCTATTTTGAATCACCTAGATTCCCCGACAACACGAAATGAGGACCAATATGCTGGATGGCTAAAATAGCGCCGCACCACCAGTTGCGCCTGACGCATCGCCTCAGCACGCGGTAGACCCTCAGAAAGATAGCGATAAAAGCGCTTCATCGCGACTGCACTAGCAACATCGCTGATGCGCCAAAGGCTGGATACCACAGTATTTGCACCGCTATAAAAAAAGGCTCGTTCCATCCCGACGATCTCATCGCCTGACGACAACCGGCCTAAGCCACTATCGCAGGCCGACAAAGTCACCAGATCGGCGCGAGATTCCATGGCAAAAATATCGGCTACGCTAAGGTCGCCTTCTTCGCCCGTCGTGCCGGCCAATACCAAGCGTGACTCGGCCGGGGCGGTTGGACGGAATTCGGCATGTGCAGCAATATGCAGAACATCGATTTTGGGTGCCATTTCACGCACTACTGCCTTAGTGGCGGCGGCACCCTGGCGTTCGTCGCGCTCTGGATAGTAGCGTCCCATGACCTCTACCTCTTTACTGGCAAAAGGCAAGTCCGCCTCCGCTCGCGCACCTAGTGCTGGATTAGCCAAAGCTAGAATCCGTGTGCTGGTGCTCAGTGGCCGTGGTTTCCCATCAAGAGTAAAGCGAGCCATTGTCGCACTGGCTAAATAAAATACTGCGAAGCGGTCAAGCACGTCTACGCTTGGTCCGAGGGGTAATGCGGCAAAGGGCAAGAAGTGTAGAGTTGCATGTGGCACGATAGCTAGCCGTTTGACGCTACCGATTTCACTGAGTACGGGCGCTAGGAGCGAGTCTGCCAATTCTTTACCAAGGTAATCGGTAGAGGAGAAATTCTGCACCAATTCACGGTAATCATGCACTTTGGACAACAACTCCTTGGCCGAAACCGGCACGGCCTTACCACTGATCTGACCGTCTTTAAGCAGCCAAATGAGCAGGTGGTCAGCGGTCACCATGTACTCGACCAGGGCCGTATCCGGTCCAAGCAGTCGGCTAAGCTCCTCCTTGCTGATGGCTTCGACCTTGGCAAAATTCAGCCACTGCGCCCGTTCATGCGGATCCCTGGGTTCCCTAAGACGCCGCCGCTGCGTGCCCAGGGCGTCGATAAAGGCGCGGCTGCGCGCTCTTTCACTCACGGTCCAGGCCAATTCAAATCGGCCCTGTTGGGTCAATACAGCAGCGTAGCCTCCATAGACTTGCTGCACCCCGGCGTCTGAGATAAAGCCGCCGCGAGAATCCTCCGATTTTAATCCGGCGCTCATCGCCTCGATGACCTTAAGGGCCTCGGCATATTCACTAGCGGACTCGACCTTTGCGCCGCGCTTGTGCAGCGCGGTGGCGATGCCAGCATGAGCACGCCAGACAAAGTCCTGCATAGAACCCTTGACTGAAATCACCAGCGCCTTGTTAAAGAAAGCCTCGGCGTCGGCCCACCGGCCTTCCCGAAGAGCGATATCTCCGAGGCCAAACTGACAATAGGCCTCATTATAAACGAGGTGAAATTCCTCGCTATCGGCCAACGCCCCCTTGAGCAAATCTTTGGCCCGATTATAGTCGCCTTTTAATATAATACTGAGGCCCATATTGCGGTGATCATAGGCAATAGAGCTGCGCGATTTTAGTTCGTTATCGATGCGCAGGGCCGCCTCAAAGAAGGCGATCGATTGATCGACGGCGCCGTACTCACGCGCCCAAAATCCATAGTTATTATAGAGTGAGGCCAGCGGTCCCTGGAGCTTATATTCCTGTGCGATCTTGACAGCCGCTTGGAATACCGCAAAGGCCTCCTTATATTGCCCCAGCTTCCCCGCGATCATTGCCTTCATACCCATAGCATCGACCTGCAGTCCAATTCGAGTTAGTTTCACCGTCACCAACTCTGCAGCAGCAATCGTCTGCTCATTGCGATCCTTAGCCTCCTGAAATAACCCCGCACGAAAGTAGGCATTGGTTAACATCTGCGTCGAACGCACCAGCAAGACGGGCTGCTTAGCGCGGTCGATCTTGGGCAGCACTTCGCGTTCGAGCGTGGTCGTGGCGGCTTCTAAATCGCCGATAGTCATAAGCGTACTGCTTTTGTCGATCAGAACTGATAGGTAAAGATCCCATTTCTGCAACGACTTTAAGGCATCAGCTGCCTGCGAGAAGTACTCAAGGGCCTTAATGCTATCGCTCAAATCACGGCTATAGACGTTGCCAATATTGAGTAGTTGATTGGCTGCCTCATCGGGCTTTACCTTGGCATAATAGCCGCGCGCCTTTTCGTATGCGGCCAGAGTTTCAGGGTAGCGATGTTGATTTTCGTGATTAATCGCCCGGTACTGCCAGACTTTGCCGAGCTGATCCAACATATCCTCGGCCTTAAAGATCGCCTCGGCCTGATCTAGTAAGGCACTGGCGGCCTCCGCCTGGTTGCTTTTAACCGCAAGCGCGGCCGCCTCCAGCAACGAACGCGCAAAATCAACCGGGTCCCTATCTTCCTTCTTTGCCCCTGGAACAAGGGCCGTTGCGGCTGCCGGATTTAGGTGTTCAGCCAGACGCATCTGATAGGGCAACGCGCTCCCATAATCACGCCGTTGCGCCAATGATTGCACCAACCCCTTTAGCGCGAGATCCTCGCTGTCGGCACTGCCTAGGCGCTGCGCATCGTATAAAGCACGGCGATAGTGCACGGTAGCAGCGTCGAATTCCTGATCAGCTTTCGCATCTTCAGCACTATCTAGTGCCTTCGGCAGCTGCCCCTTAGCAAAGGCCTCTTCATCCTTGCTTGCGATTCCTGGATAACCCAACACGCGACCAGAAAGCCGCGCTGACGTCGCTGCCTCACGCACTGATGAACTGGCCAGCGCAGTGTAGAAGGTCGGCCAATCCGCTGGACTCTTACCGTCGACCACTAAGACGGTCGGCACACCGGCACTGAAATGAGCCAAAGCTAAGAACAGCCAACCATCATGGCCCTCGCCACTTGCTTCGAGGTCGCGGTTTGGACGCTCCACGGCACTAAACATCACCGCGGTAGTACTCGGCAGGGTGAACATCGCCAGATTTCGCAGGGTGATGTCGCTTTGGTAGGCCACCGCTCCTGCCAGTCCCGCCGCGACCTTACTCTCCGCCGGCTCGACGTCGTTAAGCGACAGCGGCAAGTCGAAATGCAGAAGGTCGTAGGTTACCAACCTCTCGAGCAGTGGCAACGGCGCCGTCAGCGGTATTTCTTGCAAGGTCCGCTTAGCATTTGCCATTGCGAGTGCTGCGGCAATAGGTTTGGTGCCGAGGTAGCCGACGCTGCCTTTGGCCAGACGCCGCCCTTGGACTAAATCCGGCAACAAATCAAGAGCGGGGAGAAAGGTCATGCTGCGGCTTTGCCAGGCATCGCTGGTACCCGCTGCGAGCTGCTCCCAAGGCACTTCATAAAGTTCCTGATCCGGAATCAAATAGAGGTTGCCTACGGCTAAGCGCATCGCCTTCGTCAAGCCAGACTCAGCGAACATGGCGGCGTAGGCCTTGACATCCAAAGTCTGGTTAGTCGCAACTCGGCTACGTCCCGCCAAAGTTTGCTCTTTGTTGATCAACAACGCATAGACATCGCCACCCAAAGACCGATGAACCCATAGCGCGCTATCTGTGGCGCCGAGTGCTGCTAGGATTTGCTCGGTATCACGCAGGGCGAGCAGCTTGCGACTCCGCGCCTTGTCCACTCCTGAGCGTTGCGCCAGTTCGCTTAGGCGCATCAAAGCAAACCGACGCACCAGATTCAAAGTCACCGTAGTGTCGCCCTTCGCCCACGCTGCAGCTAGCTGCGATTCGAATAGCTGCCGCGCCAAGCGGCGGTCGGGAGGACTACGCAGGGCACCACCTTCGAGTATCCAGCGATCCAAAGATTCAAAGGCTTGGTCGATGTTGCCGGCCTGCGCTTGACTCTTCCACTGAATTTCAGGCGCAGTCGAAACTCCTGGCACGAAATGCTGATAGGCGAGTGTCGCACCTAGCGATGCCTTTGGTGACGCCTGCGTCGCCTTATACACTGACAATGACTCCTCAAGGCCTGCTTTCGCTGCAGCAGCTGCCTTACCGTCACCCGCTGCCATGCGCAACGAGGCGGCCAACTCAAGACTAGTTGCCAGGGGCTGGCCCAGCGCCTTGACACCACTTTGGTAAACCGGCCGCAGTTGCGCCGTGGTGGCGTCGAGTTCGCCGAGTTCCTTGTCCAGATCCTTACTGCTCAGCAATGCTAAACTCGCCAACCTCAAAGCGACCCGCCCTTTGTTGATGCGGTTGGTTAACTCGCCGCTTGAGATCAATTTTTGCTCAGAACCAGCCGCCGTTTTGGCGTCGTCAGCCGCCGCCGCGTAGGCAGCCATAGCCCCGCTATGTAGGCCCGACCGCAAGCGCAATTCGCCAAGCGCGTTTTCCACCAGCGCTGCACTCTCGGCAACCTGCTTTTGACTCCTTCCTGGGGCCTCCCGCAGGACTTTTAGGCGCTCTTCGTCGGTCGCCAAAGCTAAGTCCATGCGGCCCATTTTGGCGTAGATCTGAGCCCGAAACGCTAGAATAAGCAGCCGGCGAGTGATAAAATCGAAACCCTTGGCCGCCGAACTGCCGCCCGCAAGATCGACCTTAATCGCGCTGTCGCTATTTTTTTTAGCCTCCTCCTCCGCCAATTTTTCGGGCATTTGCAAGACCCGGTTGAGCGTGCTTTCAGCCCTGTCGAACAAGGCTAAGGCCTGCTTATAATCCAGCCGCATGAAGGCACAATAGCCCTGATTCGACAATGTACTGACCTGATTCACGTCCTGTCCTGTTCTCTCCTGGATGCGCAATAGCCGTTCGTAAAGTGCGTTTGCCTCGGCGCAGTCGCCCTGCTCACGCCGGCTCAATGCCAAGGCGTCGAGCGAAAAGGCAATGCGCTCATCATTGCCAAGTTTTTCCCAAGCCGCCAGAGCTTGGCGCTGCAGCTCAGTAGCCAGACGGAGTTCATCGATCTGAAAAGCGGAACGCCCAGCTCGCTCGAACAAAATGGCCTCAGCCCGACCGTCGCGCATCGGGATCACTGCTAGCAGACGAATGCGCTGCAGGTAGTAGTCCAGGCTCTTCTTATAATTACGCAACGAATAATAGGCTTGACCAAGGTTTAGCGCTAAACTGCCACGCTCGATCGAGTCGGTCTGACTGAGAAAATAGGCATTTTGGTATGCCTCAATCGCCAGCTCCCGCCAGTCGGGTTCACCGGCACCAAAAAAGTCCTTCACCAGATTACTGCGCTGGCGCATGGAAGCCAGTAGCGATCCAGAACGGTAGTATTGCCGTGAGGTGAAGTTTTTTTGCAGATACAGCCAGCCCAGGGTCTGATGAATCTGCTGCACCTGGCCGTTGACCTGACGGGCCTGTTCGACCAAATCAATGGCCTCTTCAATGGCGGCAAGACGAGCACTAGGGCCCTGAGCAACGTCGATTGCATAGGTCTTTACATAGCCATTGAGATAAAGCCATTCGGCACTCTCCGGGTGTTCCGCTAAATGAGCCGCATATTGCTCCGCCAATGGCTCGAGCGTTTTATGCATGAAGGCGGCATCGATGCGCCCGCGGTGGGCGTTGACATTTTGTGGATCCAAAGCAATGACTTTATCGTACTCCTTGCTAGCGAGGCCGGGCTCTTGCTGTTTAAGCAACCCTTCGCCGCGATTAAGGTAGTAGGTGAGCAACAGCTCTTTGGCTTTAACACTAAATTCGGGTCGGCCATGCGCCAAGCCGGATTTTAGGCGCCTCAGCGCGGCTTCGGCCAGCTCAAAGCGCTCGGCCTTTAAGTCAAGCGGGAGCAGGCGGGCCGCCGCCTCCACCATGATCTCTGGTGACTCGGGATAGAGGTCGATGATTTGCCGCAGTTCGTTGCCAGCTACCGGTTCTTTACCCTGAGCCAGAAAAATTTCGGCAATGCGCATATGAGCTAGCGCCGGCATGAGCGGCACGCCCTTAGCAGAAAGCCTAAGGGCTACCAATCGCTCAAGGCGGTCACTGCGTTTATCGAGTAGGGCAATCGCCGTATTAGCTGCCCTCCGCGCTACGTCACGCTGTTCTGGATAGGTCGCTGCGACCTCGCGCAAGGCCTTAACAGCGGCGTCTAGATCAGACGTTGCCGGCGTGATAACACCGGCGAAATAGGCTGCCTCCGCTGCCAGAGCGCGATTGTCGGAGTAAGTTGCTACGATTTGCGTCAAAAGTTGATTGGCAGCAAAATATTCACGCTGGGCCGCCAGGATCTGGGCCTTAATCAACAGCGCCTGACCGACTACCCGCGCTGCAGAGTGAGCGCCTTTGGCAACAGCCTCACTACTGGCCAATAGCTCTTTGAGCCGCTGAGTCTGCTGCACGGTGAGATTTTCGCTAAATTTCGGATAGCTCAACGGCGCCAGATTGAGCGTTAACAAAGCTAGATCGGCAAGTTCCTGGACGGCAGGATCCACACCAACCTGCGCCTTGAGCTTGGCATAGACCCACTCGGCCTCGGCGCCCCGCCCATGTTGGACCACCCACTGCAGCTCAAGCAGGGCGCATTCAGCTGCCTTATCGTCCTGATGTGCTGCTGCAAAGGCCGCCTGTGCGCTGCGCAGGATAAATGTCTTTTCGTATTCATTGGTGCGTTGTTCAAACTGCAACATCACCCCTGCCATATCCGCACTCGGCTTGCTCTGGCCGAACTCAGGAAAGCGGAAAATGTCTAATCCCGAGTCGGTCTTTAAGGCGGTATACAAATAAGGTCCGCGAATTTGCGGCGAATAGCTCGCAAATGCTGCCGCTGTAAGCGGCCTAATCAGATAATTTTCGCGCTGCTTCGCCAACTGATGGCGTTCCAGGTCCAGCCGCCATACCGTCGGCTGGTCATCGCCGTCGAGCTTGCCATCACGGTTCGTGTCGTCGCTATAGCGGATAAAAAGTAGCGATTTGCTACCTTCGACAAACCGTGGCTGCCCGTCTTGCAACAAGCCTCCCGCGGTGATCTGCTCGTTCTTGCTGCTGTCGACATGGTAAATATATAGTGCCCCACCATTCACATAGGCCACCATTTTGCCATCTGGGGACACACTGGGCTGGTCGCCCTTGAGATCCGCTAATGGCTCTGGCTTTTGTGTCAAGACATCGGCAACCATTAACGACGGCCGCGGCTCTCCAGGCAAGCGCGCAGAAAAGACCACCCGGTCACTGCCTGGAAACCAGGACGGATTGGTGTCTTCAGTAAGCGGGGAGCTGATATCCAGCACCGTCCCCTCGCTACCGCCAAAAAACTTAGCAAACGAACCGCCGAGCTTTAGTATATGCACGTCGCCCGCAGCATCCGTGCGGCGGGAAATAAAGGCGACATGTTGCCCGCCTTGACTTAGGACCGGAGCAAAATCATCAGCAGAGTGATTGGTGATTGCGCGACCAAAGCCCCCGACCGTGCGCTTGACCCAAAGGTCTTTGTTTCCGCTCCTATCCGAGGTGTAAAATACATACTCCCCATTCGGCGATAGATCCGGCGAGAAGTTTGACTCGCTGCCAGCTGTCACTTGTTCTGGCGTGTAGAAACTAACCCCGGCAACGTAGGATTTTGGGTGAAAATCCTCGAGGTAACGCCGACTCTGGCATGCACTTGCAAGCACCGTAGCGGCCATGCCGGCAATCAAGCAC
>Ga0315289_10009995_pt1 | contig 13619 bp, 14 predicted proteins | sample YL17G11_40_MG_FD_203452 | JGI IMG/M metagenome (GOLD analysis project Ga0315289, IMG submission 203452) | Sediment microbial communities from Yellowstone Lake, YNP, Wyoming, USA - YL17G11_40 | ecosystem: Environmental > Aquatic > Freshwater > Lake > Sediment | place: USA: Wyoming | collected...
AAGCGTTGAAAACCAGTTCGAGAAATGGTCAGAGCCGAACCCGGAACTCGCCAGTCTTTGCCGGTTATGATCCGCAATAAATTATGTCGCTAAGTATAGTATTGAGCTTCACTGCAAGCGCCGTCGGCGCGAAACCGTCCGCCTCGGCGGAGACGATTCCTTCACCGGGCCGGCAGCCACTAATTCTGAAGCTGCCATCGGACCCAGTTCTCGCTTCGCGGCTGCGGCTATCGTTCAAATTCCCTACACGCACGATAGCATCCGCGATGGGTTGGCCGTTCCCGTCAACCACGAGCCCACGGACGGTAATGCCTTCGCCGAGGTGGAACACAACCGTGCCCTCGAGCAACTGCTGGGCAAGTTCAGGTTGGCGCGACACAAAAAGCATCTCGGACCGGGAATGGTCGGGGTGCGATGCATTGCCAAAAAGACGCCCGACCATCTCGGGCGCGAGGCGATAAATCTGCCAGCGCCCGTCCGTGTCGGTTGTCGCCCTCAGATAATCGATGCAGTGGTCCTCGATTGTTGTGCCCTCCGCAGAGACGTTCTCGGTGTTGAAACCGACCATGGCGCCTGCCACGGGATTTCCGGCGGCGTCCACCACGCGACCGTGGATCAATGCAGGCCGGACCAGCCGCACCGTGTAGAATTCCGGGATCACTTCGCCACGGCTTGGCTGCCACCGCAGGCGAACATCGGCGTAACCATCCACATGCGTCAGAATCCAATAACGCGACCCGTAATTGGGATCAAACGGCGCGAGGCATCGGCCCTCGTCAAGGCGGACAGTCTTCTCCACGAGCAACTGGGAGCCACGTTCCCAGCCCCGCAAACTGATGACTCGGTTCGTGACTGGAAGCCCGGTTTGATCGTCCACAAAGAACAGTTCTGGGCCGTGGCGTGCAGGAGCGTTGGTCTTCACGGGAGTGGCGCTCTCCCTAGTGATTGGCGTGCTGGCCGAGACGGTTTGGGCTGTTGCAGTATCGGCGCTATCGGCTGCAACCGTGGCTGCCGTGTCTGGCGTCACCGGTGAAGGCTTCGGCTTCAGCATTACTCCGACCGTGGCGGTGATCAGCACGACTGCTGTGGCCAGTGCAACTTTGCCAGTTGTCGTCAGCGAGGCGAGCCAGGACGCACCGCTTGCGCCCGCGGCGGTTCCACCTGCGAGGGCATGGCTGACGATCTGCGCTCCGAGTGTCGCCGGAGCGGTACCGACCACGTTTTGTGCAAAGGCCGTGCCCAACGCGGCGGCGGTGGAGGTGATTCCTCTTAAGGCCAGTCGCGTCCGTAGCCTTTCAGTCGCCCGGTCCACGCGCATCCGCGCCGCGTTTTCCGAGAGTCCAAGCGCGGTGCCGATTTCGGCGAACGGTTTCTTCTCGAAGTAGCGAAGCAAGAGTGCGTCGCGGTCAGCGTCGGCCAATTCGCCAATGGTTTTGTCCAGATAAGAGCGGACTTGCTCCCAATCCGGCTCGGAGGCGGAAGAAGTTGCGGGCATGGTAAGGGTGGCTTGTTCGCGCTGACGCCGGCGCTGCTCTGTGCGAACGACTTTGGCGGCTGCGAACCGTGCGCTGGTGTGGAGCCAGCCGCTCAACGCCACGCATTGACGGAGCGAGCCGGCCTTGCAGGCTAGGTCGGAGAATACGACCTGTGCCACGTCTTCTGCTAAGTGCGTGTCGCCGCCTACCAGGCGGAGGGCTGTGGAATAGACATGATCGAGGTGGCGTTGAACCAACTCGGCGAAGGCGGCCTCTTCCCGCTGAGTCGCGTATCGGGTCAGCAATTCAGTATCCGGCGTCATGTAATTTCTGCTCATTGGCACCCGCCGAACTCCAAAACCGCACAAAGGAGTTGTCGGCAACGGCAGATGGGGATTTTTTATGGAGCGGGCGAAGGGAATCGAACCCTCGTGTGAAGCTTGGAAGGCTTCCGTTCTACCATTGAACTACGCCCGCACCCGACAGAATAGTATCGGCGGCGCTTGCCTTGTCAATTCGCCACTGTGTATCCTCGCGGCGCATGAGTTCGTTGCTCCTCACCGGCGGGCGAATCATTGACCCGGCCAATCCCGTTTCGCGGGATGCGGTCGGGGACTTGCTCATCGCAGATGGGAAAATCGCGGCGGTGGGAGCGGACGCAGGGAAAAGCGCGCCGGCGGATGTCGAGCGAATGGAAGTCAAAGGGCTGGTGGTTTGCCCCGGGCTGATTGACATGCACGTCCACCTGCGCGAACCGGGACAGGCCGCCAAGGAAACCGTCGCCACGGGCACGGCGGCAGCAGCACGGGGCGGGTTCACATCGGTCGTTTGCATGCCCAACACGTCGCCGGCCATCGACAATTCCAGCACGGTGGCGTTGATCCACGAGCGCGCGACACAGGAGGGTGCGGTGAACGTTTTTGTCGCGGGCGCGATCACCAAAAACATCGCCGGCGAAGAGTTGGCGCCGATCGGCTCGCTCAAAAAGGCAGGCATCGTGGCGATCACGGACGACGGCCATTGCGTGCAGAACAACGAGCTGATGCGCCGCGCGCTCGAATACGCGAAGATGTTCGATCTGCCGGTGCTGGACCACTGTCAGGATTACTCGCTCGTCACTGACGGCGTCATGCACGAGGGTTACTGGAGCACGGCGCTGGGTCTGCGCGGCTGGCCGGCGGCGGGCGAGGAAATGATCGTGGCGCGCAACATCCTGCTGGCGGAACTGACGGGGGCACACGTTCACTGCCAGCACGTGAGCGCCGCCGGCAGCGTGCAATTGCTGCGCGAGGCAAAAAAGCGCGGCGTGCCCATATCTGGCGAAGCCTGCCCGCATCATTTCACGCTCACGGACGCCGCGATTGCCGGCGGCGAGAAATTCTGGAGCGGCGACGGCAAAGGCGTTTTCGGTTTCGGGAATGGCAGCCGCCGACGTGAGGAGGCGGATTCAACCGGACAAGTCCGCCTCGTTACCTCGGCGGCTACGGAGTCTGGTTTGCCGCCGTGGCCGTCCTACGACACGAATTTGAAGATGAATCCGCCCGTGCGGTCGGCACGCGATCGGGAGGCGATCCTGGAGGGTCTGGCGGATGGCACTCTGGAAATCATCGCCAGCGACCACGCACCGCACTGCGATTACGAGAAAGAAGTCGAATTCGACGCCGCGCCCTTCGGCATCACCGGCCTGGAGACCGAACTGGCGCTGTCGCTGATGCAGCTTTACCACGCGAAGCGGCTGAGCCTGCCGGACTTGATTGCCAAGTTCACGATTGCGCCGGCGCGGCTGCTGCGTCTCCAGAAGGGCACGCTCAGCGTGGGCGCGGATGCGGACGTGACGGTGTTCGACCCGGACCGCGAATGGGTTTTCGAGCGCAAGGGAACGGCGAGCAAATCGCTCAACAGCCCGTTTTACGGCTGGCCGCTCAAGGGCAAGGCGGTGCTCGCGGTCGTCGGCGGGAAGATCGTGTGGCACGAACGCGCCTGCTTGGCATCGCAAGCCGATGAATGATTTCCAAATGAAAGCGATTCTCGCCCTCGAAGACGGCTCCGTTTTTCACGGAGCGGCCTTTGGCGCGCGCGCCTCGGCTTGCGGCGAGGTGTGCTTCAACACCTCCATGACGGGCTACCAGGAGATTCTGACCGACCCGTCCTACAAGGCCCAGATCGTGACGATGACCTGTCCGCACATCGGCAACTGCGGCGTCAATGAGCAGGACGTGGAGTCGTGGAAACCGCACGTGGCGGGATTTGTCATCCGCGAACTGTCGCCCGTGGTCAGCAACTGGCGGGCGGATTTTGCGCTGGCCGAATACTTGGAGAAAAACGACATCCCCGGCATGCAAGGGATCGACACGCGCGCCTTGACGAAGAAGCTCCGCGTGCGCGGCGCGCTCAACGGATTCATTTCCACGGAGGAGAATGTCACGGACGCGGAGGCCCTCCGACACGCCAAAGAATGGCCGGGGTTGATCGGCGTGGATTACGTCAAGGAAGTGACGCACCGTGAACCGTTCCTGTGGGATCAAAGAGACGAGCAGAGCGCCAACTTCAATCTCGTGCGCGGTCTCGTGACTGCCGATGCGCGCCACGTGCGGGACCCGTTGCCGCCGGCGGACATCCCAATTGTGGCCTTCGATTTTGGGATGAAATACAACATCCTGCGCCGGCTGCGGCAACACGGCTTCCGCGTCCAGGTGGTGCCGGCCACGACGACCGCTGCCGAGACTTTGAAATTCAAGCCCGCCGGAGTTTTCCTGTCGAACGGACCAGGCGACCCGGCGGCCTTGCATTACGCAGTTCAGGCCACCAGCGAGTTGGTCAAGACCGGCATCCCGATTTTTGGCATCTGCCTGGGCCACCAAATTTTGGGCTTGGCCTTTGGCGGCCGGACTTTCAAACTGAAGTTCGGCCATCGCGGCGGCAACCAGCCGGTGAAAGAGTTGGAAACCGGCAAAGTGGAGATCACGGCCCAAAACCATGGATTTGCCGTGGACCCGGAATCGCTGCCAAAGGACGTGGTGGTGAACCGGATCAATTTGAACGACCGAACGGTGGAAGGCATGCGGCACAAAACCAAGCCGGTTTTCTGTGTGCAATACCACCCCGAGGCGTCGCCCGGCCCGCACGATTCGACGCCGCTCTTTGCTGAGTTTCGCGCCTTGATTGAGAAAGCCTGATTTGAAAACATTCCTGACTGGCAATAGCAGCCGTGTTGCGGACGAGGTTTCCGTTTGACTTGATTTTTTCGGCGGCAATAATCGGTTGAAAATCGCCTATGGCCAAACTCGTCGTTCTGACCGAAGGGTTGACCGGACGCTCCCATGAGTTGTCCGCAGACCGCACCACCATTGGTCGGGCGGAGGACAACACGTTTCAGGTGCCCGACCCTTCCGTTTCCAGCCACCACTGTGAAGTGCTTTTGTCCAGCGGTGAACTGCGGGTCAAAGACCTCAATTCCACCAACGGCACCTACATCAACGAGGAGCAGATCACGGAAGCTGTCTTGAAGCCTGGCCAGGTTTTGCGTTTGGGCCGGATCGAAATCCGGCTTGAAGACGGGACGGCTGGCGCCGCGGCGCAAAAGCCTGCTGACCGCACGATCGTAATGCCCCGCGGGGTGAGCCTGAACGAATTGGAGCATGGCACACGGGCGGGAGGATTCGATGCGGCGGGCAAAGGCTTTGAGAGAAAAAGCGATCAAACCGACAGGTATTTCCGCATCGGCGTCATTGTGGTGATGGTCGTGATCCTCGGGGTGCTGATCTACATTTTCACCACCGTCGGGAAGTAATGAGGAGCGTACGGATGAGGTGCTTGCTGTAAACCGCCTGAAGTTCTTCTGCTGTAATTAACCCTTTCTCAGCCGCGACATTCCGTTTCGCGTCGCGGCGCGTTCGAGTCGTACCCTTTGCCAGAAGATCCACTCTATTCGGAGGGGCGAGTTCCACGAGCCTGCAGTTTCGTTCTGTCAGGGCGTCGCAGCGCTCCGCCCTCCGAAAAGTACCGAAAATTACAAAGACTGGGTATCAGCCCTGTTCCTTCAGCCACTTCGCCACCTCTTTGGCCGCGTAGGTGATGACAATGTCCGCCCCGGCCCGGCGCATGGCCAGCAGGCTTTCCAGCGTTACTGCACGCTCGTCAATCCAACCCCTGGCGGCGGCGGCTTTGATCATCGAATACTCGGCGCTCACCGCGTACGCGGCGGTGGGATAGCCAAATTCGGTTTTCACGCGATGCACGATGTCGAGGCAGGCCAGCGCCGGTTTGACCATGACGATGTCCGCACCCTCCTGAATGTCCAGGGCAACTTCGCGGAGCGCCTCGGCTGCGTTCGCGGGGTCCATCTGATAACTGCGCCGGTCGCCGAATTTCGGCGCTGATTCCGCCGCCTCGCGAAACGGACCGTAAAACGCGGAAGCGAACTTGGCGGCGTAAGACATGATCGGCGTGTCCGTGAAGCCCTGTTTGTCGAGTTGTGCGCGGATGGCACGCACGCGGCCGTCCATCATGTCGCTGGGCGCCACCATGTCCGCGCCGGCCTCGACGTGACTGACGGCGGCGCGGGCGAGCAACTTCAGCGTCGGGTCGTTGAGAATTTTCGCGCCGTGTTTGCTGTGTTGCACGATGCCGCAGTGCCCGTGCGCCATGTATTCGCACAGGCAGACATCGGTAACGACCAGTAGCTCCGGGAGTTCCTTTTTCAACAGTCGCACCGCCTGCTGCACGATGCCGTTGTGCGCGTAAGCGCCGGAGGCCCGGTCGTCTTTCTTGTCGGGAATGCCGAACAGAAGCACGGCGGGCACGCCAACCTCGCAGGCCGCCTCTGCCTCGCGCAACAATTCATCTGGTGAAAGTTGAAACACACCAAGCATGGCCGAGACCGGGCGGCGCACGTTCCGCCCGCTGCGGACGAACAAAGGCAACACGAGTTGAGACGGGCTCAACTGCGTCTCGCTGACCAGCCGCCGAAGCGCCGCCGATTGACGCAGCCGACGCGGGCGATAGGCGGGAAATGACCCGACGATTTGCAGATTCATGGCCGGATTTTAGATTCCGGACCGCCGCTGCAAAGTTCAAACTTCACCGCGCCAGGTTCACGGGCGCATGTTAACCGATTTTCGCAACTCGGCGTGGGTTGTGACTTTTTGGGGGGGGCACATCGCTCGAATCGCCCCATTTTCTGCAGTTTCTCCCCGCCCAAAAGAAAAGGGGTCGGTTCTTACAATTGACAATAATTGTCGGCTTGGTTAGTTTTCGATTGTCTTTGGAACGAACTGACCGTTATGCCGAGACCATTGCGCATTGAGTTTGCCGGTGCCATCTACCATCTGATGAGCCGGGGAGATCGTCGTGAACCGATCTTCTTTGATGACGAGGATCGCAAGACTTTCCTCCGCACGCTGGGCGAGGCCTGCGAAAAGACCGGCTGGCAGGTCCACGCCTATTGCCTGATGGGAAATCACTTTCACCTGGTGGCCGAGACGCCGCAGCCAAATCTGGTGGCGGGCATGAAATGGTTCCTCGGCACTTACACCGGACGGTTCAATCGCCAGCATCAGTTCTTCGGGCATCTTTTCAGCGGACGCTACAAGTCGTTGGTCGTTGACGAGCGCACGCCGGGCTATCTGCGAACTGCTTGCGATTATGTGCATCTGAATCCGGTGCGGGCGGGTTTGGTGCAGGCGGACGCCCCGTTGTCAGCTTATCCGTGGAGCAGCTTTCCGCTCTATGTGTCCGTGAAACGCCGTCCGCCCTGGCTGCGCGTGGACCGCTTGCTGGGCGAGCACGGAATTCTGGAGGACTCTGCCAAGGGTCGCATCGAGTTCCAGCGCCGGATGGAACAGCGCCGCAGCGAAGGCGAATCGCCGGAGATGCTGGCCTCCCTGCGCCGGGGATGGCGTTTGGGCGCGGCGGATTTTCTCCAGCGCCTGACGCAGAAGCTCGGGCGTCGCGGCCAACCACACGAACTGGCTCGTGAGCGGCGCGAGACGGACACGGAGCGCGCCGATCAGATCGTCCAACAAGGCCTAGAAGAAGTGGGATGGTCTGAAGCGGACTTGGATCGTCACCCGAAGGGCCATCCTCACAAGACCGCCCTTGCACACAAACTCCGGCGCGAAACCCCGATGACGCGCGACTGGATTGCCAAGCGATTGCGCATCGGCAGTGCCAGCTACGTGTCGCACTTGCTGGCGAGGCCGTGATCGAGGTTCGCTGACTCCTTTATGCGAGCGCTGTGATTGTCGATTGTAAGAACCGACCCCTAGGGCCGGAGGAAGCGTCTGTCCGGCGCGATGTACGGCGTCGGCTTCACGATTGAGCTTGGAAAACTTGCCCGCCGCGGCGTCACTTTTCATCTGGCGATCCCAGTCGTCATCCGTCCAGCCGCAAAGTTCGGCGGTGATCTCGGCGCGTTCTTCCAGCGAAAGCCTGCCGATGGCCGTTTTGATTTCCTCAACTGTGCTCATGGTGCAAGCGTAACATTTGGCCAACGCATCTTCAAGAAGGACTACGACGCGTCCTCTCAGATAATCTGCGGTTGAATCTTCTCCGGATCAACACCCAATTCTTTGATGGCCTTCTCGACGACCTTGCGTTCTACATCCCCTTTCTCCGCCAGCGCAAAGAGCGTGGCGATGACGGTGCATTCGGCGTCCACTTCAAAGAACCGGCGCAGGCGCTGCCGCGTGTCGCTGCGGCCAAAGCCGTCCGTGCCCAGCGTGGTGAGGCCGCCGCGCACCTACCGGCCGATCAGTCAATCTGGAAACAGCGGCAGAAGTCGAATGCGGTAATGACCGTCTTTGACGATGATGACGGCGCCTTTTTCCAGTTCAGCAGCGGCGCCTAGGAGAACGCTCAGGAGTCTCGGTGTGACGCTGGTTGGCCGGGCATCCCGCAGACGGAAGATGATGACGCTGGGAAGGCGTTGATTGGTCTGAGCCAGCAGGTCACTGAAGTCGAGGTCAAAGGTCAACACGACGCGGCCTTCAGCAAACCCCTTGGCAAAGACCGCCGGGTCGGGCAGCCGATTCAGCCCCAGTTCCCGCAGATGCGCGGCATCATGTCCAGCCTCACGGAGGGCCTGCACCGTGGAGAGGGGCACGCCCATATCGGCCAGGAACTTCATGCCGTCAGAGCCGCAAACTCGCGTATCTCCTCGTTGGCCAGGCTGGCGGAGTATTGCAGCGCTTCGCTAATGTCTGCCGGTTCCAGGTCAGGGTACTCCGCAATGATCTCGGCCGCCGTCATGCCGTTGGCGACAAGATTCACCACCAAGGAGACGGGAATCCTCATGCCACGAATACAAGCGCGTCCGCCCATGACTTTGGGATCAAATGTCACTCGGCTTAACATGGCGGCAATATAACGAAGCGGCCCCGCGTTTCCAAGCTTCAATTTCCAGCCCTGTCAAAAGCACACTGTAAACAGGTGCTGACCATGCCTGCGCCGAACCCAGTAAGCGGGGCCTGACTCGCGCCCTTACCGCAGGCTGGAGGATTTGCCCCGCGTCGGCCCCGTAAGTCCTTCATCGCCTTTTGCACGATCGCGGGCTTGATCTTCCCTTGCTCGGCCAGCACGCAAATCGTGGCGATGACGGCGCATACGGTCTCCGCTCTCGAAAGCCACAGCGCGCTCTACCTTTCAGCACGGACTTGGCTTTCAGTTCGCTTTCACCGTCCAGCCGGCCTTGACCTCGGCAGTGCCGCTGTAGGTGGCTTTGCTTTTCTCGTCCTGCACGCTGTCCAGCGTCACTTCTCCGGCCAGTTTCTCTTCCGTGAAGACGACCTCGCCCTTGTCGTTCTTGGTTTCCTCCAGCGCGTAAATCTTGAGTTTGTCGCCGCTCTTGAAGCCTTGCCTGCTGCCCAAGGACACGACCACCGTGGACTTGTTCACGACGGCCAGCACCTTGCCCGGCGTTTGCTTGGCAGCGTCAGCGGCAGCCTGAACTGCGGCCTGCTGTTTGGCTCCTGCTTCCGCCTTGCTGCGCATGCGGCCCGATTCGGGCAGGTTCACCGCCACCACTTCTTCGGCGATGTTCGTGACGGCCTTGGCGGTGGCCTTTCCCAAAGCGCTGTTCATGAATTCCTGGTTCTTGAAACCGATGTTGCCGCCGTGACCTTGCACCGCCACGCCGATGTCGAAGCTGGTTCCTTGATGTGATGCCGTGGCACTGCCGGTCTTGATGACTTTGCGGTTGTAAACGTCCACCAGCCGCCAATCAATCCGCACGTCGGCAGTGTTGACTTTCACGCCAAGCTTCCCCCGGCTCAATGGCACGAAGCCGCCCAAGCCGACAGTTTCCTGCTTGGAGCCAAACCGCGTCACTTTGCCGCGAAACATGAAATCCGCGCCGGCCCAGCCCCCTTTCTCCACGCGCTCCGCCTCGCTCACGTAGCCGGACTCGCCCAGCTTGATTTCGCTCGCCAAGTCCTTCAGCGCCGTGGACTCGAGGACTTGGAACTTGCCGATGCGGCTCAGCTCGGTGATCAACATCTCGGCCAAGCCTTCGCCCAAGGCCGGTTGCCAGCCCATGACCTGACTCACGTCGCCGTCCAGTGGGGCGACGAACAGCGTGGGTTGGGATTTGTCTTCCGCGAGTGCGCTCAGCAATCCAATGCTCAACACAAAGGAAAGCAAGCCTCCGAGATAACTGAAACGTTTCATGCCCGAATCCTTGCCATGATTTTCACCGTCGGTAAAGCGAAAAAAGTTCGCGGTGCAGGTGTGCGCGCGACGACGAAGGCTGGCTTGGCCGCCTCCGCTGGCGGGCACCTCGCAGCCACTTTGCTGACGCATTTTGACGACGGCCAACCCGACGCTGCCGACCCCGTCGAGCGTGCCAGTTCGCGCCCGGATCTGGGCATTCTGTGCTACCCGGTCATCACGATGTCTGGGCCGCAGACGCACCCGGGTTCACGAGACAACTTGCTCGGCAAAAACCCGTCGCCGGAACTGGTCAAGGAACTGTCCGCCGAACTGCACGTGACACCGGACACCCCGTCGTGTTTCATCTGGCATACTTGGGAGGACAAATCGGTGCCGGCGGAAAACGCCCTGATGTTCGCCGAGGCGCTCCGGCAAGCCAAAGTTCCCTTCGACCTGCACGTTTACGAGCGTGGCGGGCACGGCCTCGGACTCGGCAGCCGCACGTACGACCCCAGCCAATGGCATCCTTGGACGCGCGACTGCATGTTTTGGCTGAAGCAGCGCGGTTTTGCGAACTGAATTTGCCGCCAACCCTACAAAGTCTTCGGCAAAATGTAATTGCTTCTCTGCCGCCGTTGCCCTACCTGTTTGGCAACTTAACGAAAGGATTGAATATGGGACTATTGCTCTTAGTTGTAATTGTGCTGCTGGCACTCCTGTTCTTTGTCGTGCTGTTCGTCATCGGCGCGTACAACAAACTGGTGACGTTGCGAAACCGGTTCAAGAACGCCTTCGCGCAAATTGATGTCCAGTTGAAACGGCGCTACGACCTGATTCCGAACCTGGTCGAGACCGCCAAAGGCTACATCAAACACGAACGCGGCACGCTCGAAGCCGTGATCAGCGCTCGCAATGTGGCGTCTGCCGCCAGCGTCCGGGCCGCGCAAAATCCCGGAGACGCCACGGCCATGAAGGAACTTGGCGGTGCCGAAACCGCGCTGACGGGCATGCTGGGTCGCCTGTTCGCGGTGGCCGAAGCCTATCCGGACCTCAAGGCGAACCAGACCATGATGCAGTTGATGGAGGAACTGACCTCCACTGAAAACAAAATCTCCTTCGCCCGGCAGGCTTACAACGACTCGGTCATGATTTTCAACACGCAGCGCGAGGTGTTCCCCACGAACCTGATCGCCGGCATGTTCAATTTCGGGTCGGCAGAACTGTTCGTGATCGAAAAGCCGGAGCAGAAGGAAGCGCCCAAAGTTGCGTTCTAGTGTCGTTTAACGGTTGAATCGTTGAATCGTTGAACCGGGACGGGCGACGTTTAATGAAGACGCTTTTGACGATTCAACGTTTTGAACGTTTTAACGAACCATGGATTTCTTCGAGCGCCAAGGCAAAGCCCGCCGCGACACCAAGCTGCTGGTGTTCTACTTTGCTCTCGCGGTCGCGCTGATCGTCCTGGCGATTTATTTCGTCGTTGATCTGGCGCTGTTCGGCGGCAGCCTCAAACATCACCACTACGGTTACGACGCTGCTCCCGTCCTCTCACTCTGGAATCCGCAACTTTTTCTCTGGGTTGCGCTCGGCACGCTCGCGGTCGTCGGCGTCGGCAGCATTTCGAAAATGAGCGAACTCTCCCAAGGAGGTGGCGCAGTCGCGACCATGCTGGGCGGACAGCCGGTCAATCCCAACACGACCGACCCGGACGAACGCAAGCTGCTCAACGTCGTCGAGGAAATGGCCATCGCCTCGGGCACGCCGGTTCCGCAGGTTTACCTGCTTCCTGACGAAAGTATCAACGCCTTCGCCGCCGGGCACACGACCAGCGACGCGGTCATCGGTGTCACGCGCGGCTGCATGAAACTGCTGACCCGCGACGAGCTGCAAGGCGTCATCGGCCACGAGTTCAGCCACATTCTCAATGGTGATATGCGGCTCAACATCCGGCTGATCGGCTTCATTTTCGGCATCATGGGCCTTGCCATCGTGGGCCGGATACTTCTGCAAATGCGCGGCCGGGGCAGTCGGGACCGCAATCCCCTGCCCCTCCTCGGTCTCGCCTTGTTACTCATCGGCTGGATCGGCGTTTTCTTTGGTCACCTCATCCAAAGCGCCGTGAGCCGCCAGCGCGAATTCCTCGCCGACGCCTCCTCGGTTCAATTCACGCGCAATCCGGAGGGGCTTGCCGGCGCGCTGAAAAAAATCGGCGGCCTGAGCTACGGCTCGCGGCTGGAATCCCCTCACGCCGACGTTGCCAGCCACATGTTTTTCGCCAACGGCATGGCTGAATCTCTGTTCAACCTCATGGCCACCCACCCGCCGCTGGAGGATCGCATCCGCGCCATTGACCCAAACTGGGATGGCAAGTTCGCCGAGGCAATGTCCGCGGAAATCCGGCTGCCCGGCAAATATGCGCCGCGCGTCGAGCAGCAAAGGCGCCCGCCAATTTTCGTCGGCGTGCCCATGCCCCAACCCGTTGCCGCCGGTTTTGCACCGCCTGTCATTCGGCCCGAAACAATTCTGCCAGGTCTGGGCAGCCCCGTGACGGCCCATCTGCGGTACGCCGCCGACTGGCGCGCGTCGCTGCCCGCGTCCGTGGAAGCGGCTGCTCGTGAGCCTTTGGGCGCCAGCGCGCTGGTGTACGCGATGTTGTTGAGTGCAGACGACGCCGTTCGCAAGAGTCAACTCGAAAAATTGTCGAACGGCGTTTCACCCGGCGTTTGTGAGGAAACCCGCCGGTTGCTGCCGGCCGTGACGACCGTGGCGGCGCGGGCGAAACTCCCGCTGGCGGACCTCGCCCTCCCAGGGTTGCGAAATCTGTCACCGCGCCAATTCACCCAGTTCACCGAAGCGATCAAAGTTCTAATCGAAGCGGACAATGAGATAGATCTCTTCGAGTATGTCCTGCAAAAGATCGTCGTTCGTCACTTGGAACCGCGTTTCACCGGCGCGAGGAAACCGGTCATCCAATATTACTCGGCCAAGCCATTGCTGTTGGACTGCGCGGTTTTGCTCTCCGCCGTGGCACAGGTTGGGCAACAGGAAGCCCGGCAAGTCGCAGCGGCGTTTCACCTCGGCTGGCAGCAACTGCGGATGCCGACCGCTGAGCCGCAGGTTCTCCCGCCTGCCGAGTGCGGCCTGGAAAAAGTTGACGCGGCGTTGGGTCGGCTCGGCCAAGCGGTGCCGCAGATCAAAAAGAACGTGCTCGGCGCCTGTGCCTCCGCCGTGGCGGCCGACGGCGTCATCAAAGAAGCGGAAGCCGAATTGCTTCGTGCCATCGCCGACACGCTGGATTGTCCCATCCCGCCTTTTGTTGAAGGCGTGTGAACTGCCGACTGGGGCGCCGAGACGGTCGCGCTCCCAAACCTTAATCGAATCGTACGGTCTAACCCGAATACTTCACACGCCGATTGGATCGCTGACAGACTGTAGGCGCCGACGTAAGGAGGCGTACCGTTGCGGGTCAATTGCGCCTCCGCCTCCTTACGTCGGCGG
>Ga0315289_10009996_pt1 | contig 13618 bp, 13 predicted proteins | sample YL17G11_40_MG_FD_203452 | JGI IMG/M metagenome (GOLD analysis project Ga0315289, IMG submission 203452) | Sediment microbial communities from Yellowstone Lake, YNP, Wyoming, USA - YL17G11_40 | ecosystem: Environmental > Aquatic > Freshwater > Lake > Sediment | place: USA: Wyoming | collected...
CAAGATAGTAATGAATGTCAAGTGAAATTTACGAATGCGAATTTGCTCAGGCAGAATCGGAAGCGACTTTTAGAGATTCCTCGGAGGAAATCCCTACTACCTAAAATCTAAGTTGCGGAATCGCTGACCATTGTGCTCTCCGGCTTGAAATTTAATTAATTCTCGGCATCTCTTTTGACTTTTTAGCACACAAATGTAAACAACAAAAGCTGCTATTAAACAGAGAATAAGTAAAAAATCGATCTCTCTTCTATTTAATACAAATAATGGATTCGTCAGCTTGCTGGGCCAAAATAGCTTTATATCTGACTGATACAGACTATCTATCAATATATGCACCCAGGTGCCAAAAATTCCCGAGAAGATCATTTTGCTGATATTTGTTTTATAGGGAAGACAAATCTTAAGCATTATCCATCCAAAATATTTCTTAAAAAAATAAGCCGTAATCCCCCAGAGCATTCCGATGCCCGTACCGAGGAGAAGCGTGTGAGCATGCTCTATCACGAAACTCCTAGGTTGCCACACTCCAACGACGAAAACTACAAGATCAATCGCGAAATTTGATAATACAAATACTGGTATATCAATCCATCTTCTCAATAAGAATCCTAATAAACAGCTGGGGCCAATATGATAGGGCGTATATGGATATGGCATGATTCTTCTTCAAATTGATGATAATATCGCCGGCCACAGATCGATGTCAATACACGAACTCGTTCGCCAACTTGACATATTGATCAAAAAATATTAGATTTATGAAAGTTATAAGTAGTGAAGCGGGAAGCAGACTATTTAGACCTTCGAAAAGGAAGGCCCTTTATAAAAACGTTCCAAGCAGAGCCTATTTGCCTATAATAGAAGAGGCGAATCAATAGCCATCATCACATAAATAATTTCAATGACGGCTAATAAATCGGGAGGTAAGTCTTTATTGACATCATCGGATTATCTAATGTAAAAGAGAAATGAAAAATCTTAGTTTTTATTACCGCATAAAGCCCTTCATCCCGAGAAGAATACAGATCTCCTTAAGAAGGAGAATGGCTTCCTACAAGCGGAAACGGAAGATGGATATCTGGCCGATATCTCCCGGAGCCGCCAAGGCTCCAGAATATTGGACAGGCTGGCCTGAGAAGAAGAGATTCGCTCTTATATTAAATCATGATGTGGACACGGCTCGAGGACTCGAGAATTGCCTTAAGCTCATGAATATCGATAAGAAATTAAATTTCAGGTCGTCCTTCAATTTTGTCCCTGAGGATTACTTTGTCCCACCCTCAATTCGTCAGAGTCTCAATGAATCTGGCTTTGAAGTCGGGGTTCATGGGCTTAAGCATGACGGCAAGCTATTCATCAACAGAAAAAGATATGTAATAAAGGCGCGCAGAATTAATAATTATCTTAAAGAGTGGAGTGCTGTCGGCTTTACTTCGCCCTCAATGCTTCGTAATTTTGAATGGATGACGGATCTTGAAATCGAATACGGATGTTCTACTTTTGACACCGATCCTTTCGAACCTCAGTCCGAAGGCATGCACACAATCTTTCCCTTTTTTGTTACAAGCAATATAACGCATAGAACATATGTCGAACTTCCCTATACGTTACCTCAAGATCATGGCCTTTTTATAATCCTAAGAGAAAAAGATAATAATATTTGGAAACAGAAGCTGGATTGGATTGCAGAAAATGGCGGGATGGCCTTATTGAACACACACCCCGATTATATGAATTTCAAAGAAACCCAGTGTTCTTTAGAACAGTATCCAGCAAGTTTTTACATAGACCAGCTAGAGCATATTAGAACCAAGTATCCAGGGCAGTATTGGCATGTTCTTCCCAGCGAATTAGCACGATTCTGGAAATCCTCGATGCTTGAGACCGATACCATTGTCACCCCGCAGGCGAAGGCCATTAGGCCAAGGTCTCAAGAATATGGGTTCCGGCAAACGCGACTGGCCAAGACGCGTGGAGTAAAAATCTGGATAGATCTCGACAACACACCGCATGTGCCCTTCTTTATCCCCGTCATTCGTGAATTGGAACGCCGCGGTCATCAGGTTGTCCTGACGGCACGAGATGCGTTCCAGGTTTGTGAGCTCGCTGACGAAAATGGATTACAATACACTAAGATCGGTCATCACTACGGAAAGAACGCCGCCAAGAAATTTTTCGGTTTACTATGGCGTTCAGCTCAACTTATGCCTTTTTATTTACGCCAGAGACCGGGCTTGGCGCTTTCACACGGATCCCGCTCCCTAGCCCTTCTCTGCAACCTGCTCCGAATTCCTACTGTGCGCGTTTTGGATTATGAACACACGCGAATGATCCCGCTCGGTCGCTCCCGCTGGAAGATTGTTCCGGAAGCATTGCTCGGTTATAAGCTTTATGCGAAGCCAAAATATGTTCGACACTTCCGTGGAATCAAAGAGGACGTCTATGTTCCCGAATTCAAGCCAAATCCATCCTTAATGGAAGAACTAGGCTTACGGCACGATGAGATAGTGATTACGGTCAGGCCCCCCGCTTACGAAGCTCACTATTACAATCCGGAAAGCGATGTATTGTTTTTGGAGCTCATGTCGAGAATCTGCAAGACGCAAGGGGTCCGTGCGGTTCTATTGCCTCGTCACCATATCCAAGAGCATGCTCTCCGAGCCGACTATCCAGAATGGTTTAAAGACAACAAAACCGTTGTCCCGCCGAGAGCGGTTAATGGCCTTGATCTCATTTGGCACTCCGACCTTGTCGTCAGCGGCGGCGGGACAATGAACCGCGAAGCTGCCGCCCTGGGGCTACCTGTGTATAGCATATTCCGCGGGAAATCCGGAGCGGTGGACCGCAAGCTGGAACAAGAAGGCCGGTTGACCTTGATCAGCAGCGCTGATGAAGTCTGGACAAAGATCCAGTTTATCCGTCGGGAAAAGAGCCGCCCGCCAAATCACCGCCCCAGACCGGCCCTCGACGACATTGTCAATTATATAGAAGAAATCATTCGGATCGAGGGGGTGGGATCACATCTCCGGCGAGCCACTTCCGGGGCTACGTGAGGTTGAACGTTCTGAAAAGTGCCCAAGAGTCAAGAATGAATAACATCAAAGTGCTTATCGTTGCAGGCGCCCGCCCGAATTTCATGAAGGTGAAACCTCTCATGAGGGAGATTGCGGAATACAATGCTCAAAGGGCTCCTGACGAATTAATGGTTCACATGCTATTGGTCCACACCGGGCAGCATTATGACGAGAACATGTCTGATGTCTTCTTCCGCGAACTGGGCATCCGGCCGCCAGATATCAACCTAGGAGTGGGTTCGGGATCTCATGCCGTTCAGACGGCTCAAATTATGATAGGCTTCGAAACGGTTTGTGAGCGGGAAAAGCCGGATTGGGTTGTCGTCGTGGGCGACGTCAATTCCACAATGGCCTGTGCGCTGGTCTGTGCCAAAATGGGCATTCGCGTCGCTCATATCGAAGCAGGTCTTCGAAGCTACGACCGGACGATGCCCGAGGAAATCAACCGGGCCGTCACCGACGCTTTGGCTGACCTCCTCCTTACGCCGTCTGAAGATGCCGACGAGAACCTTATTCGCGAAGGGATTTCCCGGGACAAGATCAAATTTGTCGGCAATATCATGATTGATTCCCTGTTGGAAAACCTGCTGAAATCGCGTGCCAGCGGCATTTTAACTCAGTTTCGACTCGAACCTGGCCGGTTCGTTTATGTGACATTGCACCGGCCGGCAAACGTGGATGGGCAGTCCAGCCTATCAAAAATTATGACTATCCTGGAGCAGTTATCACGGCGCCTTCCGGTGGTCTTCCCTATCCACCCGCGTACCCGCAAGATGCTATCCGAATTCGGCCTTACGCCCCGCTCAGACAGCCGGTTACTATTGCTCGAACCGATCGGCTATCACGATTCACTTTGTCTAACCGAGAACGCCCGGCTCGTTTTGACCGATTCCGGCGGTCTCCAGGAGGAGGCCACATTCTTCCGCACCCCATGTCTCACGCTCCGCCCGAACACTGAAAGGCCGATCACGATCACTCTGGGCAGCAACCGCTTGACGAAACTCGAACGCCTCATGGACGATGTCTCTGACGCGCTCAACGGCCCGGAACGCAAGGGTCAAGTGCCTCCGTTATGGGACGGCCGCACGGCCCAAAGGACGCTGCGACACTTGCTGGCCGCCTCTTCTAAATGAGCAATAAGCGCGTAATGAATATCAGCCCGACTCAATCCACAGAGGTGAACACACGAGGCGATTTAATGATCCTAAAGGATACAACACATAAGCTCCTGGCATATTGCAGAGCTAACGAATGGGCTGGTTATGATCCTTACGACGCGCTCAACAGCCGAGTGTTCAAGGCCCTACCCTTCCTGAACTTTAAGCTGGCCCGCCTCGCGTTGACACAGGGGGTCAAACGATGCCCTATCAACCTAAGGCCGTTATTATTAGTACCCAAGACACCCAATCCGAAGGGGATCGCACTGTTCCTGTCGTCTCTCACCAAGTTGTCAAAAATCGGAATAGTCGACAGAGACAAAGAAATAGGCGGGATGGTGGATAGGCTCCTTGCTCTAAGGTCGCCCGACGAGCGTTATTCATGTTGGGGCTACAATTTTGATTGGCAGTCGAGGTCTGTCCTTGTTCCCAAAAGAACACCCAATATCATCTGCTCCACATTCGCCGCCAATGCTCTGCTGGACGCATATGAGCAATCACCGAAGTCTTTATGGCTGGACGCAGCAATGAGCGCCGCAGACTTCATTCTGGACGTCCTCTTTTGGCGAGACGGCAGTTCTCAAGCATGCTTTAGCTACACGCCTTTGGGAAGGTCCGAAATTCACAATGCCAATCTGTTCGGTGCCGCTCTCCTTTGTCGGATCAGCCGGGTTACAGGACAGAGGAAGTTTATCGAGCCAGCCCTCGATGCTACTCGCTACTCAGCCGGCAAGCAGCATGATGATGGGTCATGGGACTATGGCGAATCCCGATCCCAGCGATGGATCGACAACTTCCACACCGGATTCAATTTAGTCGCATTGAGGCAGATCAAACAATATGCGGGGACGGCAGAATTTGACTTAGCCATGCGCCGCGGGCTCGAATTCTACAAGGATCATTTTTTCCGTGAAGACGGAGCGCCAAGATACTTACATAACGCCACTTACCCTATTGATATCCACAGTGTTGCCCAGAGCGTCATAACACTCATCGAACTTAAGGATTTCGCAGAGGGTAACATCCCTCTCGCCCATTCGGTCATGAATTGGGGGCTGAGGAATATGTGGGATCCCCGGGGATTTTTCTATTTCCAGAAACTGCCGCACTACACGGTGCGCATCCCGTTCATAAGGTGGTCCCAGGCTTGGATGCTCATGGCACTTTCCACTCTTCTCGAAGCTCGGTATAATAGCAGCAAACAAAGCAAATGATTAAAGCAGCTATCGTTGGATGCGGGAAAATCGCCGACGCCCACGCTTGGGCTATTTCTCAGATCCCGGATGCTGAGATTGTCGGCGTCTGCGATAATGAAGAGTTGATGGCCAAGCAATTATATGAAAGATTCAAAATTAAGCGGTATTTTCGAGATATCCATGACATGTTGGAAGTCGCCCGTCCTGATGTCGTCCATATCACGCCCCCCCCGCAAAGTCATTTTGAAATCGGCAAAATTTGCCTAGAAGCAGGGTGCCATGTGTACGTCGAGAAGCCATTCACGATCAATGGTTATGAGGCCGATCAGCTCATTCGTCTGGCTAATCAAAAAGAGCTAAAATTGACCGTAGGGACAGACGAACAATACACCCAAGTGGCTATCAGAATGAGAAAGCTCATTAATGATGGCTATTTGGGTGGCCCGCCTATTCATATGGAAGTCTATTATTGCTACGATCTCGGCGAAGAACGCTTTGCAAGATCATTTCTCGCGAATAAAACGCATTGGGTGAGAAGCCTTCCCGGTCAACTCATGCACAACATCATCAGTCATGGGATAGCGAAAATCGCAGAATATTTACAGGGGGATAACATAAGAGTAATCGCCCATGGATTCACCAGCGACTTTTTAAAGAGACTCGGAGAAAACGACTTAATAGATGAACTAAGGGTTTTTCTTAATGATGATAATAAAATAACCGCCTATTTCACCTTCTCAACGCAAATGCGGCCACTCCTCAGAGAATTCCGCATATACGGACCTAAAAACGGCTTAATCATTAATCAAGATCACCACTCCCTCATAAAGGTCCCGGGAAAAAGCCACATAAGCTATTTAGATAAATTTATCCCGCTCAATTATTACGCAAAGCAATACCGCAAAAACATGTTGGCGAACGCAAGATTGTTCCTGAGGAGAGACTTTAACATGAAGTCAGGATTGAAACGGCTCATAGAACTTTTCTATAAGTCAATTTCTAATAATTCGCCGTTGCCTATTTCTTATAGGGAGATACTATTGACGACAAAAATAATGGACTCCATATTCACCCAGGTGTAATAAAAAAGGAGAACTCATGCCAGGCATAGCAGGAATTCTCTCTAAGCAGACAATTGGGGATGAAAAACAAAAATTAGATCGAATGATAGCACCTATGATGCATGAGAATTTTTATGCAACGGGAACATATGTGAGTATTAACCCGAATGTTTATTTGGGATATACAACAATCAAAGGATCTTTTTCTGACTGCATGCCAGTGACGAATGAGCAGCGCGATCTAGTACTCTTACTTACTGGAGAGTGTTACGATGATCCCGATATTATTACAGGTCTAGCCTATCGCGGCCATAAATTCCATATTGGTGATGCGAGTTATCTGATCCATCTTTTTGAGGAAGAAGCAAATAACTTTTTCGGCCGCTTGAATGGATGGTTCAACGGGATAATTATCGACCGGCGAAACGGTCAAGCTCACCTATTCAATGACCGCTATGGCATAAGGAGGATCTATTATTACGAGAATGAAGAAGGATTGTATTTTTCTTCAGAAGCGAAATCTATTCTTGCAATATTTCCTAGCCTACGCTCAATAGACCCTGTTAGTTTGGGTGAATACTTTGTATATGATTGCGTTTTTTCAAACCGGACTTTGTTTCGCGGTATCAATACGATGCCCCCGGGCTCGTTATGGACCTTTAAAAATCAACGAATTGACAAGCGTAGCCATTGTGATTCGAGTAATTTAGAGAGCCAGCCAAAGCTATCTGAATTTGATTTCTTAGAAACGCTTGAAAAGACTTTTCTGAACATATTGCCACAGTATCTAGCAGGATATTCCAAGTGCCTGGCATTAACCGGCGGACTTGATACTCGGATGATCATAGCTTGTTCAAATATGAAACCTGGAGAGCTCCCTTGTTTAACGCATGGTGGCATGTATAACGATATGCTAGACGTTCGCATCGCTCGAAAAGTCGCAGCCGCATGCGCCCAAAATTATTATGTAATCTCGCTAGACAAACGGTTCTTATATAGTTTCCCAACACTAGCAGAGAGGACGATTTACATCACTGACGGATTAGCAAACGTATTCGCATCACATCATTTATTCCTTAATAAAGCAGTTCGAGAGATTGCTGCTATAAAAATAACGGGAAAATATGGAAGTCAGGTTATAAAAAATATTAGCGCATTTCACAGGCCTACTGGATATGACTCAGATGCAAGACTGATTTCACGCGACTTTATTGGGTATTTGCCCGCGGCTAGAAGCCAATTCAGTCAGCATGTAAGTGGGCATCCTCTTTCAGCGATGGTTTTCAAAGAGGTGCCATGGTGGTGGAGTGGCATTATCTCAGTAGAGTTTTCGCAGATAACCGTCCGAAGTCCTTATCTGGATAATAGCTTCGTTAATTTATTATATCGCTCGCCATTTCCTAAAATTGATCCAGTTAGGTTCCAGCTAGAGGTCATTAGAAAAAGGCGGCCAGATTTGTATGAAATTATGACAAACGCTGGCTACGGTGGTAATTTACATTCATTTCTTAATAAAGGACAAAAGCTACTTTATAAAACTATTAATTTGCTCGAAAGAGCCTATAGTCGTGACAAACTACCGCTATCATTGCATCACCCATTAGCTTGGATTGACTATCATCTAATTAATCCTCTTGGAGTTAATAGACTTTTTATGGGTTTGGGGGATTACACACATTACAGAACGTGGACTAGGGATGAGCTTTCTGACTATATTCAAGAAATTTTGCTTGATAAACGCACTTTGTCGCGGCCGTTTTGGAACAAAAAAAACCTTGAAAGGGCCGTTTCTGATCATATAAAAGGTCGTATGAACAGCCTTCTAGAAATACAAAAAGCCCTCTCGATTGAGTTGATCCATAGGATGCTAATTGAGAATCCTAAGCTGAACTTGTGATTGTTGAACTTGGCAAGAAATAAAGAGAAAACCAACGGCGAAAATCAAATCTTTCACAATAAGCGTCCAGAGCTTAGATATTTTAAGTGTCATGCTTTTCGACCCCGACTCGTGATTTTCGCCCATCCTGCGTTCACACACTGAGCAATACGCTGGACTTCCTTTTTCCTGAGGCTGTAATAGCTGGGAATAATAAGCACTCTCTTAGAAAGCCTTTCCGCCACCGGACAATCACCTTTATACCCATAATGATTTGCGGCAACATCTACAACGTCGTCGAGGTATTTAATGGAATCTATCTGACTTTTGATCAGATAGGCTGCAATTAAGTCCCGGTGCTCGGCTGAAGGAAATATAATAGGGTAATGATAGCGGTTATAAAACATTTCCGGCTTTTCCGAGCACAGCATATTAGGCTCCAATTGCAAATTTCTTGAGAAAATAGCGGCATTATCCCTTTGCCTTTCAATTTGCGAACCCAGCAGGGGAAGCCGCCTCCTAATAATATTTAAATCAGCCCTGTAGATCTGGCTTAGTACGATATTTGAGTTTTCTGATAACCTCATCTTTTTATTGAAGATATGCCAAAGGCGATTACCTGCAATCCCATAGAGAGGCCTGCTGCGAAGGATTGACTTAATATAATTTTTTAAAGCATGTAAATACTCCTCTGCGCGAGTGGGGATAGCCGTTTCAGCAACAAACTGCGAGGCTCGAGAGTATATATTTGCATTACCCGAATATAGCGCGCCTCCTTCGCCTGCCGAAATGTATTTGCCGGAACGAAAACTAAAAAAAGCGATATTACCAAATGAACCGGCCATACGGCCTTTGTTCAAGCTGCCGATCGCTTGTGCGCAATCTTCAATAATTGGCTTATCTTCTGCCGCTGCCTTCAGTTTAGCCATGTCACATAGATTCCCAAACATATGGACAGCAATAACAGCTTCGAATTTCGATCGTTTTGATGATACATCTTCAGGGAAGACACAAAACGTGTCGGGTTCTATATCGAGAAAATGCGGTGTACATCCGGCTGTAGTGATTGCTTTGAAAACTACTGGACAACAAAAGAGAGGAACTCCGATAAGCGAGCCTGGCGATAAATTGAGTGCTCTAATTGCTGCAACTAGCCCTGCCCTCCCAGCCCTCACTGGAATACAGTTGCCAATCCCGGCAATATGAAGATTTTTGTCCTGCCCTCTCGTCCCTAGGACGGAAGCCAGCCCGTGAAAAAAATCACCGATACTATGTTCCCAGTGATCCCTGGGCACGAGACCTGTCATTTAGAACCACCCTTGTCAGATTGTGGAAATTCTCGAGCGATCTGGCCTATCACGTAAAAGAGAGCTTTCCTAAACCCGGAACAGAATACGTCCATGCTACCATTTTCTTTAATTTCATGTTTTGCTGCATTGGAGAACCGCTTCCGAAGCTCATCGTCTTCAAGGAGAAGCAGCAGTTTTTGACTCATTAATGCAATGTTGCCCCTTGGCACGACGAAGCCATTTACTCCATCCTTCAGGTACATGATTTCTGCAGACTCATCCCCTTCTTCTGTCACAAAAGGGAGGCCGCAATGGAAAGCGTCTACTATGGTTAGACCGACGGCACCGGGAAGACAGCAGACATCCGCTGAGGAAAGAAGGTCAAACTTCTTGTCCCCATATACGGGGCCCAGCTTGAAGATGTTATCGCCTTCAATCTCTTCCAGGATACCATCCGGGTCCGGCCCCACGAGGATTAAGCCGATATCCGGTCGTTTCATGTTAACAAGCGCTTCGGCAAGATGATCCACTCTTTTCCTTTTCTGCATGCGCCCTATGCAGATAATGTTCTTTTTCGTTTTGATGCCAAATTCCTTCAGGATCTTCTCCTTCGTCGCTCCGACTGGAAGACCCTTATAGGCTATATTAAGTGTATTGTTGGCGATAAAGACTTTATTGTGGAAAAGTTTAGGAACATATTTTTTTAAATGTTCTGCATAGAGGATTATTGCATCACTCATGGCCTGCTCGGCGGCATATGCGAGATTCTTAATCTTTCTCTGGGTATCCAGAAGGTCGCGGCCTTGTCCCCAATAAATTATCTTCCGCCTCAAAATTCCTTTTGCGATAAGATATGTTGGAAATAAGTACCGGTGCCTTAATTCCATATAATCGATAACAATATCTATCTTCTGTCTGTGGATATATTTTGCGATGCCCAGAGCCTTAAGATGCATTTGGACATAGGGGAATTCGATAGCATCATGAGTACCCTCTTGGATCCCATCAGAAGTCACCGTTAAATCAAAACTATAACGTTTTAGATATTTGTTCAAGTAACCGTATATGGGAATGCGGTAGTGCGGGATGAGGCCTGCATGGACTAAAAGAATCCGGATCATACAAAACAATCTCTATGAAAATATATAAAATCGCTGATACTTGAGGCAGATTGGCTTACATTTTGCATGGCGATTTTTTCTTTATTGTTTAGGCCCGTGAGTTTGTGCCGTTCTTCATCTACAATATCTCCACCTCTAAACAAACGGACCCCCAACGAATAAACTGCAGATTTTAGCGGATTGAGCGAGCATTTCCACATATATCCCTGAACCAGCCGTGGCCCAAATCGCTCCTTAAACATCATGAGTCCTGCTTGCTTCGATCCTTTTTCAGGGTTAATTCGAACACCACAAAAATCATAATGTTTAATACCTAGAGCCCGAAAATACCGGATGGCCTCCCATTGGAGTAGGTTCGCAGCTCCGGTCAATGGTTCTGGACAGGTTCCGCCATATACATAATAAGCACTGTGGTTGCTGAACGGAATCACCGCGCAGCCTTGCACGACTCCTTGATAATCAGCCACAAATATCCTCATGTTTTTGTCGAGGCCGTTTACCATACGCATAAATGAATCATAGCTCATAAACGGAAGAGCCGATCTCTTGAAAGTATCCCTAATGAGTCTATAGGCCGTGCCCACATGTTCTATTCCGCTAAGTATCTGCACACCCTTTTTTATAGCGTTTCTAATCACATTGCGGTGTTTGGAGTGAAGATTGTCCCAAAGGTTCTTTTCAGGCTGAAAGAGGTCGATAATGTAAGTTCCATAAGGTGCCGCAATAGCGCCATTTGGATAAGTTCGAAAAATCGTATTGGTAGTTGCGGGAATGATTATATCTGCGCCATAGGAACGAAAATATTCTACAGCGCTGTTTAAGAACGATTTCTCCTCCTCAACTTCGAGCTCTTCTACAAGCGGAATGGTTTCAACTCGGAATCGGACCATCCGAACAATCGCTTTTTTTATGATTGTATATGGCAATATGCAGAGAAGATTTCCTGAATCGTCAGTTCCCCCAAGCCATCCATATTCATCGCTAACCGCTTTTAAGAATTTCTCAGATGAATATATGGATAGCCCTGGATGCCAGTTAATCTCAACCGGCGTAGCTCTCACGCTATTCCCCTTCCGTCCGCCCCCTCGCCCAGTATTTTCATTTTGCGATAGACGTCTCTGAAAGTGGAAACTCCGACCTCTTTTCTTCTCAGGTAGCATAAAAGAGATTCAACGGTTTCAAAATCAATCAAATCTTTCGTGTGTCCGATTGCTATGATAGGCCTAAATAATTTAGGATCCTTTTGGTCTTGTTGAATTTCCTTGTCTAGCAGATGAATCAGCTCTTTCAAAGTCATGCGACAGAAATCGAACTTTAGGGATTGGCAAAAGCGTAAAAAATCTATAATGCGGAACAATCGCTCCTTACCGGTTCGTGTTCCCGTTGGCACTTTCCGCTGTAGGCCGATCCGCTTATTAGTTAGCAATTTCCATATCGGAACCATTTTTGCATATATGGGGAATTCAATCAAAGTGCCTTGAGGATCAGGCACATTCACATCGTCTGTAAACGACCAATAGTAGCCATTTTTTAGCGCACTACGGTAATCCAATTTGTGTTGATGTTGAAGACCACCCTTAAATACGGAGGAATCTACCTTAACGCCATGGTCAACCAACACTTTCGCTAAGGTATGAGTCGGCTGAAACAACCAATTGCCCGCCCGAAAAGAAGAGGGTGTAAAATCTGATAATCCTAATATCTTTCGTAAATATTCGATAGAACGATCGACGATTTTTTTTATTAGTTCCGGGGGTAGAGTACATAAATTATACTCGCTATAATCGAGCTGCCATCTCCCATTCTCGTATCGAGCGTTGTACCACTGCGGGTGCAAATGAAGTCCTAGCTCATATCCTTTCCAGTAAAATTCTCGAATTTGATTTTTTACGAGGTTAATGGCCTGGTCAGTGTTATTAGCTTCTATCATCTCAAGTTCGGCGACCTCGATAAATGCCACAAAACGTGCATTCCATTTCTCGAAGCAAGCTTTCAATCGCTCCGCCGGTTCATAGACTAATTCCTTGAGTGATCCTTCGCCATTCCCGTAAAGTTCGTAGTCTATGGTGAAGACAAATTCAATCATAATATCTCACTATTGGGGGCATTTTGATTGAGTTAAGGCACAGCCCCGAATGCTCATCGTTGATTATTTCTTATCAGAAAAGCCCTGAGAAGTCAATTTCGGACACAATGTGTGTCCTAAGCCGAGCCCAAGAGGATATCCTCAAAACGGCCCGGCCGATTCTCCCGGCCAAATGTCATGTATAAAAATGATGGAAAAGTCAGGTGATTTGCTTGCTTTGATAAATTACATACCTATCTGTCTGCTTGTTGATTTTAAGGAATGACGCTCGATCAAACACATCTCGATGTACAGGCTTCAGATAGGCAATGTAAATGTCTCTGTGAAATCTGTGAAAGGCATCTTCAATATTTGATAATACCTTTCGCATCACGTGCTCATCGAAGGGATTGAACAAATAAAAGATAATATTTTCGTTCGGGATGGTAAAACATGCCGCATCTCCGCAAACTGATTTTATTTTATAACACTTTTGTAGTTTATCCTTGTAGATTTGAATATTTCTGCGAGCCATCATATGAAGTGTCTCTGATAACTCAACGCCTATTATTCTCTTGAATGGATACTTGGATGCCAGCCAACAGTGCCCGCCCTTTCCCAGTTGATGAACGTCAAGCATTATTCCCGTCCAAGCTTTGGGCGTTTTAGTCCAGAACATTCTTCTGTCCCCGGCTCCCCTTTACCGCATCGCCCAGTGGGCCGAGCCCGTTGGGGCCGAAGGCCTCGGGCTCACCGAAGCGGAGAAGCGCTCGCTC
>Ga0315289_10009998_pt1 | contig 13617 bp, 8 predicted proteins | sample YL17G11_40_MG_FD_203452 | JGI IMG/M metagenome (GOLD analysis project Ga0315289, IMG submission 203452) | Sediment microbial communities from Yellowstone Lake, YNP, Wyoming, USA - YL17G11_40 | ecosystem: Environmental > Aquatic > Freshwater > Lake > Sediment | place: USA: Wyoming | collected...
ATTTAAAGATAAAACCCAGAGAAGCAGTTGCTTTTGTGGGACGTTCGGGCGTTGGAAAGACCACAATAATAAAGCTTTTGTTGAGATTTTACGATGTCAGCAAGGGAAAAATCTTAATTGACGGAATCAATGTCCAAAAATTCACAAAAAGGCAACTCCGTTCTTTTGTCGGAGTAGTCCCCCAAGAACCAATTTTATTTAACAACACAATTGGCTTTAATATTGCTTACGGTAATGCCAGGGCTGAAAAAAACGATATTATAAAGGCTGCAAAGTTTGCAAATCTGCATCAATTTATTGAGGGGTTACCCTTAAAATACGACACTCCGGTAGGAGAACGAGGAATTAAGCTTTCAGGCGGGCAGAAACAAAGATTGGCCATTGCGAGAATGATTTTGACTAATCCTAAAATCATTATTTTTGATGAGGCAACCAGCAATTTGGATTCGGAGTCAGAGCGCTTAATTCAGAATTCTTTATGGAAGATTGCCAAAAATAGAACTGTCTTAATTATTGCTCATAGGTTCTCAACCGTAAGAAGAGCCAGTAGAATTGTGGTAATAGACGAAGGAAGAATCGTGGAAGAAGGATCTCATGAAAAACTAATGAAGAAAAAAGAATTGTATTATTATTTCTGGCAATTGCAGGCAAAGGGCCAAATGGAAGATAAGGATTTGTTAAGATAAATAAAACTCGGAAGATGCCTTCCGAGTTTTGGATTTATTCTAAAGAGACTTATAATCCTGCGAATTTTCGAATTTGAGAAATAGGAATTGCAGAAACCTTTTCTTCTAAGTCAATTGTGCTTATTCCCAAAGCATTGCCTTCGATGTCAAAAACTGGACTTCCTGCGAAAGTCTTTTTTTCAGAGATATTTGTTAGGATAGAATCTCCATCATAGAGTCTTACGATCCCCTCATTTACAATTCTTTGGAGTTTATTGTTTAAAAAGATTGCTCCTACCAAGAATATTTTCTGGCCTTTTTGTAATTTTTCCAAATCAGCAAATCCGCAAGTAGGCAATTTTTGCCTTTCAATTTTAAGCAAAACCAAATTGGCCTTTGTGTCTTTCTTTTTTATCTCAAATGGTATGGCCTGATCGTTTATAAAAAGCGTAGAAGTAGAGCTATCCGGCATTAACTCTGCCAACGTGACGATCATCCCATCCGTGGTCAAAACTAAACCCGAACCTTCCAAAAGTTTTCCTTTTTTAGGTTGGGTTTTTATTCCCACTACAAGGCTCTCTACTTTTTCAACTGCTTTTGAAAGCGCAACATTCTCTTGAATGTGAATTTCTTCTCTCTGGAAAATTACTGTTTCTCTGTTTTTGAATTCTTTTATAAACCAAAACTTTTCAAAAGTAGGATTTTGTGCCAAATACGGAAGACAAATTGCCTGCCAGAGCATTCCTCCAAGTACTCCCAAAATAAAAATTGCAAGAATTTGAAAAATTCTTTTGAGTATCATCTTAAAATGTTATTGCGGAACTAAAACTTTTGCCTTTTTCTTTAGCGAAACGATCTTTGAAACTATCTTAAATACAACTTTTCCTTTTTCTTCTGAAATGCAAACTTGGCTTCCTGACTGCACTTCGCCTGTCACAATTTTTAAGGAAAGCGGGTCTAAAACTAATTTTTGGATTACTCTTTTTAAAGGCCTTGCGCCTAAATTTATATCAAATCCTTTTTCTGCCAAAAGTACTTTTGCAGAATTTTCAAATTTTATTTTGATTCCTTTCTTGCTCAATCTTTCAATTACATTCGAGAGCTGTAAATCCGCAATCTTTCGGATTTCTTCTTTATCTAAATAATTGAAAATAATAACTTCATCAATCCTATTTAAGAATTCTGGTCTGAATCTTTCGCGAAGAGAATTTTTAACTTTTTCTTTTAAAGACATTCTGTTTTCTTTTTCCCTATCGCTCAAAAACCCAATGGGTGCCATCTGGGCAATGTATTGCGAGCCCACATTTGAGGTCATAATCAAAATCGCATTCTTAAAAGACGCTGTTCTGCCTTTGGCATCGGTTAATCTCCCATCTTCTAGAATCTGCAATAAAATATTGAAAACTTCAGGACTTGCCTTTTCAACTTCATCCAAAAGCACCACCGAGTAGGGCCTTCTTCTGATTTTTTCTGTAAGCTGGCCTCCTTCTTCATAGCCCACATATCCCGGAGGGCTTCCTATCATTTTAGAAACCGTGTGTTTTTCCATATATTCTGACATATCTAATCTAATCATTGCGTTTTCGTCGTTGAATAAAAACTCTGCCAGAGCTCTTGCGGTCTCGGTTTTTCCAACACCTGTTGGTCCCAAAAACATAAATGAGCCCAAGGGCCTGTTTTCTTCTGAGATTCCGGCCCGGCTTCTGCGGATGGCATTTGCAATTGCTTTGATTGCTTCCTTTTGGCCTACTACTCTTTTTGAAAGGATGTCCTCTAATTTTTCTAGTTTTTTGGCTTCAGCTTCAATTAATCTTGTGACCGGAATTCCAGTCCAGCGGGAAACTACTTGAGCCACATCTTCTGCGTCAATTTCTTCTTTCAAAAGAGATTTTCCTTTTTGAAGCTGGGTTAATTTTTTGTCAGCCCTTGAGATTTCTTTTTGGAGATTTGGAATCTCTCCGTATTTGATTTGAGCTACTTTTTCCAAATCCCCCTCTCTTTGAAGTTTTTCGATTTGAAAGTTCAAACCATCAATTTTGCCCTTTAATTCTTTGATTTTACGAATTAGTTCTTTTTCGGTTTTCCATCTGGAATCTAGATCACTGTATTTTTCTTTTAAATCGGCTAAGGTTTTTGAAATTGATTTTATTTTTTCACGGCTGAGCTTATCTCCCCTTAGAGCTCTTTTTTCTACTTCAAGTTTTTGAATTTGACTTCTAAGTTCTTCTATTTCTTCTGGCTCAGATTCAATCTCCAATCTCAAGGCAGAAGCGGCCTCGTCTATTAAGTCCACTGCTTTATCTGGCAAGAACCTGTCGCTGATATATCTTGCCGAGAACTCGGCTGCGGCTTTTATAGCGCTATCTTTTATCTTTACGCCGTGGTGAAGTTCATATTTTTCTTTTAAACCATCCAAAACGGCAATTGTTTGCTCAACTGAGGGTTCTTGAACATAGATTGGCTGGAATCTTCTTTCTAAAGCAGGGTCTTTTTCAACATATTTTTGATATTCTTTTAGAGTAGTGGCCCCAATTGCACGCAGGTCTCCTCTAGAAAGCGCGGGCTTTAAAAGATTTGAAGCATCAATTGCTCCTTCGGCCGCACCGGCGCCCACTAAAGTATGAAGTTCATCAATAAACAGGATGTATTTTCCTGCTCCTTTTTTAATTTCCTTTAGCAAGGCCTTGATTCTGCTTTCAAATTCTCCTCTATATCTTGTGCCCGCAATCAAGGCTCCCAAATCCAGACCAATTAGTTCTTTGTCTTTTAAAGATTCTGGCATATCTCCTTTTACAATTTTTTGTGCCAACCCTTCTACAATTGCAGTCTTGCCCACTCCTGCCTCACCAATCAAAACTGGATTGTTTTTCTTCCTTCTTGAAAGCACCTGCATTAACCTTTTAATCTCGGTTTCTCTGCCGATTACCGGATCCAATTTGCCTTGTCTTGCCAATTGAGTCAAATTTATTGCATATCTTTGAATCACTTGATATTTTGTTTCGGGTACTGGATCGGTGATTCTCCTTCCTCCTCTTAATTCTTGAAGTGTTTTTAATACCGTTTGATAATCCAAAGATTTTTTACCTCCTTGCAAGGCAGAGGCCTCAAGATACTGAGCATTTTCTAAAACTCCTTTTGCAATAGAAGGCGTAACTAACAATCCCAAAAATAGATGTTCGATGGAAACAAATTCATCTCCCATTTTTATTGCTTCCCGCTGCGCCCAATCTAAAACTTTTGCCATATCCTGGGTAAGATAAAACTGGCCCAAGGTTTGAGGAGTAGAAATTGTGGGGATTTTTCCAAGAGCCGCTTTTGTCTTTTCTTTTAAATCTTCAATGCTTATTCCTAATCTTGAAAGCGAATTCAAAACAATACTTTCTTCTTGAAAAAGTAGAGCATTAAGCAAATGAAGGGCATCTATTTGTTGCTGCCCTTTTTTCTCAGCCATTACCTGAGCTTCTCTCAATGCGCTTTGCGCCTTGAAAGTAAAATTTGCACCGTTCATCATCTTCTTTGTATCAAAAAACTTTGGATAAATCAAGCCTTAAAAAATCTTTTAAAAACCCGACAAAACAAGGGCTTTTAGTCTTTAGCTAGGTTTGAATTTTATTCTGCTCTTTCTCCAAGAGTTACTTCCACAATTTTTTCCCGACCATCTCTCAGGATTTTTAGAGTGACTTTGTCTCCTGCATTGTATTTTAAAATAATCTTTGTAAGAGAATTGTCCAAGGTTATTTTTTCACCATTTAATTCCAAAATAATATCATCTATCTTCAGGCCTGCCTTTTCTGCCGCCGAACCCGAGGCAATCGCTTCTTTGATTTTTTCTCCATTTGTATTTCTACCAATCCAGGCACCAGAATCTACTGATAGATTGTATTTTTCTTTTAGTTCAGGGGTAATCAGAGTGAAATAAACTCCCAGAAAAGGAGACGTGATTTTGCCAGAAGATTTTACCTGCTCAATATCTTTTTTTGCCTTATTTACAGGAATAGCAAAGCCCACATTTTCAGCTCCTACTGCCATTGCCACATTTATTCCAATAACCTGTCCTTTCAAATTCAAAAGTGGCCCTCCTGAATTTCCATGATTTATAGCCGCATCCGTCTGAATTACACCTTCTAATACTTCAACCGGAGTTCCTCCGCCCCCAGCGCTTATAGTTCTCCCCAGGCCCGAAATAACTCCTACTGAAGTAGAATTTCTAAATTCTCCCAAAACATTTCCTATGGCAATAACTGTCTGGCCATTCTGCAGACTGTCAGAATCTCCAAGAACCAGAACAGGCAGGGGTTCTTTTACATCAATTTTTAAAATAGCCAAGTCCTGAGCAGGATCTCTTGCTAAAACCTTTGCAGGATATTTTTTACCATCATTGGTCAAAACAGTATATTCTGCTTCTTTGTCTTCTGCTACGTGTTTGTTTGTCAGGACCAATCCATTTTCTGAAACAATGAAACCGCTACCTCCTCCTACTTCCTGTTTTTCTGTGCCTTTTTGCCTGAGTTGAGGAATCTGAAATCCAAAAGGTCCAAAATCTTCAAAAGGATTTAAATAATACTGTTCATAGATGGGTAAGTCCTTTGTAATTATAATGCTTACCACAGAAGGTGAAGCTTTTTTTACTGCGGCGATTACTGCGTCTTCCTGAGACAAGGTAACGGAGTTTCCGGCTGAAGGAATTTCTGTTCCCGGCAAAGTAATATTTAAGCTATTGAGGTGTTTTGTGATTTCAGAATAAAAATAAGTTCCGAAAACTGCCCCTCCGAAAAATCCAAAAAGAGTAGAAAGGATTACTGTCAAAATCAAAAATCCAAAAACTAATTTGGTTTGCTTATCAAAAAGACTTTTAAGTTTTTTCTTTAAAGCAGAAAGTTTTGAGGATTTCGAAGAAGGAACACTTGGATTCTCAACTTTTGGTAAATCATAAATAGACATAATAGTAATTATTTAGATAAATATTATATTAATAGAGTTTTTCGACCTATATTATGATTATACAATATATTAATACATTCTTTGATGCAACTTTCTTTCATTCAATCCTTAAATAGTGTTTTTGCATAATCCCATATTTCTGGCTTATTTTGGGTTTCTTTTAGCCAATACCACCATTCGTCGCTTCGCTCTCAAGACACCTTCGGTTTCTTGCGTCGGCTTTGCCTCCTGTTTTTCCAACACGGGAGGATACTCAATCCTCCCGACCCCTCCTGTGAGAATGGTGGATCTTTATTTAATTAACCCCCCAAATAACTCTCTTGCATAATCCCATATTTCTGGCTTATTTTGGGTTTCTTTTAGCCAATACCACCATTCTCCTCCCCAGAGATAGAATTCATCAAAACCGGTTCGTCTTGAAAAATTTATAATTCTCTTAAACTGTTCTAAATTCATTGTCTTTTTCTGTTCTGATAGTGGCAAATCATAAAGCAAGATCGGTCCCCAAGGTTCTGCCTGAAGCTCTACGCAAATTACTTTTTTACCAAACAAGGTTTTAATAAGTTCTGCCTTCCTCCAGTAAAAGATTTCCGGATAAGGGTAATACACATAAATTCCTATTTGCTCAAACCATACTTTTTTATAAAGAGTGGTGCCCACAATATCACCTAGTCTTGCTGCTTCTAGCCAAAAAGAGCCTTCTCCTGAGTCCGAAATCACGATTGGCCGAGCTTTGTCATCTAAAATTCTAGTTAATTGAATCTCTTTTTCCAAAAAACTCTTATCATACCATTTGCATTTCCCGAAAGGGAAAAAAGGTTCATTTTCTATTTGCCAAGCCCAGAGATTTTCATAATCCTTATATCTAAAAACCGTATTTCCAATTAATTCTATTACTCTTTCTTGTTGCGCCTCTTTTGAAAGATTTTCTGCCCAGTTGGGAAAATGGCACTCGGGCCATCTTGGGGTTTTCATTCCTATTACCAGCAAGATTTGTACTCCCCTCTTTTTTGCTTCTTCCATCTGCCAGTCCAAATCTGCAAAGTCGTATTTTCCTTTTTCGGGCTCTAGTTTGTCCCAATGGGTAATAAGTTTTATCCGTCCTACCTTTAAATCATCCAGTAAGGCAAGGTAATTTTGCTTCCAATCCAAACCCATCAATTCAGAATGCTTTTGAGAAAAATTAACTCCCCATTTTATTTGTTTTCCTTGAGGAGGCTTTCCTATAAAAACAAGGAAAAATAAAATCAAAAAGAGAATTGTAGCTCCAAGGAATATCCATTTTAAGACTTTTCTTAAATTAAAAGAAGCTTTCATTAATAAGCTCTATTAAAGGCCATTAGCGCCAGGCCTATGCCAATGAATCCAATCGCCAAAACTTTTTGCAAAAGCATTTTTCCTGAAATTTGCTCTTTTAGGATTTGAGGAGAGATTTTGGACAAAATTAAAACAAAAAATAGTAAAAAAGCATATCGTATACCCTCAAGCGCATTAATCATTGGCAGCTGGCCTGGGCTTGCCAAAAAAACTGCAAAGCTTTGCAACATAAACCCTACCCCACCTGCGATTTGCCCTAAAACAAGAGGTAGAGAAATTTGAGTCTTTTTGACAATGCCCTGGCTAAAAACAATTTTACGAACTTCTGGAAAAATCAATAATAAAAGTGAAAATATTATTCCTCCAAATCTCATCCAAATAAATCCTGAAATAAAAGTTTGTTGAAGATACACCGCTTTCATAAGGAAAAATCCAATTGCAAAGAAAAAGGCACAAAGTCCGGAAAGTTTTATGTCCCTTCTTAAAAATTCCTTTTTCTTTTCTAGACTAATTAAAACGCTTCCAAAAACCAAAAAACTAAAAGCAAGAATTTCAAAAAAACTGATTTTTGCTTCTTGAGAAAATACAACTCTGGAAATGAAAAAAGTAAAAATTGGTAAAAATCCTCCTATTGCAGGCACTATTTTTGAAACCTCGCTTTGTAAAATTGCAGAATAAAGCAAAAATATGGCAAAAATCCAGATTACTCCTGCAGATAAACTTAAAAAGATTTGATTTGGTGCGGGAATTTCAAAACCAAATGGAACAAGAACCAAAGAAAACATTCCAAAAAGTCCAACAAAAAAAGCATAAGATTTTGGATCTTTCAAGGGCCCTACCAAAAGATAGCGATCCGCCAAAGAAGCAAGGGCCAAAAAGAGATAAGCTAAAATTGTAATTAAGAGCCAAAGCATTTTAAAGCATTAAAGCGTTTTCTTTGCAAATTTTTGCATAATAAAAAGCAGATGGCCTGGGTTTTCTTTCAAAGGTACTATAATCCACCTCAACCAAGCCAAATCTGGGTTCTCTTGCCTTGTCCCATTCGAAATTATCTATCAGGGACCAGTGGAAATAGCCTCTGATATCAACTCCCTCTTCAATGGCCTGCCAAGTCCAGCAAAGATGATCTTTTATAAAATCTTTTCTTAAAGCATCATTTTTGTCGGCTAATCCGTTTTCTGTAATATAAATTGGTAAATTATATTTTTTGAGTTCTTTTAAAACATAATAGATCCCAGGCGAACAAATCTCCCAACCCAAATCATTAATTTTTTCATTTTGGTTTTTAATCTTGAATGGAAACTTAATCCTGTTGTGAAAATAATAGTTCAAACCGATAAAGTCAAGATGATGTTTTGTCCTGTTTAAGAAATATTCATTCCAAAGATATCGAATGGTATGCATGCTGAGTTTGTCTAGACTAGAATTAAAATTAAAGGCATCAAAGTAAGTATTATTCTTGGCTATCCCCACCCTAACCCGAGAATCAGAACCTACTATTTGATGAAAAATTTTGTAAACTTTTTTGTGAGCCAAAATCTGATTTTTGATAATCAAGAAGGGATGGATCAAAGAAAATATTCGAAAATGGAATGAAGCCCGAAAACTATTATCTTTTTTTCGTTCCGGATCCCCCCTTAAGCAAGAGTAAGCAAATGTCGCATAAATCAAGGGTTCATTGATTGTAATCCAAAAATCAACGAGGTCTCTGTATTCACCAAACATTTTTTGGGCAAAACGAGTAAAATAAAATACTACCTTTTTATTGGTCCAACCTCCAATGTCTGCCAACCAAACAGGATTTGTAAAATGATGCAGCGTAACCATTGTTGCAAATCCGCGAGCTTTCAGAGATCTCAGATAGTTTCTGTAAAATTCTATTTCGGTTTGATCAAATTTCCCTTCTTTGGGTTCTATTCTTGACCATTCAATTGAAAATCTAAAAGCGTTCTGATTCAAAGATTTTGCCAAATCAAAATCTTTTTCGTAAAGATGGTAATGGTTACAAGCCAGCCCTGCGTCAAAGTGTTTTGTCCAATCGCAATTTATCCCTCCTTCTGATTGATAGGCAGATATTGCTGTCCCCCATAGAAAATTTTTTGGGAATTCTAATCTTTTTCCCATTGTTTAATTATACATTATTTAAGTATTTAAGCAGAATCTCCACGAAACCCCTACGAGATCCGACCTCGTTGTGGCTACGAGACACAGACCCATAGATTAATAACTTAGAAGGGGTGATTTTTGTCTACTTCTTAAACGAAAAATAAGAATTGCCAAAAGCAAATAACAAAAGAAGACAATGCCTGAGGAAATTTTAATTTCCTGAGTAACAAAAGGAAGGGAGGATGAAATCTCAATGATTTTCATTATAAAAAGCATTGGCAATTGTGCAAAAAGAGCAAGAATTTGAGCTAGTCCCTGCCAAAAAATTCCCAAAATTGAAACTAAAAAGCCAAAAGTTGTAAGCAGCGGAATCGCAGGCAAAATTAGGATATTAGTTATTGGAGAAATTAAAGAAAATTGGCCAAAGTTATAAAGCAAGATGGGTAGGGTAAAAATTTGAGCTGCGAGAGTTGAGGCAAGGTTTGTTCTTATTCCAAAAAATTCAGGAATTTTGGAAAGTTTTTTAGAAAAAATCTGCTGGAGATAAATTAAACCTGTCATTGCCAAAAACGAAAGTTGAAATCCAACATCAAATTTTAAAAGCAGAGGATTAAATAACAACATAAAAGTTAGGGCAAAAACCAATAATCTTTCAGGAATGACTAATCTTCCAAAATTCTGGGAAATTAAAAATGAAATTCCCATAATTCCTGCTCTGACCGCAGAGGCAGGAGCACCAATCATTAAGATATAAAAGGATATTAAAATTGCAGAAAGCCGAATCGAGTGTTTGCGCCAAAAACCCAAAGCCAAAAGAAAGTTTAACAAAAGCGAACTAATAATAGTAATATTCATTCCTGAAACTGCAGCAAGGTGACGTGTTCCTGTGAGATTTAATCTTTCTTTCCAAAATTGTGGAATATTATTTTCATCTCCGAAAATCAAAGCCTCAAAAAATCCTACCTGAGGAAGGGGTATAAGTTTTTCTAAGCTTTCTTTTAGTTTTCCTTTCAAAAAAATAGCAATGGTTTTAATTAAGTTGCCTTGGTTTCTTTTTAAAATTTTAAGTTTTGGGTAATCCATTATAAAATAGATTCCTTCTTTTTTAAGATAATCACGATAATTGAATCCTTCAAATTCGGGAGGGGGCTTTAAGGTTCCTTCAACTTCTAAAATATCTCCATAATTTATTTTTGGATAAGCTCTGGTGGTTACTAAAATTTTAAATTTTGAGTTTTTGAGTTCAAGTTTCAAACTTACCTTGTTTTCTTTTGACTCAGGTTCTTCTGCTACTTTTCCAACAAAACTCACTTTTTGAGCTTCTAATTTTTTGAATTGAGGACTATTGAACTGAAAATAAATTAATTGGTATCTCCAAATTCCAAAAACTAAAAACAAAATGCAGATTCCAAAAACAATTTTTGATTTGAATTTATGAAATCCGAAAACAAGGAATATGCTAAAAAACAAAAAGATCAATAATGGAAGCTGACTAAAATTGACTCGTTCGGCAAGTCCAGGGTTAATACTGAACAAAGCCGAAGTATTGAAAAAGGAAGCAATGCCCACTCCTAAAACAAATGCAAGACAAAGACATAAAAAGATTTGGGAACTTGTCATAAAAACTTAACTCTTATCATCTTTATTTTAACATGTCTCCAAACCAAAAACTGCCTCATCGGCAGTCGTTAAAGATTGAAATAAGAAAATTTAAACTAATTCTATTTATAAATTGCTTAGGATTTAAAACCTCTAATTTGGCAAATTTCAAAAAAAGGCTCGATTGACCTCAAAATTTCCATTAAGTATTTTTGCTCATATGGCTTTGCGTTTTTAAATTTAGGGTCAAGAGTTTTCCCCGGTTGGAATTCTTGAAGAAAATATTTTTTAGCAGGACATATCCATTTTGATATTTTTAAAATATCTGATTTTTTAAGCAAAACTGGAATAACTGTTGTCCTAAATTCATAATCTACTTGGCCTTGTTTTAAAAGCTCAATGCTCTTTTTTATATTATTTACAATTTTTTCTGCCCAAAAATTAGAACGCATGCCTTTTGTCCCAAAATAACTTTCTGCTCCTATTGCCTTTATATATTTTTCCGGAGGAGCTTTTATGTCTAGAGCAATATAATCCACCAAATTTTTATCTATCAGTTCTTTTATAACCTCGGGGCTTGAGCCATTGGTATCAAGTTTAATTAAAAATCCCATTTTTTTTATCTTCTGGCAAAATTCTATCAAATCTGGCTGAATCGTTGGCTCTCCCCCGCATAAAACCACGCCCTCTATCAAACCTGGTCTTTCTTTTAAAAACTGGAAAAAATCCTGCTCTGAAATTTTAGTAGAAGTTTTTATTTCTTCTTGCAGGACAAGTTCGGGATTATAACACCATGGGCAACGAAAACTGCAACCTGCCAAAAACACAGTGCAAGCGATTTTGCCTGGATAATCAATCAGGGTTAATTTTTGAAGTCCGCCAATAATCATAAAAACTAATTAAGTACTAATTAAAGATTTTTTGATTTTATACTCTTGTCTGTCTTTAAATTCCTGTTGCTTGCCTTCATTCCATTCAGATATGGGCCTGTAATAACCGACTACGCGAGAATAAACTTCACAGGGTTGTCTGATTGTACATTTTGGGCAAGTAAAGTGTTCTCCGGATAAATACCCATGGATCGGGCAAATTGAAAAAGTAGGAGTAAGGGTAATATAAGGCAGGGTAAAGTTTTCAAAAATCTTTTTAATTAAAGCTTTTACGGTTTGAATATCAGGAGCCCTTTCTCCCAAAAAAAGATGCAAAACCGTACCGCCTGTATACTTAGATTGCAATTCGTCTTGAAGTTTTAAGGCCTCAAAAACATCATTTGTGTAGTTTACCGGCAATTGGGTAGAATTTGTATAATAGGGGACTTTGGCAGTGCCTGCACAAATTATATCTGGATATTGCTTTCTATCGATCAAAGCAAGCCGAAAAGCAGTAGATTCTGCTGGCGTGGACTCTAAATTATAAAGATTTCCTGTTTCTGCCTGATATTTAATTAACCTTTGCCTCATAAAATCCATTGTCTCAAGAGCAAATTTTCTTCCTCTTTTTGAGGCAATATTTTCACCAATAAAATTTAAAAGCGCTTCATTCATTCCTACAAGACCTATTGTAGAAAAATGATTTGCATAATAAGTCCCTCTCATTTTCTTTACTCCCTGCAAATAATATTTGGAATAAGGGTAAAGGCCTTTTTCAATATAATTTTCCAGTGCCTTTCGTTTTGTCTCTAAGCTTTCTTTTGCTAAATCCATTATATCTTCTAGTCTTTTAAAGAATTCTTTTTTGGCAGCAACCAGGCTCTTGTAATGATTTTTCGCCAAGTATCCAACTTTGGGAAGGTTTATTGTAACCACTCCAATACTTCCTGTGAGGGCGCCGCTTCCAAAAAGCCCACCGCCTCCTCGATTATACAGTTCATTCAAATTTAATCTTAAACGGCAACACATGCTTCTTACATCCGAAGGTTGCATTTCTGAGTTGATATAATTGGCGAAATAGTTTGTGCCGTACTTTGCCGAGGCCTCAAAAATCACATCAAAAGCGGGTTCGTCCCAGGGAAAATCTTTGGTAATATTGATTGTCGGAATTGGAAAGTGAAAGGGTCTCCCGTTTTTGTCTCCTTCTAGCATTACCTCATAAAGGGCTTTATCAAACATTTTCATTTCTTCTTGAAATTCTCCATATGTTTCTTTTTGGGAAAGACCTCCACAAATTACAGGTTGTTTTTCAAAAACCGGAGAGGGTTTAAGATCTAAGGTGATATTGGTAAATGGGCATTGAAAACCCACTCTTGTGGGAACTGCCATGTTAAATGCGAATTCTTGGAGTGCTTGTTTTGTTTCAGAATAACTTAAATTGTCATAACGAATATAGGGCGCTAAAAGCGTGTCAAAGTTTGAAAGTGCCACAGCGCCTGCACATTCTCCCTGAAGCGTGTAGAGAAAATTTACCACCTGTCCCAAAACTGCTCTAAAATGTTTTGGGGGCTTGGACTCAATTTTGGTAGGAACCCCTCCGAATCCTCTTAATAAAAGATCGTAAAGATCCCAACCCATACAATAACAGCCTAGAGTGTCTAAATTGTGTATATGAAAATTCCCTTCTTCCGATGCTTTCCTGATTTCTTTTGGATAAACCTTTTCTAGCCAATATCTTTTTACCAAATGAGAGGTGGCGTAATGATTCATTCCCTGCAGAGAAAAAGCCATATTAGCATTTTCCCTTACCTCCCAATCAAGTTTTTCCAAATATTCATCCACTCTTTCAAGAGTTTCTTCTTCTGCGATTTGGGCTTCTCTAATCCTTCTTCTTTGTTCCCTGTATAGAATATAAGCTCTGGCAGTTTCTACCAGGCCCCCTAAAATTAGCACTTCTTCTACAATATCTTGAATTTTTTCCACATGAAGAATCTGGTTTTTTTCAAACCTCCGGTTTACAATTTTTACTACTTTATCAGATAGTCTTTTTGCAATTTTTTTCCCTCCTTTTTCTGTGGCAGTAAGGGCTTTAAAAATTGCTTCGGTAATTTTTTCTTGAG
>Ga0315289_10010001_pt1 | contig 13615 bp, 11 predicted proteins | sample YL17G11_40_MG_FD_203452 | JGI IMG/M metagenome (GOLD analysis project Ga0315289, IMG submission 203452) | Sediment microbial communities from Yellowstone Lake, YNP, Wyoming, USA - YL17G11_40 | ecosystem: Environmental > Aquatic > Freshwater > Lake > Sediment | place: USA: Wyoming | collected...
AAAGTAATTTTGGTTGGTTGGATAAAACTTTACCCCAACCAACCAACTGGACGACGACGAACCACGACGGACTATGACGACCACGACAAACGACCACGACGGACGACGGTTAAAGGACAACCAAGTTTAGGCTTCTAATGGACGGCTAAAAACCGTATACCCGATTCAGGATACATCTATCAGGTAAACAAGGAAAAGGAAGGATACTAGATATTATCAGAATCGAGTATACATAGATAGTATCAAAATCGAGTAAACGCTCTGCGAATCAACTCAGGACGAGGAAAACAGACTACTAGAGTGAATTGCAGAACAATGAGCGCGCACTAGTACCGAGGAACTAGATGAGAATGAAAATGCTCACTATTTATGCACGTGTTTTCCGCAAACTCCATTTTTCACAAATTAACATAATGTACCCTTTCTCTGCTAAGACCGTCCGCGCGCTCCAACCTTATTGACCATTATCTCAATTGCAGGGTCTGAAGCAATATAGGCAATTCGTCACTATGCTTCTCAAGATTTTTTCTGATTTTCATGAGACTATTGAGGCGCGCGCGGTTGATTCAGAAAAATGGGGATTTGCGGGATATAGTTGGACAGCGACGGCATCGCCATTTGAACCCGGGTTCAAACCCTATCCCCGCAGTACTGAGCCAGAAAGCACACCACTGGATACAAGGTTAGAGCCGTCAGGAATTAAGGAGGCACCTGAGTTGTGGGACTTGAACCCATTTGGGTTGGAATCCCGGCGGACCAGCTCTCGGACATCAACTAATGAAGTTTATTAGCAAGGTGAACTCTATTCTTTTCTCGCGCTCTAACTGTCTGCACCTCACAGAATCCAATCACCCTGAGTTGGCATGGTTCTGAACCCTTTTGGGTTTGGGGACGGGCAGGTTTAAACTTACGTATCCTTAACCTACAACTTTACTGAGAATGTTGGATTTAGTATTAGAAAAGCCTCATTCTTCTTGCTTTCTCTCAGATTTCTCTACGGGTTGTGGTGCTCGTTGTAAATAAATAATATCTCACTTCGCCTAATCAGAGCCAAACTGGAGATATCTCCCGAACAACGAAATTGGATTGCCGAGTTCTCTTCAGCCTTATCCAAGAAACAACGGGTCTAACTAGCATAAAAGGACTAGCGCGCATGCTTGTTCCTAAATTCGTTTGCGGGTAGCTTGTGCCATTGGCTTTGCTTGACCTGCGGATGGCGAGGTGACTTAGGATACGGGAAGCATCGTCTAGAGGACGTGAACCAACTCGGTCACACTTGGAAAAGGGAATTTAGGAACACGCTAGCGCGCTATTAAACTGAAACTGCATTGATAAAGAACTACGATTTTCTCACTTGAATGAGCTTGTCTCTGACCGCCTCTGCCACAAACTCGGCTCGGCTGCGGTATCCTAGAAGCTTCTTTTCAAGAATCTTGTCCACCTCATCTGCGAGTTCAAGGGGAATCTTGACGTCAACGGAAAAGCTTTACTAAAATGAGAAGATACCTTTCTGGACAGCGGGGTCTTTCAATTGCCGATTCCAAAAGAAGGAGTGATTTTGTACGGTCGTCACGGTAATAGGATTGATGTTGAAGAACTTGTCAGTAGGATTAAAGAGGATAAAGCAAGAGTGCTTATCGATGATGATAAGACGCTCATTCTTGATTTAACTGGTCTCCACATCTACACGGATTCTCTTGATTTTGAAAGTGGCAAGAAAGGGAGGAAACCAGTGACAAGACTTTGCAGAACAAAAATCTCACAGGAAATCCTTCGAATTACAACGCAGGGGGGTACAGTCATAGAGTGTACAAAGGATACAATACTGTTTGTCAGAGGGAAAGGAGAGACTATTCGACAGATTAGGGCAGATAAGTTGAAGCCTAACATGGAAGTCGTTGGAGTGTTAGACGAGAGTGGAAAGCCCAAACTAGTGGTTTATTGACGGTGAACTAATGAGGTTTAGAAACAAACTAGAAAAAGATTGCTTTTTGATTGCCAAAAAAATCGTGGCGTCTAGTGGTTCAGTAGAGATCAAACACAACGAGAAACTTTCTACTGACTGGCTGCATAAACGGAGCCAAATAACCTTTTCAGGCTTGCCGTCAAAGGAAGTAGATGTTCTATCGTTAAATCTGTCAGACAGCAGTAATATCTACCTTCTTGTTAGCTGCAAAAACTTCAAGTCACGATGCCCTCCAACACATGTTCAGGAATGGGGAAATGTCGTTGATATCTTCAATCAGAACGCCATTGACAAAACCTACTTTGGCGTCGTTATCAGCTCGAAAGGATTTACCAGTGGTTGTGAAACATGGGCCACGCAAAACAACCTCGGGATAATACCACCGTATAAGGGAGAAGTAATCAGGTGGACATATGACATAGTCCTAAAAATGTTTGAACGAATGATCACTGCATATACTAAAATCATCAATAAGCGTTGGAAACAGCTCAAGCGCAATTCAGACTTTTATTGGTTTGTCTACAAATTAGTCACTGACCTAGAGTATGAAGTTTAGATTTGAGTAATCCATCTAGCTCACATGAGTGCTCCTGAATTGATTCCAGAGAGCGCGCGCGGGTTGATTATGTTTCTTAACGTTTCTTCTTCTTGAGTCCTGCGTGTGGTCTTTTCTTTGGCATGTTCTTACCGGGTCTATCTATGTCCATTGTTTCTTATAGGTCTGATAGGTTAGTGCCTACAATCCACACGAGCAATCTTGCATGGTGGCATGGGCATGAGTGGCATACTTTTAGTGTTTAGGCTAGAATGCTAGTGTGTCTGTGTTTTGTTGATGCTCTGCTTTATGGCCGTCCAGTTATCACGGATCAGAACCTTGCCCATTGGAGTTTCCAGAATCAGAATGAAAAGTCTATGCGGTTTGTCCTTATGGCTTAACTAAAAGCGGATTAGTCTTCCGTGAACTCTGAAGTCTGCAACCTCTACGAAAACAGTTTTGCCTAAGAAATAGTTTAGAGGATTAGAAAAAAGGGAATTGTGCGGGAGACGTCTCCACTTTTCATGTTACTGATTAGCGCGCTGCCCTGTCCCGAAATTGGTCTAAAATGGTATTTATTCTTCTTTTGCCTGTTCGCGTCCGATGCAGGCTTGTTTGATAGTCAGGTCTTGGCCATGCTGAGGATGGAAAATCATGGATTCGGGCATCAAGCCAATCTGACCATCGCGAAGCTTTACACCGCGACCTTCAGCTTAACCATCCACAGTTCGAAAAAGGCGGACACTGCAAGAAGACCAAAGCCGACGCGCGGCCTAAAATTGCCCCAAAATCACAAAAGACGAATTAAGACCATTTTTGACCATTTTCGGAACAGGCATGCGCGCTAAAAGATGCTATGAGGGCGCACAGTCGCAGCCCCATAAACTGACGCCATTGAATACCCTTTGTTGATATTCCCGCAATTGGTTTTCTCTTTGACTCGGTGGCACCTTATCCGGAGAGTTGGTACCGTCTTCGAGCTCCCAAAAGCCTTTTCCGGGTTGGCAAGTGTCTTTCCTTATCACAATTGCTGAAGGATATATTGAGGGATTGGTAAGTTGGGACACACGAGCGCTTACTTCTCCAACTATGTTACCAATAGTTCCACGATTTATGCCATGATGACCTAACTGTTTAAGCTGATTCATCAAATTCGTGTAGATGATTATCTCCTTTCTCTGTGCCGAATGATGAATTATCTTACAAGCGTCTTGAATAGTTTGAGCATCTATTCGGATTTTTCTGACGGATATGTCTCGCCAATTACACATAATCAAAGCTCTCTTAGTTCACTGATGAGTTGGTCTTTCTCACAGTTCGAAAGCTCTCTGATGTCTTTGAATTCAATCCAAGTCCTTTATCGTCTTCTTCTATTAAGGCGCCTATTTCTTAGCTTTCTCCAGATGTTTCGAAGCATAGCTATTTCCGTATCTTCCATCCCAAGTCCGCGCTCGAGTAGAATCAAATCAGTCATATCCAAAATATCCTCAATTTTATGTTCCCGCTCCAGTTGATCAATTCTTACAGTATCCAGACAATCAGAATTGTCAATGGGTATAGGTAACTGTTCGACCTCACTAGGTTCCAGAGTGAGAACCCCTCCCCCGTAGCTTCTCCCAAATACTTCTGAAAATGCAAGCGTCATCGAATTTAAGAAAGCAGAGACAATCTGGCTTCCTTTGTTTCTGCAAACCAATTTCACTCTATGGATCGTGTCCGTACAGGTTGCGTCTGTTTCATTTAGTACAATTTTTGGGTATTCGTGTACTTGCCTAAGCAAGAACGCGTCTGGCACCCATGTTGAGGGTATAACATACCATTTCTTCCTAATTCTGCATTTGTAGCCTTCAGAAACACCAATAGACTCGCCATATCCAATGTATTTTTGGACCGCTTCCGGAAATTCCGAAATTGGAGAATCAGAAGGTGAGAATAGCCACGATGGAGATTGGCTTTTTAAGGCCGACAAATCGGTTGTCAAAAACAAAGTTCCTTGGAGCTGCGATGAGTTGCAGACTATCCTATTACTTTGAGATACTAACTCCTTTTCTTTGGCTGCGTCACCACTTAACACAAAATAGTCATTGCGCCCAGTCACAACTCCGATATCGACACCCATTGTTTCTTTGCATGTTCTAAGTTGAGGTTTTTCTCTTATTTTTCTCAAAAGTAGTATCTCATCAATATCCAAGAAGTACTGTGTCCATTTATCTTTCGTGTGATCCAGTGGCTTGAGTTTACTCTTGTCGTTCCATATCTCATGTGTCTTGGCTCCATTGAGTCTTAGATCAGCGGTGTCTCTATACTCAACGACCCGTATCCCTTCATGTTCCGAGTTGTTTCTCTCGCCCAAGAGTACAACGACGTCTTGCTGAATACCCTCAAAAACTAATTTTTCAAATGTTATTATTGTCAGTTTCTTGTAGTAACTACTGAGGAATCTCCTCGTTTCTGCAGCATAACTCACTTGAAATAACTGTGCCGGAATGACCATCGCCAATAAGCCGTCTTCACTCAGAAGGAGGGACGAAACAACAAGAAATGGAACCCAACTATTTGTGTGGCCAATAGGTTTTAACCCCGCCTCAGACATTAATTCGAACGCAGTGTCCTTTATTCTTCTTGGGAAATCCTGGTATCTCAAGAACGGCGGATTTCCTATCACTGCCCGAAAGCTTGATTTATGCATCAGATTCAGTTTGCAGTATTCAAAAAACTCGCTAGTTTGAACGATTTTATCTGTGTGGGCAATGCCGATTTCTGCCAGAGTTCTTCTAGCTATCTCAGCTTCCATGGGATCGATTTCGACACCCAAAACAGAATTATACATCTCATCTTTCCTGGCACCTAGTTCAATTAGTTTCTTGGCCACCGAAACAATTATCTGACCATCGCCACAACTTGGTTCAAGAATGCTGGTGGTTTTAGACAGAACGACCTTGCCAACTATGAAATCAGCTAGTAACGTTGGAGTGTAATATCCCCCTCGGAGTTTGTTCGTGTCGATAATGCTTGTCAGGACTATGCCTCTATGTTTCTAACACAACTATAAAATATCTGTTTCTTTTATAAGACTATCAAATTGGATAACAGTGATCTGAGATTTTCCGTCGACAGCTTGCTGTTAGGCGAAATAGGCGAACGTTTAGTTACTAGGAAGTATATCGCTCTTGCGGAACTTATTAAAAATGCTTATGATGCCGATAGTACAGAAGTCGCCATAGAGTTCATCAATGCGACAGGTAATAGCCCAAATCAGAAAAGTGCAATCATAGTTACTGACAAGGGTCAGGGGATGACTTTTGATCAGGTTAAGAAGTTTTGGATGAGAATTGCGACTCCAAACAAGATCGATGCTAACATAACACCTTACTATGGAAGAATAAAAACAGGAAGCAAAGGCATTGGTAGATTCGCTTGTGCTCGATTAGGCACCCAATTAATTCTGGAGACAGTAGCTAAATGCCCCGACAGCGATTACTTTGAGCGCACTAGAGTGAATTTTGCTTGGGATGATTATGTCCCTGGAACAACTTTGACAGAAGTGCCGAACAAATTCACTACGGAGACTATAGAAAACTTGAACACCTGCACTAAACTGGAATTAGTCAATCTTAGGGAACCATGGACTATCAAAGAGTTTAACGTTCTGCGTCGCCAAATTCTTGGTCTGGCAATGGTTCACCCGACAAAAAGAGGAAGGCATCACGAAGACCCAGGATTTACAATTACTATTACTGCGCCAGAGTTCAAGAAAGACACGGAAGTGCTTTCAGAGCAAGTCATGAATGCAGGGTGGGGGCGTCTTAAGGGTTCCGTTTCAAAAGATGGAATTGCGACTTTAACGCTTGAAGCTATGAAGGTCGGTGAGCCCACTTTTGTCTTCTCTGAAAGATTCAACCAAATTCCCCTAGTCAGTTTCGACATAGCCATTATTCAAAGAATCAAGGAATACTGCAGGGACGAATCGACGCTAGCACTTTATTCGATCGACGAGATCTTTGAGAATTGGAGTGGCGTCAAAGTATTTCTTGATGGTTTTCGCGTTTATCCATATGGGGACCCGAAGAATGACTGGTTAGGTATTGATGAGCAGCAAGCCAGACGACTCGGCAAGATAAATCCTATTTTCGAGAGACTTTGTAGGAGCCTGAGAGTTGATGAAAGCCGCGCGTTGCTCAATCAACCTCGAAACCACAACTTGGTTGGCAGAGTTTTCTTAAGCAACCAACCAAGGCGCGTATTTGACGTCCCGATCAACAGAGAAAGCTTCATTGAAAACGAAGCTTCTAGGCAATTAAGGGACTTGCTCGTGAAGGCAATAGTGTGGGCTACTATATACTACAATCGCTTTCTCTATCTGAGAGCAAGAGAGGAAATGCAAAAAGTCACGGAGGATTTTGTTAAGGAATTGCCAACTGCGGAAGGAGAACAGCCAGAAGAAATTCAAGTTCTTGACTCCGCAATACGCGTGCTTACTGACGCTTACAAAGACTACAAGGATAAGGTGCCTAGCGAAGAAAGAATAGTCGCTGGAAAGTACTTTGACAAAGCTATCTCGGTTGTTAAGGAGACCACTGCTTACGCTAGTCAACAACTCACTTCTTTAAGAACAGTTGCTTCAACTAGCGCATTAATGTATGTTTTTTCTCACGAAATTCATGATTTGCTAGGCAGGCTTGGAACCATCTCCAACAAAGTAGACATAATTGCATCAACTGTTCCTGAAGGTCAAAGACCGGAATTACTGAAGTTGTCTCTTCTGGTGAAGACAACTCACCAGAGACTTCTCGACCAAGTGAGATTGTTTTCCGGTGTTTCTATAAATCTGGCAGATATGAAAAAGCACAGGATAGGCTTGTTTGCACTGGCAAAGGAAGTTATCGATTGTCACGATTCCTTGGCCAACGAATTTTCAATAAAGGTAGATAACAAAATCCCAAAAAACCTTAGAACTGGCCCGATGCTTGAAGCAGAAGTATATTCAATCTTGCTAAATTTGGTATCCAATGCGTTAAAAGCGACAATTGCAGGACATGGAAATCGCGTTGAGCTTGAAGCTTTTGCAAGAGATTACGAGATTCTTCTCAGAGTATGTGATAATGGAATCGGCATGTCAGACTCTGCAAAGGACAAAGTCTTTACAGCATTCGTTGCTGACCCTGATAACAAGCTTTATCCTGAATTGGCGAAACGTTTGGGTGAAGAAGAAATGCTTTCGGTCGGGCAAGGCAGTGGCTTGGGGTTGAGCATCATTTTTGATATTTTGAAGAGTTATGGAAAAACCATTCACTTTCTGAGAGACAGCGAGATTCAACAACCCTGGAAAACTTGCGTGGAGGCAACCTTACCGCTATGACGATAGTGATTTGTTGGATAGATGACAACGTTAAACATAAGTTCGATGCAGAAAATCTTCAAGGAAAAATGAGCCTATCAGGCAAGAAAGGGAAAGTTCTGTTTTATCATCCAGAAGACTTCAAAACTATCGTTGAATCTGAGAAAAAGGTTGATTTGTTTCTCATTGACTATTACCTCAATCGCTCTCCTAATGCAAAAGGGCGGGCTTATTCTGGCAAGGGAATATCTTTCATTGGCCTGCTCAGAGAGAATTATCCAGATACTCCAATTTACACATTTACGGCCTTGCCGAGAGACAAGGCGAGCATCGATTTGACACATATCTTGGAGAAGGAAGCAGAAGCAAGATTAGACTTTGCCAGAATTCAGGATAGCGGACACGAGTTTCTCTATTACGATGCGCTTGACTACGGAATCATTCGAAAGACGGTTCCAAAAGGAGTTGCTAAATTGATTGATTTGCTCAAGCCACCGCCAATTGAAAAAGAAAAGATAGCAAGTCTGCTGCCTCATATTCTCAAAACAAGTGAATTCATGGGAGTAGAGTCTCAGAATATAGCTGGAAGATCCTTGGATTATGCTTCTTGGGTTAGAAATGTCCTCTTGGTAAGACCTGGTTTTCTTTACAACAAACCGTATTCTGCAACAGCTGTAGGAATGACTTCAGACGCCTTTCAAGAGAGGTTAACTGAGTTTGATTCTGCCCTCTATAGAGGGCTTTTCGCTCAGTCGTTGGCAGAGACCTTGTGGTGGAAAATAACCCTTTTTGAAAGTGTGAATAAAAAAGCCCAAGATCGCGCCGAGAAAGAGAAACCGATCGAAGATAGAGCCTTATCGGATGTGAAGAGACTTGCTACCTATGCATTTCGGTTAAAAGAAGACGAGATTGCTACGTGCTCCGTGTGTAACAAAAGGTACCCAGACACTGTGGGAACTGAAGGTGATAATGGCGAGATGGTTCCAGTACACTATAGATGCAGCAATGAAGACCCTGCAGCTGCAAAGACATTGTTTTTTGACGACCTAAGAATAGTTAAACCGAAAGGCGAAATGAAATGAGTGCAAACCCTCAAAAGTACTTTCGAGATCTCAAAGCACTCTTCATGGATTTTTTTAAGTACCTGTATACCTCAAGCCAGATCTACACTTCAAGCCACGAGTTGTATGAAATAAGTTCTATGCTATTTACACAATTGAGGGGAGCATCAGATGGTTCGTGGAGTTTGAACTTTGATCCTCCATGGGCATTTGACATAGTTGAAGACAGATATTTCAGTGAAACCAGAGCGGCATACCTTTTGGTTGGAGGCATTATAGAAGTTGAGAATTTTACTTTTAGGAAGTACGACTTCTCTGTCAGTATCATTAGGAATTCACAATCATCAATGAAAACCAAGAGGCTACTTGTTTCGTGCTGTGAAAAACATTATAATAAGGAAAGCAGAATAGTCAGGCGTTTTCATTTTGACACTGGTGAAGGAAAACCCGAAAACTATGAAAGCAGTTCCCACATGCAATTTGGAGGGTTATTTGACCGAGACAAGACTGCTGTAATGGAAAAAGAAAACGCTTCCCTTCATTATTGCCTTGATAACTTGATTGACATACCACGATTTCCATATCCTCCAATTGACATTATAGTGCTATTGGATCTCTTGCTGCGACAATTCAAAACACTAATAGATAGAAGTTTTATTGAAACCGGGACTTGGCTTGATTTAGTCAATCGAAGCGAAAACTTTCGGCTCTGGTCTTACTACAAGCAGATTCACAGATATTTCGAACAGAAGGGAAAAAACCGCAAGAATACCCAGAACAGGACGCTATTCGAATTCTTATGCGACCAAGATTGCACTTTTTAATTAAAAAGGTTTTTGTGATAACAAAGCCTTTACGTGTCCAGTCAGATTTGACCCTTTCTAGGGTTTAGTAGAAGCTCATATGAAACTCAAAAAGGAAACTTCAGAAGTATTTGTTAGCGCGCGCTTTTTACACAATCATAGCATCAGTCATTTGGAAAATGCAATAGTAACCTTCTTCGGTCACAAACATCAAAAGAACTCGATGATCTTTCAGCAAAAAGTGGTCAAAATACATTTGCTTTACTTGACTCCAGCTTGTTGTAAAACTAATATCGCTTCCCTTGATTTCTATGGCATAGTTTAAGCCATCTTTTTCAGCTTCTACATCGTATGGTTTTCCTAAAAACTTGATATTTTTGAATCCTTTTTGTTCCAAAATCCCAACTGCTAAATCTTCATAATATTTAGAATTTTTCATTAACACCCTCTAATAAGAAGAGAGCATCCTTGAATAAAAGGGTGAAAGAGGATACTAGAAGTTGCATTAAGACTCGACTTCTTTTAATGCACAACCAGATGAGAAGCGTTTGGTTAGGACCTTTAAAAATATGAGCGCAAGTCATTTATGAAATACAAGTGTAAAAGAATGCAAGTGGAACCTATGGAGAAAAAAGATATCGCTCTTATTGGAACATGCGATCGAGACTGGGTGGATGAGCTTCTAGAGCTTTCAGAGGAAGGTAAAAAGACGATAGGAATGCCTTGGAGAGGGCCCGTCGTCACTCGCCATCCAAACGAAGAAAGACTGCTTAACGAGCAACTCAAGGAAAAGGGGTACTTCAAATTCTATTTCTATCTAAGTAAGCGGCTTTCACGCAGTGGAAGAATTGAATATGTTGCTTTCGTTAATGATGCCAAATTTTTCAACGAAGAAAAGAAAACACCTTTTGAAGAAGTCACACCGAAGCGTTACGGCTCAAGAAGCGCGCGCTACAAACAATGGTTCAAAGTTTCTTCGATAAATAGACTCAGTAGACCTTCTGACTTGCAGGATTTTGAGTGTATAGACCATTCCAAAATTAAGAAAGAGACTTTGGAGCGAGGCTTTGCATATGTATTTGACATTCCTTCGGATCTTATTGCGTTTGACACGCATCATATTGTCGATTTTTCAAAAGAAATCTATCTTGAGCAACTCTTAGCAGACAATCCCCACGTTTTTAATAAAGGCAATTTGAAGCTCCTTGTTCGTCAGAAAAATACCCCTAAAGGAAAGATAGACTTGATATTCACCCAGGGTAGACAAGGGATTGTCGTTGTCGAAGTGAAAAATGAGAAATTGGACGATTCAGGAATAATCCAATTGGAGGACTATCTGAACTGGGCTGAAAAAGAATATCCAAGGAGAAATGTTTCTGGAATACTCGTTTGTCAGTCTGTGTCTAGACGTCAAAGGGATGTGATTTCTCGACATAGAAAAAATGGTTGCAATATTGAGGTCAGAACATACGAATGCGGGCTAAGACTTATTTACTATTGAGTAAGCGCAGCGCGCGCACCCACTGATAAGAAAAATAGTAGAAGCATTCCTACAAACCGTCGAAAGCAACAAGCTAACCTAACTTTTCCACAAAATCAATATGCCATGCGCAAATGATTAATACGCTGAACAGCAGTATGTCCAAACGGTGATTAAAATGCTTAAAGCATTAGTTCTTGTCCGCGTAGGCTCAAGTGAAAAATTGAACCTCATGAAAACCGTCAAAGAGGAGATTAGCAAGGTCAAAGGCGTCAAGGAAGTCTACGGCGTTTTCGGTCGATATGACTTCGTCGTAATGCTGGAGACAGAAACAACTGAACAATTGGGAAACCTCGTTACTGATTGCATCAGAGGCATAGAAGGAGTCGTATACACAGAAACGCTTGTAATCGGTTTCTAAACACCCACACACTCCCCCATGTTCTTTCACATATGAGGAGAAGGGGAGCGCGCGTTAAAATTTTAATCCAACCAACAACCAATGACTGCGTATCCACATTAATTATTAAACCCCCGTAAGTAACCTTTCATCAACATGGCGGTTTGCGTCTCTCGATGCGCGCATGCCTGTTCCTAAATTCGCTTGCGAGGTATCTTATGCCTTTGTGATTCGCTTAGCTTATGGGCGGTGGCAGTGGCATAAGCTGCTAGAAGTACTGTGGAATGAGCGATTCGGTCTTATTGCGCTCAAAAAGGGAATCTAGGAACACGCATGCGCGCTACTGGAGATAAGCTGCTGTCTAGTTAGTATATGCGAAATGATGTTGTAATATTTTGGCGTGCGCGTCTACCTCAGGTTGACTTTATGGCCGCAAAAGCAGATGAGCAATGGTGAAGCTACAGTTTGTGCGGAACTGTAGGGAGAGAATATTACTTAATATGGCCGCGTATACTAGCTTAGCGCAGTTCGGGTGTCCTCGCTTTTTGCCTCTTTAGGTTGAGAGCACGTATTGGTCTGAGGTTATGACGCACGCTAGCTTCATAGAGATACCTGTCGACTGAAGCACAATAACACAGAAAACAAGAGACGAACAACCACTCGCGAGAGAGAGAAGTCTAAAATTTAAGTATAAAAATCGTGTTTAGTATGATAGGCGAGAGAATTGTCATCATTGGATACAGTCTTCAAACTCTTTGCATGGGCAGTCTTGGTAATGGTTGTTTTGCAAGTGGTTTTCTATTTTGTCTTTCAAGCTATTGGATATAACTCGTTCCTTCTAAGTATCACGCTGGTAGTATCAATTCTCGTGCTTTTTGCCGTCTTGATCTCTTGGAGAATTATGAAAAAGTCCGTCGCGCGTTAGAAGAGAGCGGAGCCTAGTTGCTCTGAAACGTCGAAGAGCTCGACACTTTTTTGCACTCATGTTATGACAATTGTTAGAGTTCCACAACGCTCATTTTCTGCTGTGCATGGATAAAATCTTACCCTCACACACCACGATTTGCTAATCATGCGCAATCCGGGCGTTCTTTGACGGATCTAGGAGACTTAACACTTCAATTGTCCCTAGGGAATCTCGCCGTGTAGAATCTTAACTAGCTTGGACAGGTCGATGTTTCCGCCTGAAACCACGCAGACTACGCGACCCGTTCCAGCCTTACCCGTAAGTGCCGCCGCAACAGACGCCGCCCCAGCTCCCTCAGCAATGACACGATTGCGCTCAAACAGCAATCCAATCGCAGAGACAATTTCGCGCAACGATACTACAATGGATCCCTCCAGTAGAGGCTGGACAAGCTCCCACATCTCGGAGAGGACATTCTCAGCCCCTATACCATCTACGAAACTTGGAATCCGTTTAACTGTCTGCGCGGAACCTGCGGCGAAGGAAGCTGCTAATGGTGCCGCCGTTTCCGTTTCGCAAGCATAGACTCTGGTATTCTGTTTCCGTCCTTTGATAGCGGTTGCTATGCCAGCGGCTAGTCCGCCTCCCCCGAATGGAATGACGACCGAGTCTACGTTTGGCAGGTCTTCGAGAATCTCAAGACCGATCGTTCCATTCGCGGCAATCATTCTGCGATCAGCGAAAGGATGAATGAACACGCTCTTTTCCAAAGCAGCATAGTGGTGCGTTATCGCGACTTGCCAGAAATCGTCCCACGGCAGCTTGATGACCTTTGCATCAAACCTCTTAATTGCCGCTAGCTTCGTCTCTGGAGCGGTATCAGGCACAATAACAGTACAGGGGATTCGGTTTCGACGCGCATGCCAGGCGAGAGCCTGTGCCATGTTGCCTGCGCTACAAGTATACACTCCTCGGTCTCGCTCTTGGTTAGACAGTAGGGCGATCGCATTTCCGGCTCCACGGACCTTGAAAGACCCGGTTGGCTGCAGACTCTCCAGCTTGAGGAAGATTTCGGCTGGCGCGTCGTCAACACCAAGATGAACCAAGGGAGAGCGGAGAGTTGAC
>Ga0315289_10010002_pt1 | contig 13614 bp, 14 predicted proteins | sample YL17G11_40_MG_FD_203452 | JGI IMG/M metagenome (GOLD analysis project Ga0315289, IMG submission 203452) | Sediment microbial communities from Yellowstone Lake, YNP, Wyoming, USA - YL17G11_40 | ecosystem: Environmental > Aquatic > Freshwater > Lake > Sediment | place: USA: Wyoming | collected...
ACGTGAACTCGAGCATCGCTGGCACCGTGACCAAAATGCCCGGAGTGGAGGTGATGGTGGATGCCTCCAAGTGCGTCGGTTGCGGCACCTGCGTGGAGAAGCATCCCTGCTACTTGGGCGCGATGAAGATCATGGACAAGAAGGCGGTCATCGACCAGGCAACCTGCCGTGGATGCGCCCGGTGCGTGGAGATATGTCCAAAGGGCGCCATCTCCCTGAGGATCACCGACTGGGACTTCATGGAGCAGGCCATCGAGCGCATCGAGCCATTGGTGGATGTGACCGCCGAGTGAGCGTCCGTTCCGAACGCGCGAATGGAACAAGATAATCTGATCATTCGCAGTCCGATCTTAGAAAGGACGCTTTCAGATCTAGGAATGCGCCTGGAGAGGGGATTACGCCCAAAATGTTTAAATATATCATTCAGGGTGAACACCCTAGGAGTATTCGATCCTCTTGAGTAGGTACCGTCGACGCACTGGACGAAGATTTGAGACCGAAAGGAAGCCAACCACGCGGACCAGGACCGCGATGTTAAATCTCAGACGGGAAGGTGTTTTCAAGTACGATGTCCGCGAGGTCCTGGCCGAATCGAAGGTGGACGAGGCATTGGCGTCCTCGGTCATCGCCAACATGATCGCCAAAGCCTCCCGGGTCTCTATCAACGAGGCCAAGGATTACGTGCGCGAGGTGGAGAGCCGTGGAGGATACGGAAAGGATGTCTCGGATTATCTGTGCCAGCTCCTTGACAAATACACGCTCTACCGCTAGAGAGCCTACCTCTTCTGCAACGGCTCGAAGGTGATCTTCTTTCCCTTGGACTGTGCCCCACGCATGGCGCTCATGGTCCTCAGGGCCACATCCCGATGGACTTCCACTACGCTTTCGGATTGGCCCAGATCGATGTGCCCCACGGCCATGTCGCTTATCCTGGCCAGTCGGGTGATGAGATCGGAGAGGTCAGCACTGGTGGCTCTATCATTGCGGCCGAAGTTGATGCGGAACTTGACCATGCCGAAGATGTCGGCCATCTCGTCGAAGTCCCAGACCTTCCTCACCGTCTCCCTGCCGGCGACTTCGGGAACATCTTCTTTCTTCACCCCCGCGCCCGAGAAATCGGTGATGCTGCTGAGCAGGTGCTGCTCCTCCGCGGTAACGAAGGTGATCGCTTTGCCTTCCTTACCCGCCCTTCCCGTTCTTCCGATGCGGTGTACGTAGACCTCGGGATTCTCCGGCACATCGTAGTTGATCACGTGAGTGACCCCCTCGATGTCCAGTCCCCTGGCGGCCACGTCCGTTGCCACTAGGAAGTGAACCTTGTTGTCGCGGAAGTCCTGGAGCACCTTCTCCCTCCTCGCCTGCGTGAGATCCCCATGGAGCGCCACCGCCGGATAGCCATAGGAGACGAGGGCGCGAGTGAGGATGTCCACCATGCGCTTGGTGGAGCAGAAGATTATTGCCTTGGGTTTCTCTCGGTCCAAGACCCGGCACAGCGCCCATATCTTATTCCGCCGCCCGACGTTGAAATACACCTGCTCGGTGGAAGGGAGAACGAGCTCATCCTCGCTGATGATCAAAGTTTCCGGATTGCGCATATGGTGCGCGGCCAGCTCCCGCACATCGCTCGGTATGGTGGCGGAGAAGAGCATGGTCATGCGGTTCTTCGGCAACTTGGATAGGATCCAGCGGATATCGTCGATGAACCCCATGTCCAACATACGGTCGGCCTCATCCAGGACGAGGAAATTGAGGTCGCGCAGGTCCAATGTTCCTCGCTTCATATGGTCGATCACACGGCCTGGCGTGCCAACGATCACTTCCACTCCTTTCTGCAGCTCTGCGAACTGGTTCTCGATGGAAGTGCCGCCGTAAACGGCCAAAATGCGGTAACCCATGAACTCGCCCAGCCGGCCCAGCTCTTCAGAGACCTGGACCGCTAGTTCTCGAGTGGGCGCCAGGACTAGCGCCTTGGGCTTCTTTCCCTTTCTCAGACACTGGAGAATGGGGATGCCGAAAGCCGCGGTCTTGCCCGTACCGGTCTGCGCCTGCGCCATGACGTCCTTTCCCTGCAACAGAAGTGGTATGGTCACCTCTTGCACTGGGGTGGGTTCTTGCCAACCCGCTTTCCGGATGGCGCGCATGATGCGCTCATCTATCTTCAAGGATTCGAAACTCTGAGGCATATTGATCCACGCTGAGTAACCACCGATAATGGAGCTCGGCTATATGATTTGCCCTAGTGGATAATTCGAACCGAAAGGGGGTGAGCGATGATCCAGTTCGCCCATCGAAGCGTAGGACGCATTTTCTCACCTGATCATCTTGACCCATTATGTTTGGAGTGGCATGGTAGTATGACTTGCCCTGCAGCTGAAGGTGCTTGATGGTCTGAGAATGAAAGGTGCGCGCCCAAAAGGGCGCTGCAAATGAGGATGGGGGAAGCGGTTCGAGCTCACTTGCGCTTGACCGGCATCTTTCCTTCCTTCAGGCTGGTGAAGAAGTCGTGGTGGTCCTCTTCCTGTTCCAGGATCTCCTCGAAGATGAAGCGCGTGGTCGGGTCTCCCTCGGCATCGGCCACCTTCTGGATCGTCTTGTACATCACGATCGCTTCTGCTTCGGCCTTGATGTCCAGGTCCACCATCTCCTATAACTCACCACCCACTGTGATCTGAGTTGGCTTGGTGGTCGGTACCCCGTCCAGATACCACAGTCTCTCCGCTATCTTCTCCGCGTTCTTCATCTCCTCGACGGCGATGCTTCTAGACCGATCAGAAACGGCGTAGTGCTCGACCCCCCGCTCACTGGACATGCTGCCACATGTACTGCACACTGACCTGCATCTCCCGAGCGATGGCCTTGTTCAGCCGTTCCAGCAATCTCTGCGATGCCAAATCGATTCCTCCATCAGGGCCATATGACCTGGAACGCAAAAGCTATTCCAACTGAACCTAGATGAATTCACCGAATATGGCGCATTCCAGATGGATTGGTCGCCTGGCGCTCACTTCTTTCTGATCCGGATGTCCGCTTCCTTCGCCAGGACGGCGGTGTCCGCTCCGGAGCGAGGGAGTATGATGCGGTTCTTCACCCACCACCACGCCAGTAAGGTGGAGTTCACCGTGGCAAGTGTCAACACGACCGAGTACCACAGCTGCATCTTCTCATCCATGCCGGCGAGGGAGCTGACGATAGTCGCCAATGTGTTCGGCACTAGCACCGCTGTGCCTAGAATAGTGAGCCATGTCACCGCCAAGGTCATGCGGTTGTTCAACGTCTGCAGCTGATTGTTGTAGAGGGATTGCAGCACCTCCAGACCAGAGGCGAGCACTTCCGAGGTATGCTCCGAGAGGGAGATCTGGCGGTTGACGTCATCGATGAGCAGTGTGATCTTGGAAAGCACCTTGGTGTTGTCGGTGATCACGTCCGCATCTCCGAACCGCAAGGAGTTGAGCACATCTACCGTGGCCCAGAGGTTGCTCAAGTAAGCGATGAGGGTGTGCTTCATCTCATAGATCTTCCGGCCTAGGGGTTCCCTGAGCGACTTGGGATCTGCCAGCTGTTCGCTTAGCCAGTCTGATTGCTCTTCTATCTCTCGCAGCTGTTCGAAGTTGCGGTTGTTGTTCTCATCCAGTATGCGGATGAGCATGTTGGTGAGCTTATCCTCTCCGGGCATGCTTTCGGGCAACTTCCGCAGGAACACGTCCGCGTAGCGGGAGAACTGCACGAACCGCGTCACTTCCTCATTGTGCATGGTGAGGATGAGGTTCTTGCGGATGAGCACGATGAGGCTGAACCTTTGCACCTCCAGCCTAGTGATGCGAACCGCGGGGACGAGTACGCCCAGCTCCGCGTCCCTGTCCTCGTAATTTGAGTAGCTTCCTTTCAGGAGGGTGGTGACGAAGTTGTCGCTGAATCCCAACTTGGCCGCGATTTCCGTGCCTTCCTTCTCCAGGTCTTTGAGCGGAAAATTGATCCAAGCGAGAGCTGAGGCTTGTATCGTGGGAATGAATTCTACGGGGTCGTCCCCCTGCAGCTTGATCGGTTTCCCGCCTGGGACAAGGGCGACGCACACCCCACTGGGATTTTTATGCTCCTTGGCCTCTGGTGCTGGACCGGGTGCGGTTGCGCTGGTTGCATCATTCTGAACCGCACTCGCAGATCCGGGTTTCGAACCGGTCTCCATACGATCTCCCCTCTAGTGCGGCGCAGGGCGTCGCGCTCGAACCTGTATGCGGTAGGGGAGATGAATACTTCGCCTTTGTTCTAGATAGTGAGCGGAGATTGATATTCCTGCGATGCGAATGTGGACTATATGCCTGAGTCCAAACCGTGGTGGATCCTGCCAAGCGCGCTAGCCGGCCTGCTTGGAGCGGTGGGCTTCGCAATCCTCTGGACCTCCGCTGTGGTCGCGGACGGCCACTGGATTTTCGGGGTGGAGACCCTGAGCGAGCTCGGCGGGGACCGACCGGGGAAGTGTCTGTTCAACACCGGAGTCGTCCTGGCAGGGATGATGATGGTCGCCTTCACTCCGGCTCTCTACACCGCCCTGAGGAAAGACTGGATGTCGCGCATCGGTTGCGCTCTGGTGTTGGTAGCGTCGGCTGCGCTCGTCGGCATAGGTATCTTCCCCGTCACGGCGGGAAGCGTCCACACCTTATTCAGCTGGGCTTTCTTCTCCCTGTTCATGATCGCCCTTCTGGCCCTCATCTGGCCAGTGCGACGGTCGAAGGTCATGGGGAAGGTCGGTCTGTTCTTGACCGTTGCTGCACCGGTGGTCTCGATCATCGTGCTGGTGGGGACGATGACGGTCCCGATGGCGGAGCCCGTGGCAGTCATTTCAATAATGCTTTGGGGAGGGACGACCTCGGTTCTCATCCTAACCCGAGGAAGGTGAGCGGACCGAGGACCCTGACTCGACGAACCTATGTCTTTCGGCCATAGCGGAAGGCGATGTTGCAGCTGCCCTCACGGCTGACCATGCAAGGACCCATCGGCCTTCGGGGGGAGCATCCGCGGCCGAAGACCGGGCATTCGTTCGATTCGATCATGCCTCGCAATACCTCCCCGCAGCGACAACCTCCCATCTCCTCCTTCACCTCCGGAGCGCTACGAAGGGATTCGGAATGGAGGACCCGGGCGTTGTGATCGCTGAATTCGGATCGAGGTTCCAGGGCGCTTCCGGGAATCTCGGGAAAGCCCCTCCAGGCCCTGGCCACCGGTTCGAACACGCGCTCCAGCATCGCCATGGCCTTGGGATTGCCTTCCGGCCTCACCACCCGGGTGTACTCGTTCTCCACCTCGTGCCGACCTTCGGCGATCTGCTTGACCAGCATGAACACGGCCACCAATAGATCCAGCGGCTCGAAACCGGCCACCACCTGAGGTATCTTGCGCTCCTGGGAAAAGCGTTCGAACGGATGCGTGCCGATGATCGTGGCCACGTGCCCCGGCTGGATGAGACCTTCGATGCGCACCTCGCCCAGTTTGAAAAGAGCGTCCAAGGCTGGGGGCAAGATGCGATGGCAGCTGAGCACGGAGAAGTTGGAGGGCAACTTGGTCAACATGACCGAGGCGGTGGTCGGGCTGGTGGTCTCGAACCCAATGGCCATGAAGACCACGTTCTTGGCCGTGGTCGTCAGTTTGATCGAATCCTCGACCGAGTATACCACGCGCACATCCGCGCCTTCGGCCTTGGCATCCGCCAACGAACCGATGGGCGTGGGCACGGTCATCATGTCACCGAACACCGCCACCGTGATGCCGCTCTTGGCCAGGGTGATGCCTTCCACTATCTCCTTGGTAGTGGTGACGCAGACCGGACATCCCGGGCCCTGGCCTATCTTCACCCCCGCTTGCTCCAGCATCTCCTGCAAACCGAAGCGGACCAGGGTGTCTTGATGAGTGCCGCAGACGTGCATGAAGCGGGCCTTGATGCCAAAATCAGCGATGGAATCGACGACCTTCTTGGCTGTGTCCTGGTCACGGAAACGGAACATCTACTTCTCCACCACCTTCACCGAGGTCACCCCGCAGCTCCTGCCCTTGGTGACCTCTATCTGAGCTTCGCATTTCGGGCACACCAGGTTGGGGATGACCATGTGGTCTGCGAGCTCATCAACGTATTGCACGCCACCTTGATAACCACAAGCTGCGCACTTCACCTCCACTTTCTCGTGAGAGATGTTGAGCTGCGACCCCGCGAGCATGTTGTCCCGGGAGAGCACTTCGAAGGCGAAGCGAAGCTGCTCCTCACCTAGGAAAGTGAGCTCCCCGATGACGAGGTCCACTTCCTCCACTTTCTCCACCTGGTGCTTGGAGAGTTCGGCGAGCACCCTCTCGATGATGCTGGCCATGACCGAGACCTCGTGCATGCTTGCTGATTCGGGACCGGATATTTATGCGCTTGCCGGCTTGCATCGCCTCTTCAGTGACCGGGTTCCGCGAGCCAGCAATCACGAGAACGGCAATCTACTTATATCGTGAGGGGGATTGAATCGCTCATGCCAGCAGGGGAGCGCCGGACGAAGAAGGCCGCTACCCTCGAGTCCATCGTCGAGGGCCGAAAGATGGAGGCCTACGTCGAGCACATGACCAAGGAGATGCACTCCTGCTGGATCTGTGGCATGGTGGGCTATAAGAGAAAGCCGATGAAGAACATCGGCGGACGCTACTTCTGCCTTGATTGCCTGAAGCAGCTCAAGGAGACCTTTGATACACTGGAGCAGTGGGAGGCGGAGCTGCAGATGGAACGGGAGATGCGCAGGAAGATAGACGACTCCATGCGCATCTGATCATTCCTTGGGCCTCTTGCGCCCTAATCGTATCATGGGTCTTCCCTTCTGCAGTTGAGCGTGGTAGTCGCACCAGCTCGTCAGGGGACAGAGGCCGCATCTAGGATTTCGTGGCAGGCATATCTTCTGTCCGAAGCGCACCAGGAGCGAATTGACGTCTATCCATAGCTCCTTGGGAACGACATTCATGAGCTCCATTTCCGTGCTCTCTGGGTCCTTGGTTCTCACGAGTCCGATGCGGTTGCTGATCCTGTGCACATGGGTGTCCACGCATATGGCGGGGATGTGAAAGGCGTAGGAGCGCACGCAGTTCGCGGTCTTGCGCCCCACCATGGGCAAGGATACCAGCTCTTCCAGGTCGCTAGGGACCTCGCCTCCTTTCTCCTCCACGATGATGCGAGCGATCTCCTTGATCGCCCTGGCCTTGACCTGGGGAAAGCCAGCGGGGCGAATGAGGTCCTGCAGATGCCGGAGGGGAGCCGCGGCCAGAGTCGCTGGCGTATCATACTCCGCGAACAGCCGAGCGGAGGCGTGGAAGGTGTTCTGGTCCTTCGTCCTCTGAGAAAGCACGGTGGAGATGAGCACGTGAAATGGGTCCACCTCCCAGTCGGCGAGCTGATCGCCGTCCCTACCTGGGAACACGCCATCGGGGCATACCTCTCTCACTCCCTCCATGATCTCCCTAACGGGCTTCACGCAAATCCCACCAGGCCTTGGCCTCACCGACGGTATACAACGATCCAGTCACTAGCAATACATCATCCACAGAGGCCTTGGCCAACCCTTTCCTCAATGCCTCCACCACTGACCGCTCCACGACGACCTTGGGAACATGACCACGCAGGGATTCCGCCACTCTCTCCGCCGGATATGCCCTCCGGGTCGCAGGGGCGGTGGCGATGGCGGACTTTGAAATCCGACCGAAATGTCTGGCGATGCCTTCTAGGTCCTTATCATCCAGCACGCCCAGGACCAACACCACCTTCTGGCCGAATAGTCTGTCGATGTCCTCGGCAACCACCCTTGCGCCCTCCGGTGTGTGTGAGACGTCGAAAATGACGTATGGCATTGTGCCCACGATCTCCAATCTCCCCGGCCAGCGGACGTTCGATAGACCCCTTACTATAGCATCATCCTCGATCTCCAACCCTCGCCGGTTCAACTCCCTTGCCGCGCCGTAGGCCATGGCAGCGTTAACGCCCTGGAACGATCCGAGCAATGGCAGTCTGACCTCGCCTATGTCACCGATGCTCACCAGCGTGCCTTGGAGGGAGGGGTCGATCAATCGCCATTGGATGTCCCGCCCGACGACGCGCACCGGACATCCTTTCTCTTTGGCCACCTCCGCGATGACCAGAAAAGCCTCTGATTCCGATGATTCCGCAGTTATGACCGGGACTGCAGTCTTGATGATGCCCGCTTTCTCCCCAGCGATCTGGGCTAGACTAGTGCCCAGATACTTAGTGTGCTCCAGGCTTATGCGAGTGATGATCGTGCAATCCGGAGATATGACGTTGGTCGCATCCAGCCTTCCTCCCATGCCCACCTCCACTGCCGCCACCTCCACTCCATTCTCCGCGAAGTGCGAGAAAGCCAGCGCGGTGGTCACCTCGAAGAAAGTGGGGTGGCTTTCCTTGGAGACCAGACTCATGTCCTCCACGTGCCCCCGTGCCTCCTCCACCAGGCGGCAGAGCGTCGTCTCCGGAATGACCATACCATTGATCTGGATGCGTTCCCTGAAATCGACCAGGTGTGGTGAGGTGTACAGACCTGCTCGAAAGCCTTGATGACGAAGAATCGACTCGGTCATGGCGCTGACCGAGCCCTTGCCATTGGAGCCGGCGACGTGCACGCTGCGGAACTGCTCCTGCGGATCTCCCATTCGATGCAGGAGCTCGGTGATATTCTGCAGTCCGAGCTTGATGCCCATGGTCTCCAGCCCAAAGAGCCACCCGAGCGTGTCCTGGTAGTCCATCCAGTCTAGGGAAGAATACCTTCACCTTTAACTCTTTCTCCACGCGCGCTGATGTCCGCCACGAGGTCTCCGAGCAATACACCCCGTCGTCGTGCCTCGGCCTTCATGACCTTCATCACTCCGCTCCCGTACTGCGCCGCCTTCTTCTCCCTATCCACGAGGAAATCCAGGCCTAACAGCGCCGCCACGTCCCGCAATATGGCCTTGCGCGCACCTTGGCGCACGCAGTCCGTGAGAGGAAGGTTGCTCGCCACCGCCACCACCTTCCGGCTGAGATACGGATGACCGATTGAGCGGCCGAAGCGCTGCGCTATCGATCTCTCCATCGATGCTCCATTGCCCAGCAATTCCTCTAGGTCCCTCTGCATGCTGATCCTGAGCATATCTTCTGGCAAGGACAGGTATCGCATGTAGCCGCCGAACAGCTCATCGGCCCCTTGGCCGCTGAGGTACGCTTTGTCCTCTCCTCTTTGGCACACCAGGTAAAGGGGCATTTCGAAGGACAAGGGCAAGGGACTTGTCTTTCCGATGATGCGGGAGAGGGGCAAAAGAGAATCGATCACCTCTCGGTCCTGGAGCACCAACGGTCGCCATTCCAGTCCCAGCCTGGAAGCGGTCTCTTCCGCCACCTGGAGGTCGTGTGCGCCCGGGAGTCCGATAGTGTACAGCCGGACCGGGACCGTTTCGGCGGCCAGCGCGGCCACGAGCGTGCTGTCGATGCCTCCGGAAAAAAGCACGCCCATCTGTCGGTCCACGCAGAGCTCCGCGGTCGCCTCGCGCAGCATCGCCAGCAGTTCGTCCGCCCGACCCATGTGCGAAGTATGCTTCGGAGCGTACATAACCATGTCCTCAGGAGGAGAGCGTGCTCCGAGCAATCACGTGTCCCTGAAGTGTTATAAGTTTCCCAGGACAATCGATGCGACGTCCATGGACCTCGATGCCCTTCTCCACCCCCAGACCGTCGCGGTCGTGGGTGCTTCGGACGCGCCAGACAAGGTAGGCAACATCATCACCAGGAACCTGATGGAAAGCGGGGTGAAGGTATTCCCGGTGAATCCAGGCGAGAGGGAGGTGCTCGGACTGAGATGCTTCCCCAACATCAGGGACGTTCCGGAGCACGTGAACATCGTCGTGCTGGCGATCTCAGCCAAGTACGTAATCACCGCCATCAGGGAATGCATCTCGGTGGGCGTCGATTTCATCATCCCCGTTGCCGGAGGGTTCTCGGATATCGGGGAGAGCGGCAAGGAGATACAGCGGCAGATGAGCGAGGAGGTGAGAGGAACGACCACCCGCATCCTTGGTCCAAATACGGTGGGAGTTTTGGTGCCTGGAAGCGTGGACACCTTCTTCATCCCTAAGGAACGGAGCCCTCGTCCCAGACCGGGTGTCATCTCCCTGGTGTCCCAGAGCGGTTCGGTGCTCATCGGCGTATACGAGAGGGCGGAGGTGGAGGGGGTCGGCATCCGGGCCTGCGTAGGCTTGGGCAATAAAGCTGACCTGATGGAGAACGACCTTCTTCGTCATCTTGGCAATGATAAAGGGACGAAATGCATCGCCTTGTATCTCGAGTCCTTCGAGGATGGAAGGGAGTTCATAAAGCTGGCCCGCTCTGTGGCCATCAAGAAACCTATCGTGGCAGCGAAGGTGGGCACCACGCCGCGGGGCGCGAGGGCCGCGCTCTCGCACACCGGGGCATTGGCATCCGACTCGGACGCTTTGGTCGGTGGGGTGCTCAGGCAGTGCGGAGTGATCAGAGCGAAGGACGAGGTGGAGATGCTGGATGCGTCCAAGGCCTTGGCGTATCTGAAGCCCATGGCCGGAGACCGGGTGGCCGTCGTGGGGAGCGCGGGAGGCTTCGGGGTGATCGCCACCGACTACGTCGCTTCGGAGAGCATCGGTTTCGGCATGCACATGGCGGAACTGAGCGAGGAGACCAGGGAACGCATTCGGCGCATCAGCCCCTATTTCGCTTCCGTGGAAAATCCCGTCGATCTGACCGGGGCCGTGACGGACCCGATGTTCGACCAAGTCCTGGAGATCGTGAACGAGGACGCGGGCGTGGACGGCATTCTTCTGTTCCTGCAGTTCGAGCCTCCAGGGATGACCTACGCTCTGGCGGACATCATCGTCAAGTGGGCCAGACAAGGAAGGAAGCCCATGACGGTCTGCTGCGTGGGTGGCAGCTTTCCCCTACCGTTCATGAGACGATTGGATGGCGAGGGCATACCTACCTATGGCACTATCAGGCGGGCCGGGTTCGGGCTGCGCTGCCTTTTCGACCGAGGGACGTTCCTCAAGCGGGTGGGAGCTTGGCAAGAGACCGGATGAGAATGTTTTTCTCCGCGTAACGCTTCGGATAGTTTCAGATGGACAACGTCACCCGCATCGGAGTCTCTCTGGAACCGGAACTCCTGAAGAGCTTCGACGACCTGATCGAGAAAATGGGTTATGAGGCTCGATCCGAGGCCATTCGGGACCTCATCCGAGAAGCCCTGACAAAAGAGAAGATCAAGGACCCCGAATGTCCTGGAGTGGGAACGATCACCCTGGTCTACGAGCATCACAAGGGAGGGGTGCGCGAGAGATTGATGGACATCCAGCATCAGCACCATCAGGTCATCTCCTCTTCCATCCATGTGCACCTGGACCTGGACCGCTGCCTGGAGGTGCTGGTGGTCAAGGGAACTGTGGGGCAGTTGCAGGCCCTCGCGGACGAGCTAGGCGCCGTCAAAGGGGTGCTGCATGGGGATCCCGTGATCATGGCGGAGGGGGTTCTCGAAGAAGCGGAAGGGCATGAGCACTAGCATCCTGGCTTTGACCGATGCAGCTATGAGCCAGATCGACCCAGAGCCTAATTATTTATAGTTCGTTCTTCTTGGACGTTGAGCAATGAGAAAGCTGGTCATCTCCGAAAAGGGTAACGCGGCAGCGCGCATCGCTTACATCCTTTCTCGAGGTGCGACGAGGTCCACTCGGTTGAACGGAGTGCAGGTCTTCGATTTCTCCTTGGGGGACGACCAATATTCCGTGGTCGGCCTCCGAGGTCACATCCTGGAGCTCGACTACCCTCACGAAATGAACAACTGGGAGAGAATCCCGCCCAAGGAGCTTGTCTACGCCACTCCAGAGAAAAGGGTCACGGCACGCAACATCGTGAGCGCGCTCCAGACCCTTTCAAAGGAGTGCGATCAGGTCATCATCGCCACCGACTTCGACCGAGAGGGGGAGCTCATCGGATTGGAGACGGTCGAGTTCTTGGATGTCGATCTCTCCAAGATCAAGCGTTCCAGATTCAGTGCCCTCACCAGGGGGGAGATCGATGCGGCCTTCGCCAACCTCACCGAACCGGATGAGAAGCTGGCCGAGGCGGCGGAATGTCGGCAGATCATCGACCTGGCTTGGGGCGCCGCCCTGACCAGGTTCATATCCATCACCTCCGGTCAGGTGGGCAGCAACTTCCTGTCCGTGGGGCGGGTGCAGAGCCCCACGCTTTCGCTCATCGTGGACCGGCACAACGAGATCGCAAGTTTCGTGCCCAAGCCCTACTGGAACGTGACCTCCAAGATGAGAAAGGGCTCGGAGTTCACCGCCAGCCACCAGTCCAACCCATTCTGGAGCGAAGAGGCGGCCAGCAAGGTTCTCAGCGATTGCTCCGCGGCCAAGGAGGGCGAGGTCAAGGGGTTCGAGAGCACGGTGCGGGACGAATACCCCCCGGCCCCTTTCAACACCACCACCATGTTGGCGGAGGCGGTCCGGATGGGAATGTCCGCCAGCTTGGCCATGAAGATAGCTGAGGACCTCTACACCGCCGGCTACATCTCATATCCCAGGACGGACAACACCGTCTATCCGAGGTCGCTCAACCTTCTGACGGTCCTGGAGAAGCTCAGAGAGTCGGATTTCAAGGCGGAGGCAGAGGAGGTCTTGGCCCAGGAGAGCATCCGTCCATCGAGGGGCAAGGTGGAGACGACCGACCACCCGCCCATATACCCGACGGAAGGTGCCACCAAGAAGGACCTGAAGGGGGAGAAGTGGCGTCTGTATGAGCTGATCGTGCGTCGCTTCTTGGCCACGGTGGCTCCGAGCTGCAGGGCGGAGCACCGCCATGCCACCATCATGGTCATCGAACAACCTTTCCAGGCCAAGGGGTACAAGGTGCTCAGCCCCGGTTGGAGGAGCTTCTACCCCTACGCCCGCGTCACTGAGGTCGAGCTGCCCCTCATGAAAACGGGGGACAAGGTCGAGGTCCTTGGAGTGGAAGGGTCGAGGTTGGAAACGCAGCCTCCCAGGCGCTACACTCAGGGCACCTTGATTCAGGAGATGGAGAAGCTCGGCCTGGGGACCAAGTCCACGCGCCACGAGATAGTGCAGAAGCTCTACGACCGCAAGTACGCCGTCGGAAACGACCTGGTGCCTACATTGAGCGGCATCGCCGTGGCCAATGCTCTAGAGAAACATGCCAGGACCATCACGGATAGCAAGATGACGGCCCACCTGGAGCGAGACATGGAAGAGATCGCTTCCGGAAAGGCCTTCCTTGCCGAGGTGGTGAAGGAATCCCAGGACATGCTCTCGGACGTCCTCGATGTCATGGACAAGCATCGGCAGCAGATCGGTGACGAGATCAGAGGAGCATTGCTGGAACAGAGCTATATCGGCGTCTGCCCAGCCTGCGGTGGCGAACTGAGGGTCAAGCGCTCCCGCAAGGGGGAGTTCATCGCCTGTTCCAACTATCCAGACTGCAAGCGAGCTTACCCCAAGCCGAAGGGAGCGAAGGTTGAGCCCACGGGACAGCTGTGCGAGGTCTGCAAGACGCCGACCGTGAAGGTGATCCGCCGGGGCACC